>NPIE01006468.1_pt1 | contig 14150 bp, 17 predicted proteins | sample 8637661 | NCBI WGS metagenome assembly NPIE01 (sample SAMN07420842, study PRJNA396082) | bioreactor metagenome | isolation source: sample BA12 brine-fed electro-methanogenic bioreactor BA | place: Japan: Kochi | collected 2016-12-09 | reverse complement strand
ATAGATTAGGATCAGTTTAAATAATGCTTCCGGATTTTAACCGATTAAAAGTGTTTTATCATATCTACCGGACGGGGAGTGTCGTGGCGGCGGCAGAGGAACTGTGCCTGACCCAGTCCGGGGTCAGCCAGCATCTGCAGAAGCTGGAAAATGAAATCGGTGTGCCGCTTTTTACCCGTCTGCATAAAAAAATGCTCCCGACAACCGGGGCACACAACCTGTATACGATCGTGTCTGCCTTTGTGGATAATTTGAGCATTGGTGTGCAATCTATTTGTGACCACCATGAAAAACCGGTGGGGCATATCAAAATCGGCGGACCCATGGAGTTCAGCCGCAATTTTTTCCTGCCGTTTCTGGCCTCGTTTCAACAATCTTATCCGGCTGTCAAAATATCGCTGCACAGTGGAAACCCGCCGGAATTGTTAAAACAGCTCTATGATGGAAGGATTGACATGGCTTTTATCGATCTTTTCAGTTCCACGGAAAAAGGGCAGTTGATCGGCAATTTATCTGCATATACGGCGCAAACGATGTTTGAAGTCGAATGGCTGATGGTGTGCTCCAGACAATATTACGATATCCATGTCAACGGCGATCATTCCTATCAGAAACTGAAAAAATGCGCGTATGGGACCTATGAAGATTACGGGCTGGAACTCAAGAGCTGGTTCAAGCATCATTTTGAACGTATTCCGGCTGATTTGAATATCCAGTTCACCGCACAGAACATGCCCACCTCGATATTGTGGCTGAAAAATCACATGGGACTTGGCCTGGCCGATGGATACTGGGTGGCGGATCTGATCGACAACGGTGATATGATTCCGATTACCACGGATCAGCCGCATATCATGAACCGGATCTCCATGATGCGCCTTCAAGGCAAGGCCATGACCGCACTGGAAACGATCTTTCTCGACCGGTTTCACCGGCACATGCAGCAGCAGGAATGGACCCGGCGGGTGAGGTATCTGGGAATATGATCAGTTTTTTTCAGGAACCGGCTGTGAAGTCAGATGGCATTGTATTCGATCTCATTTTGCAAAACGCGATAGGTTTGTATGGGGTGATGAAATCCCTTTGCTTCTATTGTACCAATCGCCTCACAGGGGATTTCATTTTTAACCAGTGCCCATGTGGCATGGGAAAGGTATATCTCCCCGGGATCACAGGCCTCTTCCAGGCGTGACGCCAGATTTGTGTTCAGACCTATGGCGGAATATTCCATAAACCCGTCAGATCCGTAATTACCGACATTTGCCATACCGGTGTGAATACCGCATCGGATTTTGAACGGAGACTGGATACCAAGATTCCACCATTTTTCCTGCAATGTCTTCATTTTCTGTTGCATTTCAACCGCCATATGCAGACAGGACAAGGCATCTTCACGTTCCCCTTTTGTGTCCGGCGCCCCGAATATGGCGTAAATACTGTCGCCTGTGAACTGGGGGATGGTTCCTCCCCATTTCCGGACGATATGGGCCATTTCTCCCAGATATTCATTCAGCAGCCTGGCGACATCCTCAGGATCAAACGTATCTGAAAACCGGGTAAACCCGTGGATGTCGGAAAAGAAAAGGGTCAGTTTTTTGCGCTGGTGAGACAGTTCAGCCGTAAATTCTCCCGTGAAGATCTTCTCGGCCACATGGGGGTCGATGTACTTCGATATCTGAACCTGTGCTTCCTGAAGCCTTTGATTGGCATTTTTCAAGGCCTGTGTCCGTAAGGCGACGGTTTCTTCCAGCCCGTTTTTGAGATCTTTTATGGTATCCCATTGCATCCGCATCAACCCGTAGGTCATCAGAAGACACATATAAATCGGCCCGATAGAGTAGAGACTGTGGACCTGTAAACCGGCAAACGGCAAAAATACGCCGACAATGAACCCATAAACATCAAACCCCAAAAACGCCGCAAAGGTTATTTTCCGAATTCTTTTTTTTATCGGATCAGGCGTTGATGCAACGCCCCTGTACAACACAAGAAGGCTGCACACCATCAGATAGAGATTGAAACCGATATATGGGATAAAAAGCGGACCGTATCCATGTTCCCATCCGGTGGGTGAAAAATATTCCGGCGGGGCGATCAGGAGATCCGTAAAAATCAAGACCGCCAGAGTAAAAAAAATACCTGCATAGATAACCCATCTGTGAAGGCCAATCGGTACCCGGATAAAAGTTTCTTTCAGGCGGTTCTGACGGCCGGAGATCTGAAGAATGTATTCAAGCTCTACAATAAAGCTGGCAACACCGAAAAAATAGGGCCACTTGTTCCAGAAAATAGCCTGCGTTTCGCCCGATGACAGATGCAGCATTCCACTTGAACCGTTGGACAGGGCCATACCCAAACACAGGGCGAAAAGAAGCCGGTTATTCACATCCCTCGCGTTCTGAAAAATCACGGCAAGGCTGAGCACCAGCAGGAGAGCGAAAGCGACAATCGGGGGCAGTGCATAAGGATTCATGATAAAAATCTTCTTGCTGAAACTAATTTACTGACCATTTCCTGCTTTGACCCGTATCGTACCTGACATGTTTTTTATATTCTCGCTTCCCGCTATGGCATGTCCCAGTTCATACAATCCCGGGGCAGAACCGAAACTGCCGTAGAACATTACCACGTCCCCCCAGGGGGCATAGTAGGCAAGCGTTCCAGCCTTCGCATCCGCCTTAGGGGCGGCAGCTGTATTGAGTTTCTCCGGCGGATAGAATATCTTTTCATTGCCGCCGTGGTTTTCCACTTTGACGGTTAACGGCAGCTGATCATACAGTTCCCGGGCAGCCGTACTGTCGTTCAGCTGAAATACGGTGGATTTCCCGTTTTCAGAAACGGTTATCATCGTTTTCGTCAAGTTTCCGGAAGCATGTGTTTCATTTTTTTCAATTCTCGCGTTGCCTGACATTTTCGCAATCTCCTCGATTCCGGTTACATTGACACCCAGGCGGTGCATCTGATCCCCTGCATAAAAATCCTTGTAGAGCATGAACACATCGCCCCAGGGGGCATAGTAACTCAGTTCTCCTTTTTTTCCGTCATGGTATGCCTCCTCTGCCGTCACGTTCAGCTTTTCAGGCGGATAGAACATCCACTGGGCATCCCGGAAATTGGTCAGTTCCAGGCGGAGGGGCAGCTGGTCATAAAATTCTTTTGCGGCAGCAGTGTCATACAGTCGAAAGGTTGCCGTATGGCCTCTGGATGTGATTTTTACCTGCATATCCGATAAAGGCAGTGCCTGCGCTGATGTAATGAATGATCCGATAATCAATCCGATAAATAGAACCGTTAAAATCCGATGCATTGAATCCCTCCAAAAAGTTTTGAATGTTTTTTTCTGCCGTTTTTTATCTGACGGCCAGCTTGAGAATCCCTGCAATCCTCTCTTTGGGATACATCTGTTCCATCCCCCAGAGTCTGGCGTTGTCAAATGCATTCTCGGCAATGGGGTCGACCGTATCTTCCGCAAGACCTGCCTGTTCAAAGGTGACCGGCGCTCCGATCGCGCTGAACCACCGAGTCAGTCTGGCAATTCCCTCACCACTGTCGGCAATGTTGAACAGTTTCTCTGAAAACCGTTCAAACCGTTCCGGCATCCGGTCTTTGATCTCCTTCATCCATGCCGGCAGGACCACGGCAAGACCTGCACCGTGCGGGACGTTGTAAAGCGCCCCCATTGCGTGTTCGATCATGTGGGTGTCATAGGTGTTGCCTTCAACACCGGCAAAGGTGTTGCCGTTCAGGGCCATAATGGCGGCCCAGGCAAATTCCCCCCGTGCGTCATAATCACCCGGGTCTTTTATCAGCACATCGGTGGTCCGCATCACCGTTTTCATGATATTTTCGATCAGGGCCGCCGTGTAGCCCGGCAGGTAGCGTGCCGTAAAATACAGATCCAGGCAGTGAGAGAAAATATCGACCGCTGAATAGGCCAGATACTCTTGTGTCACGGTGGCCATCAGTTCAGGGTTAATGACGGACACTTTCGGGAAAAGAAGCGGAGAGCCGATGGGATATTTCTGCCGGGTTTCACTGTTGGTCACCACTCCAAAGGGGTTCATTTCGCTGCCGGTGGCCGCCAGGGTCATGACAGAGAAAACAGGAAGTGCCTCTTTCACTTCCGCCTTGCCGACAAAAAAGTCCCACACGTCACCGTCATATGTTGCCCCTGCCGCCACCGCCTTGGCAGAATCCAGAACCGACCCCCCGCCGACCGCCAGAATTCCCTGCAGACCGTTTTGTCCGACGACTGCGATGGCATCCCGCACACGACTGATCAATGGATTGCTGATCACACCGCCCATTGCTTCAAAGCCGATGCTTTGCTCCTTAAACGATGCGGTGACGCGGTCGAACAATCCATCTTTTTTGATCCGGTCCGATCCGTGCAGGATCAGCACACGGTTGATTCCGAATTCTTTGACATATTGACCGATATGGTTTTCCTTGCCCTTGCCGAATTCAATTCTTGTGGGGTTGTAAAAAGTGAAATCTTTCATGATATCTCCTTGCTTAATTGATTTATTTTTGCCTGATTGTCTTTATAACAGTCTTTTTCATCTGAACGGTAGCCTGATGGTGCTCAATTATTGCCTGATTGTCCATTATTTAAAATTTATCCGCTGCCAGCCACCAGCTGGAAAATTGCGGCTGCCTGCCGTTCAGAATCACCGGTTCTCCAATTTTTGGGGTAAGGAGCCGGTATGGGGTGTCCCGGCCTGCCTTTGTCAGCCGTTTAAAAGGTTCGTCCCACGGATGACGGGCGATGGCGAAGCGGCCGACATGGGCGGGAATCACCGATTCAGCACCCAGATCCAGGGCTGCCCGGGATGCCTCTTCCGGGGTCATGTGAATATTTGCCCAGCGCGGATCATACTGACCGCAATCCAGCAGTGCCAGGTCAAACCCGTTAAATGCTTTCCCAATATCAAGAAAATGGGATCCGTAACCGCTGTCTCCACTATAGAATATTTTTTGGTCAGGCGTTTCAAGGACAAACCCGGCCCAGAGTGTCTGATTTTCCCTGAACAACCGGCCTGAATAATGCCGCGCCGGCATCACGTGGACAATGAGATCCTCTGCCGGGACGATTCTGTCGTACCAGTCCCCTTCATGGATTTTTTCTTTGGGATATCCCCAGTGTTCGAAACAGGCACCGATCCCCAGAGGACAAATGACCTGTTTAACCTTTGATTGAAGGGCCATCATCGTCGGGTAGTCCAGGTGATCCCAGTGATCATGGGAAATCAACACACAGTCGATTTCGGGCATATCCTCCGCCTCATATATATTGGTGCCGGGAAATGCTTTGTTCAAAAAGGAAAAGGGAGCTGCATAATCACTCAAGACCGGATCAACCAGAATCCGCTGCCCACGCACCTGAATAAACCAGGAGGAGTGGCCCAGCCATACCACCGCATCCCTGCCAGAGGCAGCCAGGGCCTTTAAGTTTGTCTTTACAGCCGGTATGGGAGAATCCGGTTTCAGCCGCTCGGCTCTGTCAAAAATTCCGCTCCAAATCACTGAAACCAGGCCTCCATTTTCTGTGAATTTTGGCGTGGGTATTTGATTATGAAATTTCCCATTCCTGAAATTGACAGATGCCTGAATCCGGTCAAGACGATTTCCCTTGGGAGGTTTGCCAAACTTTGCCTGATGAAAAAAAATACAGGCAGTCAGCGACAGACAGATGGCGATTACCAGAAGATATCCCAATATTGTCAAGAATCTGATTTCCATTGATGATCTGTCCCTGGCTTTACATGGCATATCCCGGTTTTTTAAACAGCGCATCCTTTTTCCCTTGAATCAGCGGATCTTAGACCTCTTCTTTCCAGTCCTCAGGGTCGACTTCCTGGATGGCCACGGAAACGGAGGACTCACCACAGCCGATAATATTGACCACATCTTCGACAACAGCATCTGCCAGCTGCTGTTTTTTATTTTCCGGTGTTCCTTTCCTGATTTTGATCGTAACATGGGGCATGGTGTCTTCCTTTCTTCTCACATCGAATATCCGGGTTTCCTGTAAAGGGTCTTCCCCCGGATTTCCGGGTCATAGACCTCTGTTTTCCAATCACTGGAAGCGATCTCTTCGATGGCCACGGAAACATTTGACTCCCGGCAGCCGATGATATTGACCACATCGTCGGTGATGGCGTCTGCAAGCCGCTGCAGGGTCTGTTTTGATCTGCCGGGCCAGAGCTTTACACCGACGTGACAGATCGCCCCTGCCGGCTCTGCGGCCAGGGCTGCGGAGGTCTCAAGATCTTCTGTCCCTGCGATCATGGACAGATCCGACATGGCAGCGGCAGCAACCGCCAGGGCCGTCTTCTTGATAAACCCCCGGCGTGACAGTACGTTATCCATATTTCCCTCCCTGGTGCCATCCAAACGGCTTTTGCAGGGAGAGGGCCGCAACAGGCAACCTCTCCCTGCAAATCCTCTATTGTTATCTCTTGCTCAGGACCTGGGTCAGGATGGATCCGGCGCTCTCAGCCCGTTCCTTGCTGACACGGGCGCCGAGCACGGAAACGAAATCTTCGACCTGTGCCCGGGTCAGCCCGGTATTCATCGCAGCCCCGAAATGAAAGCCAAGCTGTCCTTCGGTACCGTCCATATTGGAAAGGGCGGCAATGGTAGCAAGCTCCCTGTCCTGATAACTGATCACATCCCGGACAAAGATATCTGCAAAAAGATGCTCTTTCAAGAAGGTGTCAATGGCCGGGGAAAATTTCTGCCATAGGGCACCGGAGATGTCGGTTTCCCGTCCGGCCAGCATGGCCCTTACCCGGGCCCCGTATTCGTCCCTGTCAAAGTCTGCGGGAACCGGGCTGGCGGTTTTGCCTTGAACATCTTCAATACCCCTGGCCTTCCGCTCTTCCACCACCTTCATAAAGGTGTTCAAGGCGTTCAAACTGCGGGGGAATCCCGCATAGGCGTAGAGGTGAACCATGACTTCCTTGATTTCATTGATGCTCAGGCCGTCATCCAGCCCTTTGTTCAGGGCAGGAACGAGCCGGTCCAGCTCACCGCCGGCGGTAAAGGCGGCAATGGGAACAATGTTCTGCTGTCTCAGGGTGAGCGCACCGCCGGACCCAATGGCCAGACCGGGAAGAAGTGCGGTAAACATAATCAATACGGTTAATAATACACTAATTTTCATACAATCCTCCTTAATTGCCAAGATATTGCTTATCGGTGACCTTTTCTTTCCAGATAACATTCCGGCCGTTCAGGACACCGGTCAGGACCAGGTGTGTCATGGGGGAATCCGGTGTGGCCCCGTGCCAGTGATCAATGTCAGGCGGGCACCAGACAGCATCCCCTGTCTTGATCTCAACGATCTTTCCGTCCCGGGTGCCGGTCAGGCCGATACCGGAGGTCACGACCATGTGCTGGCCGGCCGGGTGGAGGTGCCATGCGGTCCTGGCACCGGGCTGGAATGTGACGTAAGCGCCTGAGTAGTGAGCGGTCTCATTGGCGGGGAAAAGCATATCCACCTGGACCTCACCGGTAAAAAGATCCTCAGGTCCTTTGAAGGATTTTTGAGATCCGGCCGGAAAGACCGTCTGTGAGTCTCCGCTGTTTTCAGGACCGGCATACAGAAGAGATGCGGAAACGATCAAGAGGGTTAATGTCAATAATAATTTTTTCATGATCTTACTCCTGGTTTTTTTCAATGTAATGATAAATTCATTTTATAGTGGTAATAAATTTGGCCATTTAGATCACTGAAGCCGTTGAAGGAACCATTGCAACAATTTTACGTTGCAGACCGGGGCACTCCTTACCTCTGGAACTCCATCATTTCTATTCGCCGACTGACACTTGGATTCAAAGATTTTCCTTAAAGAATGACGTCAGCTTGTCAAACGGGATCATGTCCGTCCGGTCATACAGATCTATATGTCTGGCACCCGGTACGATATAAAGTTCCTTGGGCTCGGCAGCCATTTCATAGGCATCCTCAGTAAAATATCTTGAATGGGCATTCTCTCCCATGATGAACAGAACCGGTCTTGGTGAAATGGCAGTTATGTAATTCATCAAGGGAAAATTCATGAATGCCATGTTGCTGGTTGCTGTAAACGGGCCATGTGATCTGGGATGGTGCCCCCGGGGCATGGCATAATATTCCCAGAATTCGCTTGAGATGGGATCCAAACCTTCCGGAATTGAATCAGCCGGCTCTGAAGGAAATCCTTGAGGCAGAAAAGGGCTACCACTTTGGAAATCTTTCCAGCGCTGCTCTCCCAGCTGATCAAGGGTTTGGCTGCGCTGTTCAGCGGACATGCTGTCCTTCCAGCCTTTGCGAATGACCCGGCTCATGTCGTACATGCTGGCCGTGACAACCGCTTTGATCCTGTGATCCACCTGCGCTGCCGTCAGAGAAAAACCCCCGCTGCCGCAGATACCGACCACCCCGATTTTATTTCTGTCCACAAAGGGGCGGGTTCCCAGGAAATCCACGCCCGCACTGAAATCCTCCACAAAGATATCCGGGGAAGAGACGTGTCTGGGTTCACCGCTGCTCTCGCCGTTATAGGATTCGTCAAAGGCGATAGTCACAAAACCTCGTTCCGCCATGGTCTGGGCGTAGATGCCGGCCCCCTGCTCTTTGACACCGCCATAGGGGGTGCCAACGAGAATGGCTGCATACTTTTTGGATTTATCTATCTCTTTGGGCAGATACATATCAGCCGCTATCGTGAGACCGTACCTGTTCGGATAGGAAACTTTTTCATGGATCACCTTATCACTTTTTGCAAACGTCTTGTCCCACGCCTGGTCATCTGCCGCCAGGCAGACACTGACAATGGACAGGACAGAAACCAAAACGGCTGCGAATGTGAGAAAACCGCGGGGAAATCTTGAGATTCTTTTCATTTTTTACACCTCATCATATTTGATTTTTTTATTTGGACATTAACTGCCGTACTGCGCATCACTGACATGTTCCAGCCAGGCCACACTGCTGCCGTCAAGGGATTCCTGGATGGCAATATGGGTCATTGCTGTATTGGCGGATGCCCCATGCCAGTGTTTCTCGCCCGGCGGAAACCAGATCACATCTCCGGGGCGGATCTCTTCAATCGGTCCACCTTTCCGCTGAACCCATCCGCAGCCTGCTGTAACAATCAGGGACTGTCCCAGGGGATGGGTATGCCAGGCGGTCCGGGCACCCGGTTCAAATGTGACACTGGCACCGGTCGCACGGGCCGGTTCATCTGCCGCCAGAAACAAGGGGTCGATGCGGACATTTCCGGTAAACCAGTCAGGCGGACCCGGCATCGAAGCCTGTGTTCCGTTTCGTTTAATTTCCATTATTCTCTTCTCCTTTCGTTCATGTATGTTTCGATCAAGGCCTGGGCTTTCATTTGTCTGTAATATACAGCAGCCGATGAACAGACAGATAGCCTGATCGTTTTCAATAATTGCCTGATTGTCCAAAACCGTAAAATTATTCTTGAGCTCAGAACAAAAGAACAGTAAAATCAGTTCATTAAACAGTGAGGAACGTACCAATTATATTGGTGCAATATGCTGGTATTAATTGACATATAATTATATTTACAATCGATTGAACGGCCAACACGAGTCCAGCAGCTGTGTTGGGCAAACAAACAAATTGCACGATAATACATGATTTCAATCGAATTTGTTGTTTATTGAAATGGCTGCCAGTCTGGGGAAACATCAGAAACAAGGAGTATTTTCAATGGAAAAAAATAATAAGGGATCATCAGAGCTGACCGGGGAACTGGCGGCGGCATCCAAAGTGCTGGCAGAAAGTATTGCCAGATGGGCAGGAAATGAAAACCAGATGGATACGGAAATACCGGGTCTCAGGCTCAGCCGGTGGACACTCCCCACAGAGCCGACAAGCTATACGCTTGAACCCAGTATCTGCCTGATTGCCCAAGGGGCCAAACGGGTGCTGCTGGGTGAGGAGACCTATGTGTACGATGCGACCCGGTTTCTGATTTCTTCCGTGGATCTGCCGGTTGTGGCGAACATCACCGAGGCGAGCAGCGAAATGCCCTACCTGGGCTTGATATTGGAACTGGATCTGCAGGAAATATCCCGGTTGATCGTGGACAGCGGCCTTCCAATGAATCATTCCCGGCAGGCACAGAAAGGAATGGCGGTGGGCCGGCTGTCATTGCCCCTGCTTGAGGCCTTTCAACGATTGATGGATCTGCTTGGGGAAAAAGAAAACATCAACATTCTTGCCCCGCTGGTCAAGCGGGAAATCTTCTTCCGCCTTCTGACAACGGAACAGGGGCCGCGCCTCCAGCAGATAGCGGCATCAGGAAGTCGCAGCCATCAGATCTCACGCGCCATTGACTGGTTGAAAAATAATTATACCCGTCCCCTTCGGATTAACGAGCTGGCGACCAGAACCGGCATGAGCAAATCCGCATTTCATACCCATTTCAAATCGATGACCGCCATGACGCCTCTGCAGTTTCAAAAACGGTTGCGCCTGAACGAGGCCAGACGGCTGATGCTGACGGAAAACCTGGACGCCCTGACAGCAACATTTGAGGTCGGTTATGAAAGCCCCTCACAGTTCAGCCGGGAATACAGCCGCTTGTTCGGGGCGCCGCCTTTGAGGGACATCAATCATCTTCGTCAGACAGCATCGGCTTAGCAGGGGTTAATCCAGTTCTCCCCAGGCTTTAGCACTGCGGTCGACTTTCTTGCGGACGACCTCCCAGTTTTTGCCGATGTTGAACATGGATTCAGGCAGGGCCGCCAGCATTTTTTGATACAGAGACAAGGGAACCGTGAAAGTTAATTCATCGGTTTTCATGTATTTTCTTGCTGAAGGATCGAACCCGCCAAGGACGGCTTTTTCCAACCCCTTTTCTTTATAGAAAAGCGGCCAGGCAAGGATATTGGTACACCCGGCGCCGAAGGGAGAAGCCACACTGTCCACATCCCCTGTGGTGAACGTTGTCTGGGTGAAAAGACCGGTCAGCACTTCGGGCCGGGCAAAAAAGATAACAAATTCTGGTTCCTGGCTATCGGTAAACAGGGAAAGCGGCTTGAAAATGCAATATTTTCCCGGGGCCTTGCGGGGATTGACCTTGTCAAGAAACGTTCTCATGGCTTCCGGTGACGGTAGATACCGCTCCCCTTGAATGGGAGTTCCTTCAAAGCCCGTGGTCACATAGTGCTCGATGAATCTGAGGTTGGGTTTCACCATGGAACAGTAAAAAACCCCGCCGGGGCATCCATACGCTTCAGCAGAAATATAGGCGGCACACCGTTTTTTCCTGGCCAGCCAGATGTTGCCGATCACACAGGAAAACGTATTGAAAACCGCCTGCATGTCTATTTGTCCCTGCTCTTCCATTTCCCGAGAAATCGCAGGTCCCGGTTTGGGCCCAAACGCTTTTTCCGGCAGGGTATCATCGTAATACACGCCGAAAGGTTCTTCATTCAAACCCAGGTGTTCCAAAAATACATGGGTCTTTTCAACAATTGACTGCAAATTCATCCTGCCTCCTTTATGGTGTCATACGGCTGTTCATACATTTTTTAAGACTTAGGTTTCTGTTTTTTTATCCAGGTTTGAAATAATTTTTATCAAGGCGGCCTGACAGGCCAACTGTTCCTCTTCGTTCATGCCTTGCTGAGCATCTTTTAAGATGGTTCTAGCGATGTTTGAGCAACACTCGACCTTTTCCAGAACCTTGGGAGTAGGCGTAACAAGCTTTTGCCTGGAATCTTTTGGATTCTTGGTGCGTACAATCCAATCGTGCCGCTCAAGCCCCTCCACCATGCGGCTCACGCTTGATTTTTCAAGGCATAGCCGCTCTCCAAGCTGTCCTTGGGTGATTGCACCACCATTGAGCAAAACAACAACTGCGCCCCATTGTTCAGCTGTCATGTCTATACCAGCTGCTTGAAATTGCGTGACAAGCGCATTGCTTAACAGCCTGCTGACTAACCCGGTTAAATACCCCAAAGATTTATTGTGGTCATAATCAAACCCCATAATTAGTTGTGTACACAACTAAAATAAACACGTCAAGAGTTTTTGAACACCTCACTATATTTTGTTCTCTTCTTACCGGACAATGTATTGGATAGTAATACTCCATTTATCGGTTTTGGTGTTCAAGTTTTATCCCAGTCACAACTTTCCAGCTGTCATGAAAACTCAATCATACTCGATGGCTTTTTGATATTTGACCATCTCATTTATCATTATCCCCTGTTACACCTTTCTGGACTCACTGGAAACTCAAAAATACCGGATGTGTTGCTCAGAGCTTAACACATTGTCCGAATTTTGGGGACCATCGCATTAATGGAGGACGAAGAATGGGGAACCGAATCTGTCAAGGATGCGAGTGCAACGAGCACCAGCAGGGCGTGTCCTTGATAGATCCGGTGAGTCATGCTATCATCGACCCCGACGCCGAGGGGGAAAACCTTTCAGGGAATGTGACCACTGTCAAGTCAAGTTTCGTTCAGGACAATTTAGTTCATCCATTTTTCATCTCAATTTTTTATTGAGGCAAAGGCTTTTTTGCTGGACCGTAAACCCCAATAAGCGTCGCCACGTCAATTGTATTGAAAAGCAGAGCATTTGCTATTTCACTGAAATCAGAACCAGGGGAGAGGCCGGGGTTGCTTTTTAATGCAAAGAGCATAAAGGAATATCGGTGAGAAGCGTCTGGAGGCCATGGTCCACCATAATGCCTGCCAAAACCTGGGATAGAAAAGGTTTGAAAATCCGTATTAAACTCTACACTATTCTTTGGCATTTTTCCGGGACTCGCTCCCTCGGGAAGTTCGGTGATGGAGGCTGGAATACATGCAATCCAATGCACGAATCCTCTTTTGAGATTTTCCCTGAACTGTCCTGGAATGTCCTGATCCAGCATGACCAGAAAAAAACACTCTGTTCCAGCAGGTGGATGCTCCCACTGAAGCGGAGGGGATACCAAGCTGTCTTCAACATAAACATCAGGAATCGTTTGACCGTTTTCAAAAGCGGGTGAACGTAAAATAAACATTACTTTTCCTCCTTATAATTTTTTAAATATGTTTTCACTTCAGAAAATGAAATCACATCACCGTATTTGGCATTTATTTCAAAAAGAGTAAATTCATGTGCCTTTTGTGATCTGTCACCGACACACTCTTCTGGTATTATGGGTCGAAATCCATTCTGTATGGCATCCAACACGGTAGCTCTGATGCAACCGCTGGTTGCACATCCGGTAATGATTACCGTGTCGATCATCTGGCTTGTCAAGAGAGTCCCAAGGTTGGTCCCGAAAAAAGCACTCGGGTATTTTTTTACAATTGTAGGTTCTCCCTGCCGAGGATTCAACCGATCGTCCATGAGAACCCATTCGGAACTTTTCTTGAAAACGTATAGAGATGGGATCTTTTTCAACCAATATCCAGCATCTTTCAAGTCTTCTTCATATTCAATAGTTATGAAGTTAACGGGAATCCGTTTCTCCCGTGCAATCTTCAGGAGGCTTGCGACATGCTCCACCACGCTGTCTACATCAAAACCCAAAGGGGATCTTATATCCGTAATGGCTTTTTGTAAATCCACTATCAACAGAGCCGGTTTCTTTCCCCAGCCTATCGAATGCAAAAAACCTGAATTTTCATACAACTTTAAGGTATTTTCCATTTGTAATTACTTTTATATCATATCAACTTTCAAATATCAGGTTTTTCGAACTATTCCGGATACCCAGTATTAGATCATGAAGATCTACCAGCAAGCCAAAAAGATTAAAAATCAAATAACTAAAATATGATATTAACCCGGCAAAAAAATACATAAAATATTAAGCATAGACTATTTTACCGCTTGCCTGAAACAAGAGTTTTTTTAAAGAGATTTTTTGAAAATATCACCTCTGTTATCTTCTCCCCAGCGTTTAAAAAGATCGTGTTGAATTCCCATGTAGTCAAAAACTTTACCAATGGTTTGATCAATAATATCATCAATCGTTTTAGGCATGTGGTAAAATGATGGTACGGGCGGAAGAATATGAGCGCCTATGTCTGCGGCTTGGCTCAATAATCTCAAATGGCCTTTATGAAGTGGCGTTTCTCGGAAAACCAGAACAAGTTTTCTTGTAACTATTCAGCAAAAAAAA
>NPIE01010800.1_pt1 | contig 14151 bp, 12 predicted proteins | sample 8637661 | NCBI WGS metagenome assembly NPIE01 (sample SAMN07420842, study PRJNA396082) | bioreactor metagenome | isolation source: sample BA12 brine-fed electro-methanogenic bioreactor BA | place: Japan: Kochi | collected 2016-12-09 | reverse complement strand
GACCCGCCGCGATGCTGTATTTTTCAGCCGCTTGTCGTCAGTGCTCTCGTTGATGTCGATGCAGTGGATACCGTCGATCCGCACCAAATCGTCGCAGCGGAGCTGACAAATCTCCTCGAGCCGCATGCCGGTGGTCAGCGCCAACAGGATGATAAAGCCGCGCCACCGCTCCTCTGCCGGGAAGGCGAACCGACTGGGTGCAAGCAGCCGGCGCAGGTCCTCGGGCGTGAAGGCGAGCCGTGCCTGCGACGCCGGATTTTTATCCCTGATCTGGGATCCCTGGAACGGGTTGACCTGGATCAGGCGTCGCTTCTGGCACCAGTTCAGGAAGGATGAGAAGCGGTTGAGGTACTTGTTGACACTGCGCAGCGACAGCGTCCGCTTCGGCTTCAGCTGCAGCACCTGGCCGATCGAAAGCCCGCGCCACGCGGGGCTCTTGTGAAGATTGGGCGGGAGCTTGAGGAGCGTTGCCCGGGCAGCCACCATGTCCTCGTAGGTGATCTCCCCGACGGGCTTGTCACCGATGATCTGCGTGATCAGTTCGAAGATCGCCAGGTTTTCCCGGGCCGTCTTGTTGTTGATCCGGCCGGTGATTTGCCGATCAGCGAGGTATTCCAGGCAGCAGGGCAGGATGGTCGAGGACACGAGTGAGCGCTTCGCTTCCTGCCGCTCGGTTTCGATCTCGCGGAGCGCGTCCTTGACGGAGTCGGTCATCAAGGTTTTGAGCCCCACTTCGCTTGCGCGGGTGCCGCAGTCGTGCAACTTCTGTGTCCCGATCAACCACGGCAGGTGATCAATTTCGGGTACTTCGGTGGGTCGTTCCATAGGCATGCCTCCGGAATCAAGGGTAGTTTAGTCCAACGACTAGGAGTGACAGCTGGTCAGCAGAGACTGGAGCCGCGTGTCAGGTGGACGACTCGTCGCCACCGTTCTGGGGGGTACTGTCCGGTGGCGGTGGGTCCGTTTCGGACAGGCCCTCGGGAAAGAGGGCGGTCAGGGAGATGCAAATCATCCAGATCGGCGAGTTGTTGAGTTTCATCTGCTTCTGGTTTCGTCCAGGGGTGCAGATGAGCCAGCCCCGGCTTTTCCACTCGGCCAGGACGGCGGCGGAGGACTGGATCTCAAGCTCGGCCAGAGCTTTTCGGAAAATATGCGGGATAAAACCGACGATACCCTCGTGTTTGCGGATCACGCCGTAGGTTGGCTGCAGCTCGGTGGCGGCGGTGGTGGTGGAGAACCGTGCCCGGTTTGACTCGATCCAGGAGGCGATGCCAATGAGCGCTTTCTGGGCCATGTCGGTCTCAGTGATGTCGACGGTGCTGAGCTGCCAGGCGTGGTCGAGCGCGGAGTCAATCAGATCTGCGGACCAGTCGATCAGCTCGGGGATACGGCTGAGAATCCGGCCGGCAACGGCCATTGTGGCAAAGTAGCCGGAGAAGCGGTTACCGATCTCATTGGCGGCACGGTCGGTGAAGTAACGGTAGCGATCGTCATACAGATCGCGCAGCTCACTCTCGGATGCCGCGTGGAGCGCGACGAGAAAAGCACGTACCAGATGGCCATAGTGCTGCTGGACCATCTGCCGCAGCTGATGCAGCCGATGAACATCAATCTGCGGGAACGGCGAGCCGTGGATCTCGATAACCCGGGCTTTGGCGCCCGGGTACGCTTTTTCCGTGAGCGGCTTTTCGCCGGTTGAGTAGGCGGTGACGTGGAAATTTTCGGTTTCCTTGATGCTATACGGTTTTGCCCGGCCGCGCCCTTGACCGTTCGCGACCATGTAGGTGATGGATTCGATTGTTCTGTCTTTGGCGGTCTGGGAGTCATCAAAAAAGAGGGGCAGACCGTTGCCATAGAAAGCGGCAATTCGTTCCGAAAAAATCTGGGTATTATTCCACGAGAGGATCAACCCACCTTGGCCGGAGGGCTTGCCCCACACCGAGGCGAGCACCATGAGTAGAGTCGTTTTGCCGATTGACGTCGAGCCCCACAAATCGACGACGAAATTTGGAACACCCAATATTCTGAGCAGTATGGACGCCAAGACCGATGAAATACCAAATAATGCCAGCGGGAACTCATGGACCAGGGGCGTCATCACCTGCAGCCAGGCACCGAAATCTCCTTTCGGAGCTAGAGCATTGGCGTAGTGCTGGTATTCTGGTTCGGGATGCAGCTGCACGTCGGTGCAGTCCGGTCCGGCGATGAACAACCACTTGCCTGCGGGGTTCAGGTTCCAGCCGGGTTTGCGGGCAGTGAGTTCGGTCGGCAGCCGGTTGCAACGCTCGAGCAGGGCAAGGAACTGAATTGTTTCAGGTGCAGCAGTTTCAAATGTTGGAAATGAATCGAGTTCCGTCATCGCCAGGAGGGTGGTTCGGCGGAGCATCAGCCCTCGGTTGACCCAACGGAAGTGTAGTGCCCCATCGGCGTCGATCCAGCAAAGCTGGAGCTCCGTCTCGCGGCTGGACAGATCGATGCGCTTGCCTGAAATGCACAGTGGACCGGTGGTTACGCGCTTGAGCTTTTCGCCGGAAGCGGTAACCGTAATGCGAAAAATTTGTTCATCGATATTCTCGTAATCTGGAGGCATCGTCCACCTGTCAAAAGGTGTTCCTGTCCCGACCGTGCGTCGGTACGGTTGGGCGGATTCGAGGGCCTTCGTGATCGCTGCGGAGCCCATATCCAGCCAATCGATCGACGTCTGGCTGGTGGCAAGGGGTATGTTCGGTATCAGAACGAAGACTTCTTTGCCCAGTTTGACAAGGCGATCGGCGGCGAGTTTCGCGAACCTTTGGCCGGTGCCAGAGCGGTCGAGGTCACCCCAGATGTAGACGCGTTGGACGTGGTCGGGAACTGACACGGCCGTTAGGTTTCGGGCAGACAAGCAGGCCCAAACCGGAGCATCGAGAGCTTCATGGACGGCGAGAGCAGTTTCAATTCCCTCGGCGAGATGAATTGCTTCAGCGTCGGCATGCTTGCCGATCGGGCAGAAGCTCCCCTTGGCGGTGCCGAGAATTTTACGGGGGGCTTCAACGTCGGCCTTCGTCACAGTGCCGTCGCTCGCCACCTGCAGAAAGGTACGGTGGATGCCGATGATGCTGCCATCGGTACCCTGGATTCGGGCGACCATGGTCGGGAGCACAGTTTTCGAGCCAGGTTCGTATGCCAGTTGTGCCTGACGAAGGGTATCCGGTACGGTGCCTGAGAGGCCGCGGGTGCCCAGGTAGGTGCTGACGGTCGCGGTATCGTTACCGGCACTTTTGTCCCATATGCGAGTGGCGAGTTGGTGCTGGGATAGCTTCCGTGAGCGGCTATCGGCGGCTTCGGCGGTATCGACGGGCGCCGGCAGGGGGGCAGCAGTCGGCGACTCAGGGGTGTCGGGCGTTGCTTTTTCGAGCGCCGCAAGAGTCGCCTGGTAGACGGCACCCTGGTCTGAGCAGGCGTGGCAGTGCGCCAAGACCTTGCCCGTTTCGTCATCGATACGAGCTGAAAAACTGGGATGCTCGTCGGCATGACCCGGGCACGGGCAGCGTCCGACGAACTCGCCGGACGGTGTGGGCGAAAGGTGCAGCGCTTCCGCCAGTACTTCAGGGGTAACGATTTGTTCCATACATCCTCCGTGAAAGTAGGAGGACTGGCACGAACGAAGCATTTGGCGCACTCCAGGTGTGTACAAATCCCCTGGAATGTTGTATATGTTATTCGTGTCAGCCCTCTTTTGGGGGTGTTTAGCGGCGGCTGAGTTCGTTGCTTGCCGGCCTGAGCTCGGTCGCCGCTGCCATCTCGTCTTGCATGTCGGGGTTATCGCCTATGTCATCCCACTCCGCTTCTGGACTATCGCGACAGGCTCTTTTCGAAATCATCAAGAGCGGGCGCCACGGGTCAGCGGCCATGCCGCACAAATCCTTGTTAATATAGGATTTTCTTGCCATACGGACTCTCCTTTACCGTTGTTTGGTTAAGCTGCTGATTAATTTGTCGAATTCGTCTTCCAGTTCGCTTTTCGTCAGAACGACAATCGAGCCATTGGCATCACCTCCTGTCTGAGTCTTGAGTTCGTTGATCTGCTTCTTGAGTTTTTTCTTCTGCCGCTCACAGTCGTTTGCTTCCCGTTTCAATTTGCGATACTCGGTCAGCAGCGCTTTGTGATCTTCAATAAAGGCCTGGAGCAGTTTACTTTTTACACCGGGGGCGGTAAGCCGGCGTTTGGTCGGTTTCCTCTGACTCGTAAGTGATTTCTCGATGTACTTGATATCATTAGATGAAATCCATACTTGGTGCTTGTCTCGGCCCTGGTTTTGGTTATCCACTTGTGCTTGCTTTTCTGCCATTTGGTCCTCCGTAGATTTGATTGATGTTGGCCACATTATGGATTGAGTTTTTGCTAAAGTCAAGTCAAGGAGAGAGAAAAGATGTTTTATACGTAAATAAATCATGATGTTAACAGGTAAAGACACAGAAAAATAATGCACCATTCTCAATTAAAATCGGTGCATTTTATAAATCTAAGCAGTAGGGGCACGAGAAAATGAAAATTTCAGTATTCGAGAAAAAGTGACGGAAAGTTGGGCCGAGACCACTGTTGAATGGTGGAAGCAGAATCTATGAAAGTTGTATCTATATGGAATAAATGAAATATTCTGTATTTGTTTGATCGTGCTTCGTTGCATGGGAAAGTAAACGACGGACCAGGGCTAAGAAGATTTCTATCAATCCGAGCAATGTGAAATTGGAAGGTACTGCAAGAGGCGGTGGAGAAGCAGGATTATGGCAAGGTGTTGGAGGGGGGAAGGTTTCGATCAGTCTGATGGGGGAACATCTCGCGACATGTTCTTCTGAGACCGGTTACCTTGGTTACGGTGGTTACCGGAACGCTCTTATATGATCAGTGCTGCTATCATGATGAGATTTCTGTGAGCTCCTTCGGATGCAGATAACTGTATGAAATAAAAGTATAGTTCAAGCACGAACTGCTGCTGCGAATGACAATAATTCGAATGAATCATTCACCAGTAACCATGGTAACCACGGTAACCAGGGTAACCGGTAATGAATTGCGGTGATGAAAGGACTGATTGACGGAGTCGAAGAGATGGTAGCGACAGGAGTGAACACTCCCGCCGCCACCTGACGGACCTACCGGCGCTTGACCGCCCACCGAAATGGTAACATCAGCAGGTTGATGATCATATTGGCGATAAACTCGGCTCGATGCTGATGAAGACTCGCGCACAAGCTTGTAAATTGAAGAAGAACAACAATCTGTCTAGGCGGTATGCTTCAAGAACCGCATGCCACAGAGTGGGTCAGAGAAAGCCCTATCAAAGAATAGCTCCTTTCCCTATTGGTAAAACTGATCGATTCGTTATATAATATTTATATTCCCTATGCACGAACGGCTTGCAATGGGCCAATATCTCAGCGTAGGAGGCACCAAATGAGCTTCTTCTCCGACTATGCCGTGTACTTTTGGATGATCCCGCTTGTCTTCCAAATCGTTCTGCCGCTGATTATACTGTGTGGTTGGGGGCTGCTCAAACTACCATCGTTGATTTTTGGCAGGAAAGAGCATGCAGTTGCGTTAAATCCTGCGCTGGCTCGCTAGAAAAAAGGTAGACTGCCATATCAACCTCCATTTCTGGCGTGAGGGAAGGGTTGACTCTCTTCAGCCCTTCCCGTTTTGTAACAGCAGTAAAAGGGCAGCCTTGCAGGCGTCTGAGGTTTGAGGCCACCGCCTTTAGGCGGTTGTCGTTCACTTTTGATACTGTGTGCCGTAAAGTCAGATTGTGTTGAACAAGAATCTGAATCGGCGCTGTCTGGGTGTAGAGGGATTGGTTACTCTGCGTACCTAGCTACCTAGGAGAGAGTCGGTTCCAAGAAATCATCACGGGTAAACCAGGTAACCACAAAGAGAAGATGAAGATCTCCGAAGAGTTGATGAAAATCTCTTACGTGCTTGGAGTGCAGATCAACCGTAATCAAAGAAAAGTAGTAGCGTGACCGGACTTCGGTAACCGCAGTAACCGCGGTAACCGCGGTAACCAGTGACGTTCTATGCGGGGAAGAGCTGAAGAGAACTAGCCGGTAGGAAAGGTTGAAAGGACGGAAATCTCGATCGGCGGCAGGAGCGAGCACTCCCGCCGCCACCTGACGGACCTATCGGCGCTTGACCGCCCACCGAAATGGTAACATCAGCAGGGCGATCACCATATCAGCGATAAATTCTGATCGATCCTGCTGGCACTGATTCATGATGCGCTCGATGTTGGCGACGGACAAAGACCCCATTTGATTGTTGTCTTGCTGCATAACCTCCTCCCTAATAAAATGATTAATATCGGACAGATATGATACTTTGATAGTATCTTGCGGGGCAGATGGTGCAACAAAAAAGTGACGTTAATACAGCAATATAGATGTTGTTTGGCGGTGGTCTGTTGACATCCGTCACTCTTTGAACTTCCCTGTCCGCACTGCATGCTGGAGCAGGCGGTATCCCAACAGGAACAGGACGGCTATCATCCCGACCAAACAACCGACACCAAGCCAGGGGAACGAATCGGACACCATCTCCGGGTGTTCCGCCAGCCATTGGCTGATTTCATCAAGACTCGGTCTGGGATCATTTTTCATGGACGTTCTCCCGGGTTCTTGTTGAGCAGGGTGAGTAACTCTTCAGCGCCGAGCTGGAGCTGCTCGATCTGTTCGGGTGCCTGACCGGCGGTATCGCCAACGAGCGTGGCCGAAGTCTTTTGTACCTTCGCGGCGACTTTGTCGGCCCAGACGGTATAGGCCGCCGCTGACGTGTGGAATTTCGTTTGCACTTCGTTCAACGTGCGTTCCCGCTCGATGAGCTCGAGTTTTTTCCGCCGCATGGTCTCGGCCAGCGTCTTCAACGCAGTTTGGCGTGCGACCAATTGGTTGTTTTGATGTTCGATCTGTGCCTGTTGATGGGCGATGTTCTTTTCGGCGGTTTCAATTGCCTGGATACGGGTTGTGCGGAGTTCCAAAACATGATTGGTGATCATGTTTATAATCAGCAGGGCAGGGAGCCCGAGAACCGCAAGGGTGATCGGCGTCCGATACATGGCGAGAAGACTGACGAGATATTTATTATCCGCCGACCCAGACATATGGCACAGATAGCCGGCGGCGAAAAAACCGACCGCCGCCACGTAGATGCCAGCCGAGCGAAGCTCACCGACAAAGGCCTGACCGAGCCTATCTACCTTCATCGATCTTTCCTGCCGTGATCCGTTCGATCTCCTCGGCCGTAGGCTGATACCCGTCGTCGCGCATGCGTTGAATGATGCCGGTGAACGGCTGCAGCAGATGGTAGAGGTAGCTTTTGCTGATGCGGTACCGCGTCTGCTTGGCATTGATGAATTCAACGAGCATGTCGTAGGAGTATCCAGCTGCACGCGCTTTTAATATCGTTGCCAGCCAGTTGGCGTAAATCGTAGATTTTTTCCGGGCCGTCTTGGTCCGTCGCTCTGCCGCCGCCTTGAGCAGCTCGAGCTCCGGATCGACCTGCTCGGAGCTGGCCCGCTCCGCGAGGAAATCCTCGATGACGCCGGCGAACAAGAAGGGTTCGACCCCGGTATTGATCAACACCCGCTCCTGATCATCACGATCGAGTGCGGCGAAATATTCGATCAGCTCAGCGTGTGTCGGTCCGTTGGTTTTGCGCATGATGGTACCTCATGGTTGTATGCCAGCGTGGGCTGGTCTACCTTGTGTCGAGTCGTTCCCGTCTCGACAGGGTAGGGTGCCGGTTCTCCAGGCCGGTGGTGTCATGATGAACAAACCAAAACGATTGTTTTGGTTCTTTCCCATTTCTACCGGTCGAATCTGACGATTCGTCGCTGGGAGTCCACGATCATTCGTTGGGTCGAATGAAACGGTCATGCACGCGCTGTATTGTCATCGGACATCGCTGTCCATCCAGTTCCGCAGCGCAACGGCGGATTGGAAGTCGAGTCGGCCTGGAGAACCGGATCAGATCGCCTGGTGCTCGGGCTCGGGCTGGCCTCAGCCGGTTGTTCACACAACCGATCTTTTGGTTATCAACCGCTAGCTGCTGATAGCGAAAAGATGTCGAGCACCAGGCGAGGCAGGGGAGGCAAGGCGACGTTTATATGACGCGCCATATAAACCTCGCCTTGCGGAAACGGGAAATCGAAAAACCATGGACCGGAACCAAGAGGTGAAGCCGATGGGTGAACGCACCGACCCGGCGCCGCTTCGACACCAGCTGCTGACCAGGTGGCTCAGTCATCGCCCTGTTCAGCAGTCGTTGTGCCGGAATGTTCACCATGATGTGTTCACCGCGGCCTGGGTGAACTGAAAAGAAGAAGAGAAAACCATGCGTGGAAGCCCTCAGCGACAAGCCCGCTCGATCGTCGCGTTATTGAAGCAGATCGGCGAGAGCAAGCATCGCGCCAAAGCCAAGGCGCGAGCCGCCGCCGAGCCTGGAATGAAAGTAAATCACCGGCTCGGTATCTTCAGCTTCAATACAGCACGGAATTACCAGGCGACCTACGAGCGCTTTTTGTCATGGGCGCGGGAGACGCATGGTATCAACGACGCCTGCCGGGTCACCAGTGAACACGCGCGGGCATGGCTGGAGATGAACATAGCGCAAAATCTCGCCTATGATACCATCCAGAGCTACGCCGCTGCGCTCGAGAAACTGCCTTCAGCGTTCCAATCCATGGGGATTGAACGCGATCCGGAATGGAGCCGAGTTATCCAGCAGTGCCGTCGTCTCGGGAGACAAGCTGCTCCCTTGGTGAGAACGTCACGAGCATTCAAGCGGCCGTTCGCCGTCGTCGAGCAACTGAGCGATCGACATCGCGTTGCGGCGGAGCTTCAGTTGCATTGTGGCTGCCGGGTCGGGGAGATCACCGAGCTCAAAGTCGGTCGCAACCTGCGAGAACCGAATCAGCTGCGGCTCACCAATACCAAAGGCGGTCTGGTTCGCACCGTTACCGTACCGGAGGAAACGTTCAAAAAACTCGAGCACGCACTTGATCAAAACGGTGTTTTTCGCATTGACCGCAAAAGCTATGCCGCCGATCTGAAACAAGCGGCGGTACAGCTCGGGGAACAATGGAGTGGCACGCATGCGCTGCGCTGGAACTATGCCCGTAACCGGATGTTCGAGCTGGAAATGGGCGGGCAGAAGACGTTCAAAACGGCACGACACGTCGTCTCTCATGAGCTTGGTCATAAACGGCCGGAAATTACTCAATGGTACCTGCGCGGTTAAGAAGTGACGATGTTCTATCTCGTCAGCGTGTTCATCCTCTGGTTCGTGATCCGGGTATCCTGCCGGTATGTCAGCGTCACCCGTGAGCGGATGCCCTACGAACTCAATCGCATCCTGCTCGAACCTATCGAACCGGTGGGAGATTCGCTGCGCTCGTGGGCCGTTATCCAGCCGGTTGATTCACTGTCGATATCTGAAGCAGAAATTCGAGCCGTACTGCAGGCGTCGAAAGCTCTGTCCCGCTTCGACGGCGAAAACACCAACACCAACATCACGATTACGTCTCAGCAAGATCGAACTCAGCTTCCTGGGTGAGCGTCCGGCGCCGGTGACGAATGATGCCAATCCCCGAGATGATGGCCTGCAGCAGTAGCCATTGCTCGAGGACCAGCTTCCATGGCTCGCCAAGAAACTGCTCGTAGAACCATGCCACCATGATCGTCGAATACGGTGAATCCGGTAACAACGCTGTGAACTCGCGTGAGAACAAGAAACACGCGGCAACTCCACCGAGTTTGACCACCTCCATCGTGATCATCGAGCTGACCAGACACCCCACCGTAATGGAGATCAGCGAGTCGGTCAGTCCCCCAGGGTAACGAAGATAATCGGCCAGTGTCTTGCATGCGGTTATCGCGAGAGCGGCGATGATGGATATATAGATGAGTGCGGCCATATCTCGAGAGAGGAAAAATATTTCCACACTGAGATAGAACACTATCAATCGAACGACAACAAAGCCGCAGGCGGCGGCGATGCCCAGCGTACCGGCTTTCACTCCAAGCCAGATTGCCTCGGCTGGCAACTGATTCAGACGGATCGGCTCTTTCAGTAAGCGCTCTTTACGGGCGTAATCGGCGATAAGGTTCCAGACGGCGAGGAAATCAAAGGCACTCCCATATCCCTGGCGAATAGCGTCAGCTTCGGTGAGACGGTCGCGGTTACTCGGTTGGTTAAAGATCGGATCGTTAGAACGCATGGAACTCCTTGCATGATGATCAGTCTTACAAGGAGGTACGAAGAAGAGACGAACTGAAGTTTCTGTTTCGTTGTATGTGGATAAAGCATATACTAGTCAGGACATGCCTGTAATTGTATGATTTTACCATACTTGAAAGGCATGGGAAGCTGAGGCATAAAAGAGGTCTTATGGACGATGATTCTAATGCCCCACGGCTCGTACCTCGACCGCTGAGTCTCTTTGATCCGCAGATCGTGCGCGATGCAAAGGTACGGGGTATTACCGAGTGGCCGGAGAACCAGCGGTTCCCCTTGAACTTCGACCAACGGACCGTCGAGGATGTGCTTGTTGATGATATCAAAGGGAGTTGTTCGCCCCTGATCATCACCGGGTATACGTCGCTTGACTATCTCATCGATATCATCGCCGATCTCCCTGAAGATTCCCCGGAATCGGTTTCTATCCTCCTGGGCAGCGAACCGTCCCCGGGCCGTCGAGCCCGTTATTCCTTAAAGAGCGAGACGTTCAACCAGGAAGTCACTGACTATTGGCTTGATGCCGGCATTTCCCTGCGGCTCTGTCACAAAGTCGTTCTCTTCATGGATCTGATCAATCAGGGCCGCGTGCGGGTGCGATGCATCGCCGATCAGAGTCGAAAGCTGCACGCCAAAATATATCTGACGGATGCCGCCGCCACACTTGGTTCAAGTAATTTTTCCTTTACTGGGTTTCGCAGGCAATTGGAGGCCAACGCCCGTTTTGATGCATATAAGGAACCGAAACGATATAGAGAGCTGCGCCGCATAGCCGACAATTATTGGTCGCTCGGTGAGGAATACCGTGATGAGCTTCTCGCCTTGTTGAGCACCTTGCTGAAAGTTGTGTCATGGGAAGAAGCGCTCGGCCGGGCATGTGGTGAGCTGTTGGAGGGCGAGTGGGCACAACGCTACATCAAAAGTGGACAATATGGGACAGGTCACGACCTGTGGCCGTCGCAAAAGGTCGGTATTGCCCAAGCACTGTGGATGGTCGAAAACGTCGGCAGCGTACTCATTGCCGACGCCACCGGTTCCGGCAAAACGAGAATGGGCGCCTATTTGCTCAGGGCCATCATGGACCGGATCTGGAGTACTGGCCGGGCACGTAAGGACCTGACCTTGATGGTTTGTCCACCCAATATTGTGCAGCGATCATGGGAACAAGAGGCCGAAGAATGCGGGCTGCCCCTGCGAACCATGTCACATGGGATTTTGAGTAGGCGAACAGCCGAAGATTACATCCACACCATGCATGTCGTTCGCCGGGCACAATCACTTGCGGTTGACGAGGCGCATAATTTTCTCAACAGTCACTCGTCGCGTACCCGCAGCTTGTTTGGCAACATGGCGGATGTCGTCTTGCTTTTCACGGCAACCCCGATCAACAAGGGTATTGGCGACCTCTTGCGTATCGTTGATCTGCTTGGCGCCGATAATCTTGAAGAATCGGCACTGCACTTGTTTGATCGCCTGGAAAAACGCGCCCGGAAATACGCAAACCAGTTCGTCACCTCCCGCGAGGAACGTCTGCAGATGCAAAAGGAGGTGCAGCGCTTCACCTTGCGGCGGACAAAGGCGATGCTCAACGCCATGGTCGATCAGGAACCGGACCGGTATCTCGATGACCACAAAAACCCGTGTCGGTATCCGAAGCACCTTCCCAAAACCTACCGGACGGCAGAGACAGCAGCAGATCAAGAGCTGGCACACGAAATTCGAGACCTTGCGCGTCAACTCAAGGGACTGGTCAATCTTCGATCAGGGGTCGATATTCCTGTGGGGTGGCAGGGACGAATCGACCGGGAAAAATATGTACGGGGCCGTCTGCTCGGCGCCCGTGGCCTTGCCATTTATCACGTGATGTCACGGCTCCGCTCTTCTCGTGCCGCACTGGTGGAACATCTGCTCGGGACTGAACAGGCGTCCCTGCTATTTCAGATTGAGGCGAAGATCAAAGCGGAAGACACCGGTAATGTGGTTGGTGCGCTCGAGGCGACAGCCGAGACGGTTATCGAGAGTTCTGTACGGGAGTTGTTGCCCAGGTGGCTGGTTGATCCGGAGGAGCATGCGTTAGCTGTCGCCGAGGAACTTCAGCTCTATCGAACGATTGTCCGATTGGTTGAACAGATGTGCGGGCAGCGTGAAGCCGGCAAGGCAAGGATGCTCTTGTCCCTGGCCGACTCACACCCTTTGCTACTGGCTTTTGATAGCTGCTTGATCACCTTGGAAGTAATCAAGCAATCGATCAATGCGTTGGGGGGAGATTGCGAGACCATCGTTGCCACCGGTTCACAAGCTGTTAACCGTAAACGAGTGAACAAACTCTTTGCTCTTGGCTCGACAGCTGAACGTGTCATCGCCCTGTGTTCCGATGCCATGTCGGAAGGCCTTAACCTGCAGCAAGCTTCAGCGGTTGTCCTGTTGGACATGCCAAGTGTCATTCGGGTAGCAGAACAACGCGTCGGTCGGGTGGATCGGATGAACAGCCCGCATAAACAAATAGAGGTGTGGTGGCCACTTGATAGTGACGCCTTCTCCCTCAAGACGGATAAGAAGTTTTATCGTCGGTATTTTGAAGTGCGTGACATTCTCGGATCAAACATCAACCTTCCCGAGAACCTTGTACCTGAAGAAATGGCGGATGGCCCGGCGACCGCTGATGAAATGATCAAGAAACTGGAAGAGATCGAAGTGCACGGTGAAACATGGGATGGGATCCACGATGCCTTTCAGCCGGTACGTGATCTCGTCGATCCTGAACATGGCCTGGTATCACGTGAGGTGTATGAACAGGTGCGGCATTCCAAAGCTCGGGTCCTGTCATCGATTGGCCTGGTCACGTCACGTCGACCGTGGGGATTTTTTGCCATATCAAACGTTGATCGCGGCGCACCGAAGTGGGTTTTTCTTGATGGTCCGAACGGGTTACCGGTTACTCATCTCGAAAAGGTTGCTCAGCATGTGCGGGGTCGTTTGAGTCAGGATCATGAAGATCATCCCATGGATGAAGCGGCCGCAGCGTTGATTGATAGCCTTTTGCGTCAGATATTGAAACGGGAAAAAGACCTCTTGCCGCGCAAGAAGCAACGGGTGCTGGAGGAGATGTCCCATGTGCTCGAGTACTATGGTCAACGAGCCAAGGATGAGCAGCGCTGGGATGACCTGTCAGTTATAGAAACATTGAAAAAGCTCCTCGAGCCGCCAACGAGCGAACAGCAACGGGCAGATCTCGACACGATTGCTGAAACCTGGTTGGACCTCACCCGAGATGTCTGGTACGACAAACTGAAGAAGAGAAAAGGGCTCAAGCCCTTGCGGCTGAAGCATATTCGCAACGACCTCAAGAAGAATCCTATCCCCACTCACGAGTTGAAAACGGCTTTTTCGGCAATACCCACGTGTGAGTCGCTTTATACCAGAGTTGTGGCCGCGATCGTTGGTGTTCCCACCACATAAGGTGTAAGAATTGAAATCCGACCTTACACACCGGGCACCCCCGACCTGATTCAATCTGACAGTTGATTCATTGTCCTTCTATCTCAAGATACAGTCGAAATCTTAGCTTAAGGATGCTGAAGAAGTTTTAAAGATTAGAGATGGCAGTATAAATAATACAAATCGCCAGCTTGACTGGTGCATTTAATTGTTTGACGATGTTCGAAAGATCAGTAAGTCAAGCCTGACCCACTCTCGCATATCCTGAAGCAGCCACTGAGTGGATGGACGCAGCCATGCACCCCAGTCCATCTATCCTCTTCCTTGGATTCTATTCAAACTCATGATGGACTCGTAAAAAGTCCATATGAAGACAATTATTTAATTTTACACAACAAATGACATTTTTTAGGTTGATAATCTTCTCTATTTATGTTACGCTTTCC
>NPIE01008851.1_pt3 | contig 14174 bp, 12 predicted proteins | sample 8637661 | NCBI WGS metagenome assembly NPIE01 (sample SAMN07420842, study PRJNA396082) | bioreactor metagenome | isolation source: sample BA12 brine-fed electro-methanogenic bioreactor BA | place: Japan: Kochi | collected 2016-12-09 | reverse complement strand
TGCACCTTGCACCCTGCACCCTGAACCCTGCACCCTGAACCTAATTTATACCAAATCTAAACTAACTGTAAACCCATAGCTGTTAAGCAATTAACAGTTAATGACCGTTATGCATTTATTTGCATATCAGATTTTTAGACTGCAAATAAACGGCAGGGCTGAGAGAATATTGATAATTTTACCCCTCATCTTTCTGAAAATAATAAAACAAGCATAATTATGGATATTGCAGCAATGAAAGACGCCCACAAAACACTGAAAACGTGGTCGTACGAATGGAAGGCCCTCGAAAAAGGCTATACCGATAAGATCCTTTACATTAATGTATCGGATAATGAGATAAAAGAAAAGATCGTTCCCCCCGAAGTGAAGGAAAAATTCATAGGGGGTAAGGGTTATGGCCTCCGCCTCCTCTGGGATGCCACAAAGCCTGACACCAAATGGAATGACCCCGAGAATGAGATCAACATCTCCTCCGGACCTATCGGCGGAATCACCCAGTATTCCGGCAGCGGAAAATCGATCTGTGTATCCATCTCTCCCCAGACTGACATCCCCATTGACAGTAATGTAGGCGGGTTTTTCGGTCCCTTCCTCAAGTTCTCCGGCTACGACGCCATCGAACTCCAGGGAAAAGCCGAAAAGGATATTATGATCTTCATTGATGGTGTGAATCATACGGTAGAGATCTTTGAGGCTCCGCTGGAGCCCATGGACAGCCACGAACTGGCAGAGGTCCTCACCGATATGTATGCCGAAGATGAAAAAGACAAAAAGAACATTGCCGTGGTATCGACGGGTGCTGCTGCAGGGAACTCCCTGATCGGGATGCTGAACTTCAGTTTCTACGATCCCAAGCGTAAGCTGGTCAGGCTGAAACAAGCCGGCCGCGGTGGCATCGGAACCGTTTTCCGCGACAAAAAGATCAAAGCCATTGTTTGCCGCATTCCGGGTGTAAAGGGAAACCTGAACAATGTGGTTGACCTGAAAGCCATTATGGAAAGGGGCAAGAATTTTAACCGCGAAATGCGCGAACTTGATGATGACCAGGCCGAAATGCGCACCAAAGGAACCGCCCACCTGGTGAATATCATGAATGATTATGACCTGCTTCCCACCCATAATTATAAATTCGGAAGCCATCCTGAAGCCGATGCGATCCACTCGGAAGTTTGGAAAGCACGCTTTACGCAGGGCATCCCCGACGGATGCTGGATCGGTTGTAATATGGCCTGCGCCAAGGGAGTAGACCAGTATAAAGTACGCACGGGCCCCTACGCAGGACAAAGCGTAATTGTTGACGGTCCGGAATACGAAAATGCCGGCGGCCTGGGATCGAACTGCGGGATCTTCAACCCGGATTATATCATCGAATCAAACTTCTACTGCGACACTTATGGCATCTGCACCATCACCTGGGGTACATTGTTGGCCTTTATCATGGAATGTTACGAAAACGGCATTCTGAACGAGGAACGCACCGGAGGCCTGAAGCTGAATTTCGGGAATGCCGACTCAGCCATGGAACTCATGCACCAGCTTGCCCGCGGAGAAGGTTTCGGCCTGGTTGCCGGACAGGGAGTGCGCAAAATGAAACAGATCTTCACCGAAAAAGGCTGGGGCGATGCCGACTTCCTCCAGGATATCGGTATGGAAAACAAGGGGCTGGAATACTCCGAATATGTTTCCAAGGAATCCCTTGCCCAGCAAGGCGGATTTGCCATGACCAATAAAGGACCGCAGCACGATGAAGCCTGGTTGATCTTCATGGACATGGTGAACAACCAGATCCCGACCTTTGAAGACAAAGCCGAAGCACTGCATTATTTCCCCATGTTCCGTACCTGGTTCGGGCTGGTGGGATTGTGCAAGCTTCCATGGAATGATGTGGAACCGTCTAACAATGCCGAAACCGATGAACCGGCCAAGGTTCCGGAACATGTCGATAATTATGTGACCATCTTCAATGCCGTGACCGGAAGGCCTTTCAGCAAAGAAGAAATGATCCGCCAATCGGAAAGGGTCTATAATTTTCAGCGGATCTTTAACCTGAGAAGGGGTTACGGGCAGCGTATCCACGATGCACAACCTTACCGCGCCGCAGGCCCGGTAACCGATGAAGAATACGAATCAAGGGCAGAACGCTACGACAAGCAGCTCAAGGAGATCATTGGTGTTGACCCGGAAGGAAAATCAACGGCCGAAAAGAAAGCCATCATCCGTGAATACCGTGAAGACCAATACGAAAAGCTTCTTGATGCCGTATATCTGCGCAGGGGCTGGACCCCGGGCGGTGTTCCGAAGATCTCCCACCTCCAGGACCTGGGGATGGATCTCCCGGAACTGATCGAAGTGATCAAGCCTTACCAGGAATAATATAAAAAGGGCCGGCAATGCCGGCCCTTCATCGAATCAAACAAAACCAAAAAATAATCTGATTATAATTCAGACTATATCTTAATGCTCATGGCCGTGCTCATGATCGTGCATATGATCATGCTCTTCAGGGCCGAAATAAGCCGTTTCAAATTTTTCTGTGATCACCAGTAATTCTTCGGCGTATTTTACATCCGTTGACTGCTTGCATTTCATGGCATAGATCAGCATTTTGTGCGATAAGGTAAGCTGAAGGATATACTTATCATAGGCCTCTTCATCGGCCGGATCAACGGGCTTAATGCGCTGGGTCATAAAATATTGCTTTACCGTTTCCTGGATCAGGTTGGCATGGTGTTCCTTGGTATCGATCCACCTGACCAACTGGTTGTAATTGATCTCATCTTCAGCCGAAAGGGCTTCGATCTGTTTCATGGCCTTGTCGATGGTCATGATGTGTTCCTTGATCAGTTCGATGCGCAGGTGATCGGTGTAAATACCACAGGGCACCTCACAATGGGGAGCCGCCTTGATCCCTGCCAGTCCAGTGATCAGGATCACCGCCAATAGACTTGCTAATTTTTTCATCTTTTCAATTTTTTCCTCGTGGTTTTCTCTTCTAACAGATGGATTGTAAAGAATGTTCAATGATAATTTAGTATATTTACAGGCAAAGGAGATACAAATTCCATTATTTAAATGAAAAACCACAAATTTTTCCTGATCCTGATCATAGCCCTTATATTTTCGTGGGGCTGCAAAAGCACCGGGGAAACTACTACTCGCGAAAACAACCGCCCGGCACCTGCCCAGGTACAGCTATGGCAGGAAAAACAACAGGAAATGCAGGAAAAGGGAGAGCGTTCTGGGCTCATTCTGGATGAGATCAAACAGTTAAATGCTTATGCCGAAGAAAAAGCCGGGCTGGTTTGCAAAATGAAAAACCTGGAAAAATCGGCAGAGCAAGCCTATAGTGAGGTGGAAGCGGCAGAAGTTAAACAACAGATCGTTTCCCTTGATACACAGATCACCCAGCTTGTTTTGGAAATTGAACAGTACTGCCATAACGAAATGCGGCAGAAATACTTCTACCAGGTGTACAAGCAATATGCTGCAAAGTGCCCCTGATACCATCCTTCCCCATTGAAAAAATTTATTTTTCAAGGTAGCAGACTAAAGAGTTTTTATATTTTTGCCTATCGATATGTTTTTCAAAACATATCGAAAACAGAAAGGCAATTATGGGTAAAAGAGGGAAATCGAACCGCTTCAATGTTCTTTTGAACTATAAGCTATGGCTATCTTCCATGAGTGGCGAAGGGATCATTTCTCAGGAAGTGTACGAACTTCTTCAGAAGGTTCAGGAAAAAGGGTCCTTAAAAGCAGCAGCGGAAGCCTGCTCCATGAGTTACCGCAAAGCCTGGGGCGACCTGAAACACGCCGAATCCCTCCTGGGTTATGAATTGACGGAGAAAAGCCGGGGAGGAAAAGACGGTGGACAATCCCTGCTTACACCGGCAGCCATAAAACTTCTTGAAGCCTATAAGGCCCTGCAGGAAAAACTCGACGATGCCGTTGAAGAAGCCTACGCGGAAATGAAAAAAAAGATGGAAAGCAACCAATGAGTAAATCCGGCAACATAGGGCTATTCATCGGGATCGATGACACGGACAATGCCGATAGCCTGGGAACCGGTTTTCTGTCGAGGAAACTGGCCCATGAGCTGGAAGAACATAATTTGGCCCGCGTGAATGGCATCACGCGTCACCAGTTGTATGTTCATCCCGATATCCCCTATACCTCGCAGAACAGCTCGGCCTGCATTGCCGTTACCACGAGTATTGCCGGAAAGCTCAGGGAACACTGTGCTGATTTTCTGAAGAAAGAAAATGCAGCGGGTTCGGATGCCGGTTTGTGCATCGCGGCAGTGGAACATGTGCATGAAGAGATCATGGAATGGGGGAAAAAGGCCAAAAACACAGTGCTTCAGATGGACCGGGCCTTTCAATTGGCCGAAGAGCATGCCGTTTACCTGGAAGGCTTCAGCGGAACCCGCTGTGGCGTGATCGGAGCATTGGCGGCAGTGGGATTGCGGGCCGGGGGAAACGACGGGCGCTTTATCTGGAGAAAAGGCCGTAAAGAATTGCGGGAACTCTCACCGGGAATCAGCCGCATCGATGATCTCAGGAACATGCTCGAACTGGATGCAATAAAGACCATGGACGGATTCATCCCCAATGAATGGGATACTATATTTATTAACGACTGGGTTCGCCCCTTACTCATTAACCACCAGGCAATACTGATTGCCGAAAAAGAAAACCAAGACCAGGACTATGAATGGAAACTCACATCAAAAGAAACCATTAGAAGCATCTCTTAGCAGGAGCGGATTGCTCGTACTGGAGGTCTTTCTGCTCATGATGGCCGGAGCCTTCGCTATGTTTCTGCATCACAAGCTCAGGATACCCATGAACACGCCAGGCCACCACGGTCTGGAGTTTATGATGATCTTTGTCGTTCTCAGGCTAAGTTCAAACCTGAGGTATGCAGCCACACTGGCTGTTGTCGGAACAGGGCTTTTCATCATGCTCCCGGGTTACGGGGCAAGCACTCCCCTGCACAGCGTCAGCTACCTGCTTCCCGGCCTGATCCTCGACCTCTTTTATAATTTGAACGAGAATAGTATGAAAAGGATCATTGCCCTGGCATTGATCAGCGGGCTTGCCTACATGAGCATTCCCCTGAGCAGGTTGCTGGTGGTGGCCGCCACAGGCTTTCCCTACAATGCATTTATCAAATTCGGAACCTTCTATACCATAGTGAGCTTTTTCACTTTCGGAATGATCGGAGGATTGCTCGGCTTCGGACTGGATCAGATCAGAAAATCATTCAATACCCAAAACAAAACAAATTAAATCACATGAAAAACTATGGAAAAATGAGCCGTATCATCGTGGCTTTGCTGGCAATTTCCATAATCGTGGCAGCCTGCAAGAAAGATGAAGATGAAGACCCTGTAAACCCACCGGTGATCAGCCTGATAGACGAGACGGGTTATATCAGCGCCGATGCCACTGTGGCAGCAGGGGATGAGTNNAGATCAAGGTAAAGGTAGAGTTTCAAAAGGGCTCCCTGAACATCACCAATTTCATTATCAAGGTGATGACCGATACAGAACAAACCTATTTCGATACGGGAATGAACACCACCGGGTTGATCTGGGAAGGCAGTTTCACCAAAACCAATGCCCCAACGGAAGAGTGGACCTTTATTGCCCGCGATATTGAAGGCAATTCATCTTCGACAGGTTTTGTGATCACCCTGGACACCAGTGCCCAGTACACTCCCCTTACCGACCACGGCCAGCTTGTGCTGGGAGCGCAGGATAATGCACAGACCGGAGGATGTTTCGACATCATAGCGCAGACTATATACACCCACCAGGCTGCAGCAGCTGATACCGCTATCCAATCGGGTATCGACATGATCTATTATTATGTTGATGGGGATCAAAACACCATCGCTTCTTCAGGAGCAAATATTGAAGACGGTGTATTCCCTGTTAATCCTTCCGCATGGACCATTACAAGGGAATCGAGGTATCATAAAACCGACCTGACCGCCGATGATTTCAATATGGCCGTGAACGACAGCATCATCCTGGCCAATTATGAACAGGGGGATGCCAAAAGAAAGGCCAAGAGTTTAAAATCAGGAGACATCTATACCTTTAAAACCGAAGACGGAAAACTGGGAATATTTATCGTTGATGTGGTGGAAGGAACAAACGAAGGCAACATCAGCATCAGCCTTAAAACACAGGAATAATTTATGTTGAAGCGTATAATTCCGATACTGGTGCTCATGATATCCATGGGCACCGGTATTCTGGCTCAGGATGGCATCCTGCTGCGGGGAACCCTGAGGGATGCATACGATAAGCAAATTGTTGCGAATGCGCATATAAGCATACGTGAACTGGGAATTGGTACGGTCTCCAACCGGAAAGGAATTTTTGCCATTGCCAAACTCCCTGCAGGAACCTATGAAATTGCCGTGAGCCATGTCGGATACCTGGATCATACTCAGATGATCACTTTGGATTCTGGAAGGTTTGAACCCACCATTTTCATCACACCCCGCATTGTGGAGATCGATCCGGTAACCATCACAGCTACACTGAACCACCGCAAATTATCGAGCCTGCCCGGTCGGGTTGCTGTTATCAGCGAAGAAGAAGCCGGTCTGCTGCCTGCACAGAACACCGATGAATTGTTGTACGGCATTGCGAACGTGCACATCAACAGGCCCTGGGGAATTTTTACCAAAGGGGCAAGTGTTACCATGCGGGGCCTTCCCGGAAGCGCCCGGACACTGGTTATGGTCGATGGCGTACCCATGAACAAGGTTTCGGGGGGAACGGTGAACTGGAATTTTATCGAACCCGATGATGTTGAAAATATCGAAGTGGTCAAGGGACCCAGCTCAGCCCTTTACGGGAATAATGCCATGAGCGGAGTGGTCAGTATCACGACCAAAAAACCTGAAAAGTCGATACAGGGGAAAGTGCGGACTTTCGGTGGATCTATGGGGACCTTCGGCGGGGCATTCAACCTGGGGGGAATAGATTTATATAAAGGCAAGGGCCTGTACTGGAACACGAAAGCCTTTCTGCGCAAGGGCGACGGCTACATCATTGAACCGGAAGAAACACGCACCGCCTACGATTCCAAGGTCAGTGTGGATGAGTATAATGTGGGCGGATTGCTCGGCTATCGTTTCGACAGCCTGAGCACCCTGGATGTGGAATACCGTTATTATGACGGCACATTCGGCACAGGGACTAAAATATACCTCGACGACGGGGCTTTCGACCGCTACCGCAGCCACCTGATCAATGCAGGGTATGCGGCAACACTCGGGAAATATAAGGTCAATGCACGAGCCTATATGCAGATCGAAAACTTCGATCGCGAAAAAGAGAGCATCAGCGGGAACAGCGGTAAGTACAAAATGTCCGACAACAATCATATTAAGCATGATAACGGTGTGTGGTTCAACATTTCCCGTTTGTTTTTCAAAAATCACCGCTTTACCAGTGGTTTTGAACTAAAAATGGGCGACATGGACGCGGAAGAGATCTATCGCACATCTACTGATGTGATCGATTACGGCGGGAAATTGAACTTTGCAGGGCTGTTTCTGCAGGACGAATTTAAATTGTTCAGGAAACTTTCCGTGATCGCCGGGCTGAGATTTGACTACGCCACCTATTACGACGGATACCAGAATGTGATCAACCCCACAAGCAATACCGGTTTTATCCAGGATTCGGAACTCAGCTTCAGTGATGAATCATGGACACAATTCAGTCCCAAACTGGCCCTGCAATACCAGTTGAACCAGAGCCTGGGCATTTACCTGAGTGCATCCACAGGTTTCCAGCCCCCCAAGATCGATGACATGAGCAAATCGGGTAAGATCTCCAAGGGTTTCAAGCTGGCCAATCCGCAGCTTAAACCCGAAAGCATCGATAATTATGAACTGGGGCTCACCTGGATGCCTGCCGGAAAACTTTCCATTGAGCCTTCGGTATACTATTCGAGGGGGCATGACTTCCAGTATTTCGTTGCCACCGGAGATTCTGTCGATACCGGCGGGACCGACCTAAAACCGGTACTGCAACGCCAGAATGTGACTGAAATGGAGCTTTTGGGCGCAGAGATCACCGCCCGCTGGGAGATCATCACCAACCTGGTGTTCACGGCCAATTTTGCGATGAATGATTCCAGGATATTAGAGTTCGACGATCCCACCAATCCCGACAAGGACATTAGCGGCAATCACCTGATCGAGGTCCCTGAAAATGAAGCCTATGCCTCGATAAGCTGGCGCAACAGGGTGGTAAATTTCATTGTTGACTGGCGCTACACAGGCAAGGAATGGTACGATGACGAAAACACCCAGTACATCGATCCATACCATGTTTTCGGGCTAAAGCTGAGCAAGACCCTGAAGCAGGGCATCGGCTTCAACCTGAGCATTCAGAATATCTTCGATAATGTGACCATCGACCGCAAGGGGAAACTTTCTCCAGGAAGGTTTGTTATCGGGGAAGTATTCTTCGAGATCTAAGCGATCGGATCAGCGGCGAAGTTCGAAATTCTCTCCGAGATATACTTTTCGTACATGCTCATCTTCGGCAAGCTCATTTGCACTGCCGGCTTTCAGAATGCTCCCTTCGAAGAGCAGGTAGGCACGGTCGGTGATACTGAGGGTTTCATGCACGTTATGGTCGGTGATGAGAACACCAATATTTTTTTCTTTCAGTTTCGAAACGATCGTTTGAATATCTTCTACGGCGATCGGGTCAACGCCGGCAAAGGGCTCGTCGAGCAGGATAAAGTGGGGATCAACAGCCAGGGCACGCGCGATCTCGGTCCGGCGGCGTTCACCTCCTGAAAGCTGTATCCCGTAACTGTTGCGCACATGTTGCAGGCCAAACTCCTCGATCAGTCCTTCCAGCCTTTCCTTCTGCTCCGCTTTGGAAAATTTTGTGAACTGCAACACCGCTTTGATGTTGTCTTCCACACTGAGTTTGCGGAATACCGAAGCTTCCTGCGCCAGGTATCCTATACCGGCCTGTGCCCGTTTATACATGGGATAGGCGGTAATATCGGTTTTATCGAGGAATACGTGGCCGGAAAAAGGCTTGATCAATCCTACGATCATATAAAAGGAGGTTGTTTTTCCGGCTCCGTTCGGACCAAGCAGGCCAACGATCTCTCCCTGTTCAACATGAAAAGAAACATCGCGTACTACCGTACGCTTGCCGTATTTTTTAATCAGATTTTCTGTTCGCAGGATCATATGGGTACCAAAAATAATTAAAATGAAAGTGCTGCGGATATAAAAACGCCGAAATTCCTCGGATTATTGGATTGCTTATGGCTTAACCGCCAGATGGCATCCACCCTGATGAACTTAAAAATGTTCTCAACACCGGCACCGGCCTCAAAATATGGTTGGGTGGATTCGACCTGGTTCCCGGGGAAATCAGAGTAGTTCTTGTTGGCTTCAGAGATGGTTCCCAGAAGAGCCCTGCCATGAATAACGGTACGCCATTTGAGCTTGCGCATCAGGGGAATGCGGTTGAGGAAAAATCCGTCGAAATGATGGGTATAATAAACCCCCACGTAACGGTCGTTGATGAATTCGTAATAATTCATCAGGTTGTAGGCATACTCATCGAAGAGGAAGGTTTCGTTGGCCGGCTGCAGTTTGAGCAGGGGATACGGCAGGGTTCCCCAGATCTTGCCCGCCTCAACGATATACTTCGACCAGCCGATGGAAAACACGTTAAACCACTGCTTCATCTGGAACTGGAGCCGATGGTATTCATACTCGCTGTGGAACACATTCGGTATTCCGTAGCCATAGTGCAATTCAAAAATGGGATAGCGGGTGCCGATGGTGATCCGCGTAAATTCACCCAGGATATAGCGTTCGCCATAGGCCCACCGGAGCTTGATCCCCGCCTCGGCAGAAATAATATTATCCTCAATGGCCGGGCTTCCTTCCTCCGGGTAAACAACGAACTGGTTATCCCCGACAGGAAACAATTTGCGATGTGAAAATGAGAAGGTGTTGGAAAAACCCTGCACCCATTCGTGTTCGTAGGAAAGCATATAACGCTCAAGCATGGAAAGTTTATTGGCCGGGTTCCTCCGGAAAAAGACCGCAAAGAAGTTCTCCTGGCTGAACGCATCCTGGCTTTGTCCAAGTTGCACCATATCATAGAGGTAGGATCCACTCAGAGCCCGACGCGGGTTCTTGTTAAACATATACAAAAAGCCCAGTCCATATTTGAAACGCTGGTCTTTGGTCCCGTAGGCCACATGGCCATCCAGCATAAGTTTGGTGCTGAACTGATTGCTTGTTTGCCCGCCAAAACGAAAACGCGTTCCCTCTATAGCATTGAAACTAACCAGCTTGTAATAGGGTCCCAGCTCAAAATTTCCCCAGATATAATAGCCATTGATGAGCATATAGCCCAGGTCCATGTAGGTATCGAAAAGGGGGATGCTTTTGATGGAATCGATCATCTCGTAGATCCCCTGCTCACGGCTGGTCAGGCTGTCGTGCCGGGCCAGTTCCCAGTACAGCTTATCCTTGTCGCGGGCCGCATCATCCACCACCACCCCGACCGGACTCTTGTAGAAATCATCGTCGCGGGGCTGGTTAAAGACAAAATTTTTCGAAGAAGTGGTCCGGTGCCCGTAAACCCCTATGGTTCTGGCATTCCTGGTAATATTGAAATCGCCCATAAGGTAGTCCTTGGTCAGCATCCAGTGCTCGCCCTGGATCAGGCTGTACTCCTGCCTGACCAGGCCCGCCCCTACAAAGTTCAGGTTGGCATCGCCGGCCATTTCCATATCCACTTTCTTCACCGCATAGGTGGTATCGTGTATCCAGATGGTTCCGCTGAAAGTCAGTTCCTGTTTTCTCCTGGGCTTGAACATGAGCTGGTAACACCATTGATTATCGATATAAAGGCTGTCGACCAGGTAATACCGATAAAACCCCAGGCCGAAATTCGCCACCGGCGATACAAAGTTCTTTTGGAAGAGGGTGATATAATTATCATAAATATTCACATTGGAGTTCAGGTCACCCAGGAATTGGGTGATGCTTTCATTTTCCACCCCGGATAATTTGGAAGCCTTGATGACCTCCAGGCGTTCCCGCGGTTCCTTGCGGTAGTATATTTCCGAAACCGTTTCCGACAGGAAGACCGGCAAATAGGCCTTACCGTTCAGGGTGGAGGTATCCATATAGTCGAAAATGAAGTTAAAGGGCCTGAGCAAGCGGCGATCCTTTATTCTTTCCCTGATATTATTGGCATCGAACTGCATCTTGGTATACACCTCGTACTCATAGGCATCGAAAGCCTGCCTATTGTTTTTCTCCTTGTTTTCGATCACTTTACGGAGCAGGATCTCCGCCGGGTTTTCCCCGGGAAGGATGATCACCTCTTCCAGCATGATCTCGTCCGGTACCAGGGAAAAGTCGATGCGCTGAAAGATCCCGGGGCTCACCGGTTTTGTTCCGGAAAGATACCCCACATAGGAGGCGGTAATGGAATCGCCGGGGCTGAAGGTTTCAATAGCAAACTGCCCCTCGAAATCGGAAGTAACCCCGATGGTGGTTCCTTCAAAATAGATGTTCACAAAAGGAATGGGTTCCCCGCTGGTGGCATTGGTAACCGTGCCCATGATCTTTGTGATCTGTCCGTGCATGGGCAGATAAAATATCATGCTGATAATCAACAACAGGTATATGCGCATGTTGAACCTTATCTTCATTTCGGGCAGGTCACCGGAATTAGTAATAGCCTTTTTAGATTGATTATCAGGAAGTTTGAAGATCTTCCCAGAATTCCATTGCCTGGCGTGTATGGGGGATAACAATGGTGCCGCCCACCAGGTTGGCAACAGCAAAGATCTCCATTAATTCATCCGTGCTGAGTTTCATTTCATGGCACTGCTGCAGGTGGTATTTAATGCAGTCATCGCAGCGAAGTACCATGGAAGCCACCAGGCCGAGCATCTCCTTTGTCCGGGCATCCAGGGCCCCGTCCATATAGGTATTGGTGTCGAGGTTGAATATCCGTTTAATGATCTTATTGTTACCGGCCGAAAGAAGCTTTTCGTTCATTTTTTCGCGGTAACGATTATATTCTTCAACAGAACTTTGCATAGTTTTCAGTTTATCAAATAATCCCTTCTTTCAGGATATCGTGCATGTGTACCACGCCCACGTAGGCTCCATCTTTCATAACCGGCAATTGCGTGATCTTATGGCTGCGCATGATTTCCAGGGCATTCACGACCAACTCGCTCTCTTCCACCGACTTCGGATCTTTGGTCATAATATCTCCGGCCGTGAGGGCATTCAGGTCACTGCCTTGTTCCAGCATACGTCGCAGGTCGCCATCGNNCTTCAACCACGGCGGCAGCGCCCAGGCGCCTGGAACTGATCTCCATGATCACGGTTTTCAGGTTATCGCCGGGTTTCACTTTAGGTTTCTCATTATTGATATAGATGTCGGATACCTTCAGATACATGCGTTTCCCGAGGGATCCTCCGGGATGGAATCGGGCAAAATCCTCGTCGGTGAAGCCCCGGCAGGAAAGCAGGGCAATGGCCAGGGCATCGCCCATGACAAGTTGGGCCGTTGTGCTTGCTGTGGGAGCGAGGTTATTCGGACAGGCTTCCCGTTCCACGGTAACATCGAGCACATGATCGGCCTGCCGGGCCAGGTAAGAATCCTTGTTCCCCACCAGGGCGATCAAAAGGTTCTTCCTGCTTTTGAGTATGGGTACGAGTACCTTGATCTCAGGGGTTTCCCCGCTCTTCGACAGGCAAATAATAATATCATCTTCCCGGATAATACCCAGGTCGCCATGTACCGCATCAGCGGCATGCATAAATACGGACGGTGTTCCGGTGGAATTGAGTGTTGAAACGATCTTCTGGGCTATATTGGCACTTTTCCCGATCCCGGTTACGATCACCCTTCCGGAAGACTCCATAATGCTTTTTACACTGGCATAAAAATCTTCATTGATGGAATCGCGAAGCCTGGAAACAGCATTCACCTCATTATCAATGGTTGATAATGCTATTTCGCTGATCTCTTTTTGTGATTTTATTAACACTTTTTTGAAACTTTTTGTTTTTAAAAGAAAACTTTTATGCTTATATTTGTTTAAGACGGAATATGAGTTTTAACTTAATCAAAGATGAACGATATTACACGATTAATTATAACGATAATTATTCCTGATAATTTTCAACACGGCCCTACAAAGATATTGAATTTAAGTTAGAGGAATATGGCTGAGACTATGGAACACTCCCTGCATGGACTATTGAAGAAGATTTTCGGGTTCGACAGCTTTAAAGGAAATCAGGAAGCAATTATCAAGAATGTACTTGAAGGAGGCGACACCTTACTGATCATGCCCACGGGCGGAGGCAAGTCGATGTGCTACCAGTTGCCTGCCCTGATCAAGGAAGGTACCGCCATTATCGTTTCCCCCCTAATCGCCCTGATGAAAAACCAGGTGGATACCATCCGGAATTTCGGAACCCACGAAGGCATTGCCCATGTGATGAATTCCTCCCTTTCCAAAGCGGAACTCAACCAGGTTAAAGAAGACCTGAGCACCAAAAAAACCAAACTGCTGTATGTCGCCCCGGAATCCCTGACCAAGGAAGAAAACATTGAGTTCCTCAAGACCATAAAGATATCCTTCTATGCCATCGATGAAGCCCATTGTATTTCGGAATGGGGGCATGACTTCAGGCCGGAATACCGCCGTTTAAGACCGATCATCAATACAATCGGCCAGAAAGTGCCGGTTATGGCACTTACGGCAACCGCCACGCCCAAGGTGCAGCACGATATCCAGAAGAACCTCGACATTTTGGATGCCAAAGTCTTCATGTCATCTTTCGACCGGGCCAACCTGTATTATGAGATCCGCCCGAAAACCAAGAATGTGATCCACGACATCATTAAATACATTAAAGGCCATTCGGGAAAATCCGGTATCGTATATTGCCTGAGCCGGAAAAAAGTGGAAGAACTGGCAGATGCATTCCAGGTGAACGGGATCAAGGCCCTGCCCTACCATGCCGGACTGGATTCGGTCACGCGTAAAACCAACCAGGATAAATTCCTGATGGAGGAGGTGGATGTAATCGTGGCCACCATCGCCTTCGGCATG
>NPIE01014250.1_pt1 | contig 14185 bp, 9 predicted proteins | sample 8637661 | NCBI WGS metagenome assembly NPIE01 (sample SAMN07420842, study PRJNA396082) | bioreactor metagenome | isolation source: sample BA12 brine-fed electro-methanogenic bioreactor BA | place: Japan: Kochi | collected 2016-12-09 | reverse complement strand
TTACCCCACCAACAAGCTGATAGGGCATGGACCGCTCCCAGACCGCCGGAACTTTGCCCGCCGGGAAATGCTCCCCAGCGGGATCATCGGGTATTACCGGCACTTTCGCAAAGGGCCGAAGCCCGCCGCTATCCCCGAGTCCAGGGTACGTTATCCATGCATTCCTCACCCGTTCGCCACTAACTCCCCTTCAGATTACTCATCCGGGGGTCCGTTCGACTTGCATGCCTTANNAGCCAGGATCAAACTCTTCAGTTTTAAATCAAACCTCACCGCGCCCCCGAAGGGCCGCGATGGGGAATTTAAGAAGAAAGCTCGCACTCACTTGCGCTCGTGAGTGTGCGCTCCGACAACCCTGGCGGGTTGCCGTACACCTTTCGGTATGAGCCGATTCCCCTGCACTTAAGACGCTTCAGGGAAATCCGCCCCGCACTCTCACGACGGCTTATCTCGACCTGTTCACTTGTCAAAGAGCATGGCGGAAAACCCGCCTTCGCTGCCGCCAATCACCACGACACGCGAGCCGCACATCTTACGCTCCCCTGAACCCCTGTCAACCCCGAGATCCGCTTTTTTTTCGGCCTGCTTCACCGAAACTTGCGGCACTTCTCACTCCGGGCAACAGCATTGGTCACTCCGGGCAACAGCACTGGGAACCCGCCGACGACGACCGAATCATGCCCCGCCGTCAGCGACATGCGACCGGAGGAAACATATCACACCGCCGGCCCTTGTCAAGCGGACATGTCTCCGTTTTCAGCCTATTCCAACCCCATTTTGCGGGTAGGCGATCGCCCCAAAGCACACAGGCCTCCCCCGGCCTGATACCCGCCTTGATTGCGCCCCTGCTACAGCCCGCCCACCACCGAGGCCACGACCATCAACGCCATCGGCAGCCCTGCGATCACCAGAGCCGCAATCGCATAGCCCCGACCCGCCGGACGCAGTACGCCGATCAATCCCAGCACGACGGCCGCCAGCCATACCACGCACGAGCCCAGCATCAGAATGGCGACCTGGCCGATCCACGAAGCCCCTTCCTCCGCGGCCTGCTCAAACGCTCGCTGCACCTCCTCCGGCGGCTGGTTCACCAGCCCCTCCGCGATCATCTGCTGCCCCAGCACCGCCCCCGTCGCCACCATTCCCACCAGCGACAAGGATGCCAGCACCAGCGCCACGATCGCCACCGTCGGCGAGCCCGCTGGTCGGGCGGTTGCCGCGTGCGGCGACGCACCCCACGACGGGACCGAACTGGGCGGCGCAGCCATCGGCCCGGGTGTCTCCCCCAGCGTCGGAGGGTGTTCGCCCGACGCTCCTGCGTTGATCGACGCACCGGCATCGACCGACTCAGCGACCTGGTATGAGGAATAAGCCGGGGCGGTCACCGTGTCGTGGCAATGGGGACATTCCACCAGTTGCCGCGCCCACTGGTCGTCGACTTCCATCGGCTTACCGCACGAAATACACTGGAATTGAATGGCCATGTGCACAGCCTACCGCAGCGGTGCGGCCCCGGCAACCAAACCCGGAGCCCCCCACCGCCGCCATTGTCGAGCCAGCCCGGCCCCCGCCAGCCCGTGCTCCTCCCGCCGGACATTCCATCGATCCAGCGCCTCCTCCGCGAGCGGACCGACAGTCCAGCCAACCGCCGCACGATGGAACCGGCCTCCGCCGGGCGAACCCCACTGACCGGGTTATTCCGCCACCAGGTTCTGGTCGCGCAGATCCATCGAACGCCGCCCGGTCGTAAAGCTGACCGCCCGGCTGCCGACGTCCATCAGGTAGAGGTATACGAGCTGGTAATCGCCCTTGAGGTGATCGCTTTTGATGCGGTTGAAAGGCCGCGTGCCCCGGCCGCCGCTGCTGCCGTACTCCGGGAAGTACTGGATTTCCACGTACTCCTCGTTGCCCACCTTGGCCACCGCGTATTTGCCGATGGGCGTCATCTTCCGGCCGGATTCGTCCTCCAGCAGGTAGTTCTCGACGGTCTGTACGCTCCAGTTGAGCGCCCGCCCGAGGGTGCTGCCCGCCCGCAGATTATCGACATTGAGATGCAGCAGCCGCTTTCCGTCGGGGACCTTGAACCGCTCCAGCGGTTGATCCTGCTGCGCGTCGCCCTGATCCACCAGGCGCCCCTCGATCTGCCCCTGCTCGAACACGTTGCCCTGGCGCTCGAGTTCGTACGCGCTGTACGCCGTCATGGTGATCGGCATGTCATCGCCGAAGTGCGACGACCGGAACTTCACGCCCGAAACCCGTCCCCCGCCAGTGTTGCTCGACGGCGTCGCGGCCGCTTGCGGCGCCGGTGTGGCGCTCGTGGCGGGCTCGGTCGGTGTGGTCGGCGCCGCCTGCATGCCCGACGGCTTTCCACCCTTGTAACGGGCCAATCCCCCCAGCTTGTACGCCACCCACTGCGGGACAAAGGCCTTGTCCACCTGGAACACGACCTCGATCACGTGGTTGTAGGCGCTCCGCTTGTCTTTGTTCTCCGGAACCAGGAAAAGCGACGTGGCCACATAAGTTTGCGAATCCGCCGACATCGTCTTGTGCCAGCTCCGCAGGAACTTGTTCGGCGAGTCCGTGTCCGGGATGGCCATGCCCGCGTACACCTGCGGCGCTTCGTCCAGTTCGCCGATCAGGCGGATCGACGCCGGCACAAAACGCAGCTTGCCGTCCGCGTCTTCCAGCAACTTGGTATCGCCCGTAAGCCCCAGCACGACCCGCAGATACCGGTCGCTCCCGGGCGCCGGCACCGCCTCGTAAACCGCGGTGTCATCCCGCCCCGGCGATCGCCCCGACGACGATCGTTCGACCAATCGGTCAAACACCTCGGTCACCTCCGAGGCTTCCACGAAAGTCACCGCATCGGCCGGCGCCACCCGTCGTACGCCCACCGGCGCCGCCTGCACCCAGCCCAGCTCGGTGATCAGGTCCGGATGGCGCTGCGCGTACGTCGGCCCGCCGCTCGCGGCGAAGACGCCGTCGGACAACTCCATGCCCAGCCGCGCCGCCGCCCGATCGGGCTGGAACCACAGCTCCGGCTGGTCGCCAAGCTCCGTACCCTCCGGCACCCGGTTGAAGCCGATGATGCTCGGCCAGGGCACCAGTTGCAGCGCGATCGCCAGCACGCCCGTAACCATCATGGCCGTGAAGAAACCGACCACCGCCGCACCGATCCGATCCAGCAGGTGCGGCAACAGGTTCGAGCGTGATACCAGCGCGTCCAGCGACACCCGGGTGATCGCCAGCGTCACCACGAACAAACCCACGAACGCGATCAGGTGCGCATAATCCGGCAGCTTTGTGAGCAGGAACGCCTCGACCACGTAGTCGGTGGCACCAAACGCCACCGCCATCGACAGCACGGTGCACACCGCCATGATGAACGCGCTGGTCAAACCCTGGATCGCCAGGAAATAGGTCGCCGCCGCCAAGAACGCCAGCAGGAACAAGGACAACCACATCGTCGTTTTCTCCAGACGCAGTAGGCCGGCGCCCGCGCGGCGCACCGGCCGGAAAATCCTACTTGCCGTTGCCGCTCTTGAGCCCTCGCATAATCTCGGCCATCGCGGTCTTTCCGGCGATCACCTTGAGCAGGCCATCTTCCTGAAGGTAGCGCATCTTTTCCGCCCGCGCCTGCGCCTTGACCTGCTTCGACGGGGCTCCGGCCGCCAGCAGCTTGCGCACCGCGTCGCTGACCAGCAACAGCTCGAAAGCGCCCGTACGCCCGACGTAACGGCTGTTCTGACAACTCTGGCAGATGATCTCCCGCCCCTTCTTGTCCAGGATGGGCTCGCTGGGCGGACGATAGAAGTGCTCCACCTGGTCGGGCGGAATGTTCGCCTTGCGCAGCAGTTGCTCGTCCGGCTTGTACGCCTCGCGGCACGCCTCGCACAGCACCCGCAACAGCCGCTGCGAAAGCACCCCGAGGAGCGCGCCGGCCACGAGCTTCGGATCCTCAACCAGAGCCTGTAACCGGGCCACGCCGTCCGCGGCGCTCGCCGCCCGGATGGTCATGTAGATCTTCTTGTCCGCCGCCGCCCGACACGCCAGCGCCGCCGTTTCCCGGTCCTCGCACTGGTCGATCAGCACCACGTCCGGCTCCCGCCGCAACACGGTTTGCAGCAGGCGGGCGTAACTCACCTCTGAATTCGGCTTGTGAGTCTGCTGCGTGATGTTGTCCAGCGACGCCAGCGGCTTGGTCTCAACCGTGTAGATGTTCTGCAAGTAGGCGTCGTGCGCCCGGAGCGTGGCGTACTCCGTGGTGGTGATGCCCGACTCCGGCGGACCGGCGAAGAGCACCAGCCCGGTGTCCGCGTGCACCAGTTCGGTGAACTTCGCGAGCACCGGCGGGCTGAAGCCAAGATCTTCGAGCCGCATCAGACCGGCCGTCCGGTTCACCCGCAGTCGCAGCCGCTCCCCCTTGGTCGATCCGGAGGTGACCACGTCCAAGGGATCCGGCTTGCCTGTGGCCCCGAGCAGGCCGACCCGCATGGTCCCCGCCTGCGGGCGCCGCCGCTCTTCCACGTTGAGGCCCGCGTGGGTCTTGAGAAACGTCAGCAGCTTGTCGGCCGATTCCGGGGTCAGACCGCTGTCCTGCTCCTGGGCCACCCCGTCGATTTTGTACACCACCCGCACCGAATCCGACCCGATCAGCACATCCGCGTCCGAACTCCGCTTCCACAGCATGTCGAACATGAAGTCCTGCGCCAGGTCGAAGGGCTCCAACTCGGTGATGTCGTTCGGCTTGTCGACCGGGTCGCCCTCCGAATCGATCATGCGGACGCGGATACCCTTATCAATCTTCGCTGTCTTATCTGATTTGCCGCCCAGAACCCGCTTGATATGGGTCGGGGTGAGCACCCGGTCGGCCGGGCGAACGCGCCCGTTGCGATGAACCNNGCCAACAGGATCCCGCCGGCCAGCAACGCCCAGAACGCCAAGCCCAGAAAGTACGAGGGCCCGCGCCAGGGGAACAGCAGCAACACGGCGGCCCCGCCGATGCCACCGGCCAGCAGGAGCAGATTCCACCATTCCCGCTTGGCCTTGTTGATCCGTTCGACGTCTCGATCGGCCCACTGGTTGCCCAGGGCCCATCCGAGAAACAGAAGGAACACGACGACGACCTTGAACGGGCTGAAGTACAATTCGGCAGCGGCCAGCGGCGCTTCGGCGAGTATCATGGGCTTGTGTCTCTTGACGCGTAAAACGCACCTGATCCAGCACTTACGGGCTCCCGCCCCCCTCAGGCCAGGGGGCAGCTTACCGTTTTCTATCCGGTGATGCCACTGCCCGAGATATTTATGCCCTTCAGCTTCATCTTTAACTCCTCGGCATTCGTCGCCGCCGCGTACGCCGTCTGCTGATCCAGGTACTCTTCCTCCACCAGTCGCCGCAGCGACTCGTTGAAATCCACCATCCCCTCGCTGTACGAGGACTTGATCACGCTGAGCAACTCCGAATCCCGCTTCTCGGCGACGAACTTGCGGATCGTCGAATTGCAGATGCAGATCTCCACGCACGGCACCCGCCCCACGTCAGGCCGGATGCTCTTCAGCAGCTTCTGGCAGACGATTCCCTGGAGGTTGAACACCAACGAGCTGCGCACCAGGTCGCGCGAACGCTCCGGAAACAACTCGAGCACGCGCGTCAGCGTGCCGGCCGTCCCCGACGCGTGCACCGTGCCGAACACCAGGTGACCGGACTCCGCCGCGTGCAGGGCCGCCGAAAAGGTCTCTTCGTCGCGCATCTCGCCGATCAGCACCACGTCCGGGTCCTGGCGCATGAGGTACTTGAGCGCCTGGTGAAAATCGTGCACGTCCAGGCCGATCTCGCGCTGGTTGATGAACGCCTTCTTGTCGGTGTACTGGAACTCGATGGGATCCTCGAGCGTAACCACGTGGCACGAGCGCGACTGGTTGATCTGCTCGATCATCGCGGAAATGGTGGTGCTCTTGCCGCTGCCGGTGATGCCCGACACGAGCACCAGCCCCTGGTGATGCTGGGCCAGCTTGGACAGCGAGGTGGGCAGGTGCAACTGCTTGTAGTCGAGAATTTCGCTGGAAATTCGCCGCGCCGCCATCGACGTCAGCCCCCGCTGGCGGAACACGTTGACCCGAAAGCGCGAACCGCCCTGGGCCTGGTGGGCGAAGTCCATCGCCCCGTTCGCATCGTACTTGCGGCGCTGCTCTTCGTTCATGATCTCGAAGATCAGGGCCTCGACCTTGCGGTTGCTCATCGGGCCCATGGACATGGATTTGAGCGCACCCCGCACGCGCACTCGCGGCGGGCAGTCCGCCTTGAAGTGCAGGTCGGAAGCGCCCATCTTTTCCATGGCCCGGAAAAGCTTGTCGATCTTGGGGGCCCCCTTGGGCTCCGCCGGCGCGGTGGTCTCGTTTTCTTCAACCACCAGTGACTCGTCACCGGCCGTTGGGATTTCTTCGGTATCTGCCACGGCTACTCCCATGCTCTTCGTTTGGATCGTTGAATCGGAACACCACGCGGGGGTCCACTTTGTGCGGCGCTTGCATGATGACGCGTCGCGTACTGCCCGGTACGGGCGAGGGTGCCGCGGAACCGGCCGGCCGTGTGCTTTCGCACGCTCCGGATCGCGAACATGTCCATTTTAGGGCGGGCAAGGCGGCCATCAAGAGCCGCCCCCCGCCCGCCGCCTCGCCCGCAATACAACGCCGCCAGGCTCGTTACACCCGGTGGTGCCCCGCACGGGCGAAGACCGCCCTTGGCCAACCACGCGGTAGACCCCTGGGGCACCCGCCACCGGCATCCGCCGGCAACGCGTCTGAACCTCAGAACCCCCCTTGGGAGGCTCCTCTTCGCCCCCACGCACGCCAGGTTGGGCGCCATGGCCAAGCACGGCGCGACCGAGCCGGATTCGCCGTAAGGGTTGAACGCCGTGCGCCGCCATGCGGGCAAAAGGCAGGTCACAACGACCGGTAATGCCTCCCATTGCGGCCGGCCCTGATCGCGCCAGTCTCCCCTGTTCAACGTTCACCTCTCTGTCCTGCGTTCACCTCACGTACGGCTCCGCATCCACCCTTGATCACGGGCGGGGTGATCGATCCAGGCCGCCTGGCGGGGTTGAAAACGCGGAAGAATCAGGGATTGAGGGATTTGGGGGCGGGAATACTGAGTGCTGCATGTTGAATGCTAAATGGTGGGTGCTGGAGGCCGGAGGCTGGATGAAGGGGGATTGGGAACGGGGATTGAGGGATTGAGGGGCCGAACGTTGCACAGCTCAAGAAGCGACGGCGACTTGGGCGGTCTGGCCGGCGGCGTTCGGCCCGGGAGACGCGGTTGGGGAGACATTCGGTTGAGACGGCATGCCGTCGGGAAGGGATTCCGTCGGGCAGGCACTCGGCCAGGGCCATCTACGCCCGAAGGGCAAACGCCCGTAGCCAGGCGTTTCAACTCCTGGGACAACGGCACCTCCTCCAACTCCTCCCGGCGCGGAGGGCCGACGACGGGCAGACATTTCGGCAAGGCCAGCCCCTCGGCAATTCCCCATCCCCCCGGGCGGCAGTCGGGTTGGAGGTGCGATCAGAAACTTGCCAGGTTGTCGTCCGAGGCGTCGTCCATCGAGAGGAAGTCGTCGGCGGACGAGGCGGGCGACTGGGCCGCGGACTTGCCGCTGCCGAACGATGACTGGCCCGCGGACTGGCCAGCGCCCCCTGCCGACGGGCGTCCGGCGAACTGGGCCGTGGTTGCGTGGCGCGGCGCAGGCTTGGGCCCGGCGGGTGACGCAGGGGCATGCACCGTCCTCGATGCGGCTCGGTTGGACGAGGCAGCGGTCGTGGTCGATGCCGTGGCCGGACCGGTTGACCCTGGCGACGTCGGGTTTGGGGACTTGCCGCGTGTGCGCTCGGCGGCGCCGCCGGCCAACTTGATGAGGTCGGCGACGGTCTGGCGCAGGGAAGCGGCCTGGGCGGTGAGTTCCTCGGCGGCGGCGGCGGATTCTTCGGCACCGGCGGCGTTGCGCTGGGTGACGTTGTCGATTTCGCTGACGGCGGAGTTGATCTGCTGGACGCCTTCGGACTGCTCGGCCGACGCCTGGGCGATGCCGCCGAGCAGGTTGGCGACCTTGCTGATGTCGCCGACGATGGCGTGGAGGGCGTCGGTGGCGTCGGTGCAGATGGCGCTGCCGCCCTTGGCGCGGGTGACGGATTCTTCGATCAGTGCGGTGGTTTCCTGGGCGGCGCCGGCGGCGCGAACGGCCAGGCCGCGGACCTCGTCGGCGACGACGGCGAAGCCCTTGCCGTGTTCGCCGGCGCGGGCGGCCTCGACTGCGGCGTTGAGGGCGAGGAGATTGGTCTGGAAGGCGATTTCCTCGATGACCTTGATGATCTTCTGGATCTGGCCGGAGGATTCGTTGATGGCGTCCATGGCGCCGTTGAGTTCGGTCATGGTTTTGTCGCCGCGATCGGCGTTGGCGCGGGCGGTTTCAGCGAGGGCGTTGGCTTCGCGGGCGGCGTCGGCGTTGCGCTCGGTCATGGCGGACATTTCTTCGAGGGCGCTGGTGGTCTGCTCGAGGGCGGAGGCCTGCTCGCTGGAATCGGCGGCGACCTGTCCGGAGGAGGAGGAGACCTGGTCGGCCGCGTCGGAGACCTGTGCGGCGCCTTCGGAGAGGGCGGCGATGATTCTGCGGACGGGGCCGGTGATCGACCGTGCGGTCACCACGCCGATGACGGGGACGACGAGGATGACGGCGCCGCCGATGCAGAGGAACCAGGTCAGCGCCGACTTGGTGCGGCCTTGGACCTGGTCGCTGACGGCGACGACGGCGTCCTTGCGGGCGTTCATTTCCTTGTGCTTTTCGCTAATGCGGACCCTGGTGCGGTCGATGCCGGCGAGCGTCGCCTCGATCTGTCCGTTCTGGAGACCCTGGAGTTCGTCGAGCATGGCGCGGGTGGCGTCGAAGGCCTGGTTGGCGGTCCCGCCGTTGCTGGAGGCCTCGGCCTGGGCCCGGTCCGCGTCGTTGCGGGCGTTGCGGACGACTTGGCGCGTCTCCGTCTTCCAGTTGGCAAAAGCTTGTTCGAACCGGGCGTAGAGTTCCTTCGACTGCTCGGTGGCGAACGCGGCAGAGGCGGCTTTCACTCGCTTGTGGGCCTGGTCGATGTTTTCGGCGTTGGCCTGATCGGCGCCGGCATACGCCTCATCGTTCGTCGCCGCCAGGGCGACGCGTTCGGCGATCAGGGCCTGATGCATGTCGCGGTCGGCCTCGAGCATGAGCTGCATGCTGTGGTCCAGGTCCTTCAGGCGGACCAGGTCCTCGTTGATCAGGGGCAGCATTTCGTTGGTCAGCAGCGGCGAGATTTCCTCATCGATCAGGGTCATGAACTGCCGGTCGACGACTTCCTGCATGCCGGATTTCATGCCGTTCATCGCCCAGGCGCCCAAGCCCACCAGGGCGGCGACGGCCACCAGGGGGATACCGACCATCACGCCGCATTTACCGCCAATGCTCATTGTTCTGCACCTCATTCAGCCGTTGATTTGAATCGCGTCCGGCCGGTCATTTCAGCCTGTGCCGGGCGGGCGCAGCGAGGCGACCGTGCGCTGTCTGCGGGCAGCATTCCTGCCAATGTCACTATCGAAGCAAACGCGCGGCGGCTTGATTCCCGGCCCATGGGGCGCAATGTCGCAGGCCGGCGGACCGATGGGCGTGCTGCGCACGTCCGAGAATATCGCCCCCGGAGCGTCAATCGCCGCTGGGGGTCGCGCTATTCCCTTGGCGGTGCAAGCCGCCTGCGGGGTGGGCCGAGAGATAACGCCGTTCAGCGGTTGCGGCGTACGTGCGGTGTATGCGGACAGGGTGTCGGGATTGTCAGCGCGGACCCTGGCCGCGCCACCGAGGTTTGGGGGGTGGTTTTAACGAACGGCACGCGCTGCGGCGCTACGGATGCAGTTGCACGCGTGCGAAGTCGAGCAGGTCGACGTCGACGTCGCCATCGGCGTCGAAGCATCCGCAGTTGCCGGGGGCTTCCGCGCCCGGTCCGGCGAGGCAGAGTTGGAGGTGAGCGACGTCGGCTTCGTCGAAGACGCCGTCCTGGTTGCCGTCGAGGGCGGGTCCGGCGGCGTCGCATCCGCCCTGGGCGACGCCGGGCAGGTAGGCCGGCGAGCCGGTGTCCGGCCCGTCGAACGGCATGGTGGGATTGACCGCGTAAGCGCCGTCGACGGCGGCGGTCGACACCGCCCAGGCCGCCGGGTCATCGTTGGCAAAAGCGTTATAGGCGGCCAGGTCATCGAGGTAGATCGACGGACCGTGCGGCGCGAGGACCGGCCAGGCGGGGTCGATCACGCCGTTGCGGTAGCTCACCGCATCGACGAGCGCGTGCGGCGCGTGCAGGCGAATGACGCCGCCGAGATCGTCGAGGTCGCCGCCGACGACGCCTCCAACGCCGGTTTCGCCCACGTGTGTAGGCTGAATGATGGGGCAGGACCCCGTGGCCCGGGTGGGCGGCTCGTCTTCTGTGGTGCACCAGGCGTTCCGGAAATCCGCGGCGTCGACGATTCGCGGCGCCACGGTCACGCTGGCGCCGGCGCCGAGAATGTACGGGGGGAAGTCGCCCTTGCGCCCGGCGCCGTCCGCCAGGCGCCACCCGGCGAGGTTGATGGGCGCATCGCCGTAGTTGAACAACTCGACCCATTCCGTGAGGCCGGCGCCATCCACGTCGGACGCAGGGGCATACATGATTTCGGTGATGGCGACGCCGCCACATTGGACCAGCAGGTCGACGCGCGCGACGGGGGACTCGAGAAGTCCGTCGTGGGCGGTGAATTCGAAGCCATCGGCGACGCAGGCGCCGTCGTTTTCGTAGCGCAGGGCGTTGAAGGGCGACTTGGCGATGAAGTACCCCTCGCCGGCGAGATCGGCGGCGGTGAGCCGGCGGCCGGTGGTGGCGTCGAAGAGTTCGCCGTGCTCCGGCAGCGACTTGATGGCGAAAAGCAGAACACCGAAGAAAGGCCGGGTCAAGTCAACGCCCGCGAGCGTGAGGTCCACGTCTGCCCCCGGCGCGGTGGCGATCTGCTGATCGAAGGCCACGGGGGCGCGGTTGCCGCTGGTGGCGCCGAAGAGGTAGGCGGGAGAGCCGACGTCGCCGCCGCCGTAGACGCCGACCGGCTGCACCTGGCGCACACCGCCGGCGACGTCGCCCACCTGGTGGGCGATCCAGTTGTAACCGTTGTCGTTGCCGGTCGCGGAGTAGGTCGACACATCGGCGGGCGGGGTCGCGGGGTAGTCGCCGGGAACGAGGGTGATGCTGCGACCCTGGGGGGTGTTCATCGGCCATTCGCCGGGGGCGACGTAGCTGGCGCTGGCGCCGAAGTTGACGACGTCGATCGGCTGGTTTCCGTCGGAGAGGACGAGGATCTCGTTGTCGGCGCGCTGGGGACCGGCGAGGTCGCAGGGTTGCCAGCCGTCGAGGAGGGGGAGATCGTTGGCGTCGTCGCCGTCGTCTTGCGGGGCGTTGTCGAGCCCGCCGGCGGTCAACGCGCCGTCGGTTTCGCCGTCGGGCGTCAACTGCAGGACGGCGTGGGCCGGATGCAGGCCCCAGGCGGTTCTGAAGTCTTCGACGGAGGGGCGCTGGTCGCCAGCGCCGTCGGGGATGATCACGACGACCTGGTGCGCGCCGAGGACGAAATCGGGAATCGAGCCGCTGGGGCGCAAGGTGCACGGGGCGTCCACGGCCACGTCCTCGTCATGGAAAGACCAACCGCCGATGGCGATGTCGGTGTCGGTCGTGTTGAAGAGTTCGATCCATTCGGCGGCGGGAGGCGAATCGCCGGTGACACCCGGGTGATACATGATTTCGGTGATGATCACGTCGCCCGGCTGAGGCGCGGGGTTGACGTCGATCTGGCCGCGGATTTCGCCGGTGTCGTGCGCGGCGGAAGCGACGGTCATGTACAGGCGGCCGGCGAGCAGATCGGCCGCGTCGTCGGGGTTGAGCGGCCAGACTTCGTAGGCCGGACTGGTCTTGGCGGCGAGGGTGTGCACGACGGGTCCGTTGGTTCCCCAGTCACCGGTGTGCATTCGAATGGCCAGGGGATCGGCGACATCGTGCTCCACGGCGATCATCAGTTCCGTGGCGTCGGCGTTGAGGGTGACCACGGCGCGACCGCCGGCTGGCGAATCGACCGGTGGCGTCATCTGGTCGGCGGTGAGGATAAACGCGAACCGCTGTTCGGCCGCGTGGACCGCACGCGGCACGATCACCGTGCAAAACAGCGCGAGCAGAACTGTTGGAAAACGTCTGGAGCGCAACGGCCCGACGAGGGGCCGCGCGCAGGCGGCATACCGAGATGCACTCGGCGCAAACAATCGTGTCATGGATCCCTCTCCCTTGCCTCGCCCGACCTTCCCTGGCCGATCCCCCCGTGCGCGGACGCGTCCTGCCGCGCGAACGGCATCTGCTGTCATGCCATCAGAACAGCCGGCGTGCCCGAACTCTCGATGGATTATTGGGCGCGCGTATCCGAAAGGCACGCGGGCGAAGGGAAGGTCCGGAAATCACGCGCGAACTCATCCCAGAATGGCGATCTGGGCACGCGTTTTCTGGAAAATGGGCAGTATGGGACGTTTGCGCGAAGCGGTTGCGCCGATTTCACGCTGGACGGAGTCGGCCTTGAGCGCGCCGAGGGGGGCTAGGTCGGTGGGTGCACGGGCCAGTCGCCGGCGGCCATGCGCTGAACCGGACCGGTCAGGTAGGCGCGCCACCGATCGGCGCCGGCCTGGGCCAACTGGACGCTGACCGCCCCACCGGGCTGATCGACGGTGCATTCGGCGGCGGCATGATGGAGGGCGTGGGCGGCGACGGCCGCGGCGCAGGCCCCGGTGCCGCAGGCGCGAGTAGCGCCGCTGCCGCGTTCCCAAGGGCGCATATCCAGGCGGCGCGGGTCGTGCACGTGGACAAAGTGGACGTTGACGCCGCCGGGTACGCCGACGGCGGCCGCGATCGCCGGACCGCGCGCCGCCAGGTCGACGGCGTGAACGTCGGCAACGATCTCGACCACGTGGGCGTTGCCCACCGAGACATAAGACACCCGGGCGGATGCGTTGTGCACGTGCAGAGGATAGTCGAGCCAGCGGTCGCCGGGGAGGTTGGGGGACGCGGGCATGTCCTCGGCACGCAGCGAGGCGACGCCCATGTCGATGAGCGCGTGGGTCATTTGCCCATGGTGGCAAAAGCCAAAGGCCTCACGCACGCCCGCGTCGGTCTCCACGGTCAGGCGGCGGACGGCCAGAACGACGTCCGGGGGCGGCGCGATCCAGTCAAGGGCCGGGGGCAGCGCGGGATTGACGCGGGCGAGCATTGGGGGCAGCGCGGCGGGCGACGCTTGGGCCACGATGGCGCCGGCGGAGGCATCGTCGTCGAGCACGAGCTTGACCAGGCCGCGGATGCCATTGCCGCACATCGCCCCGCGCGAGCCGTCGGCGTTGAACATGTGCATGCGGACGTCGGCGCAGGCGGAATGATCGAGGAGGATGAGGCCGTCGGCGCCGCCGGCGGGACCGGTGGCCGGATCGGCGGCGCGGCGGGCGACGGTCGGGGCGTCGGGGATGGGGGTTTGCCGTACGTCGAGATAGACGTAGGCGTTCTCACAACCATGGAGTTGAACGAAGCGCATCGCGGGCATGCTATCGCCGGGCGAGCTGCGGGCTAAGGAGGGAGATTCCTGCGGGGAGGGCGCCGGCGAAGTGCGGTCGAATGACGGGGGCGGCGCGGCGCGGACAGACAAAAAGCCGGCCCGGCCAGCGACTGCGTGACCGGGCCAAGCCCAATCTCTCCCTTCAGGTTTTGCGACATGGTCCGATCGTCGAGGCTAGGCCTGGATATCCAGACCGCCGTTCGACGCCTCGGCGTCGTCGGCCGTGCCGTCGGCGACGTTGGCGTCCTCCTCCGGATGCTGGTCGGAGAAGTTGCGTCCTTGGCCGCCGGCGCCCTCGGCGTCGGCAAAGACGGCGGTGTCGGCGTCGCCCGCCTCCACGCTGTCCGCCCGATCGGAGGTCGCCTGGACTTGCCGGTCTGCGATGCGGGCCTGGCCGGTACGATCGGCGTCGCGCGTGCGCGACGACTCGGAAGCGGCAAAACCTGCCTGAGCCGCGGCTCCGGCAATATCCGGGGGTATGGCCGACATGATGAGCGCTCCCCGTAGACCCCAGTCTTAC
>NPIE01009318.1_pt2 | contig 14195 bp, 9 predicted proteins | sample 8637661 | NCBI WGS metagenome assembly NPIE01 (sample SAMN07420842, study PRJNA396082) | bioreactor metagenome | isolation source: sample BA12 brine-fed electro-methanogenic bioreactor BA | place: Japan: Kochi | collected 2016-12-09 | reverse complement strand
CGCCGGGGCGCGGCCCTACTACGAACGGGCACTGATCATTCGCGAACAAGTCCTGGGACCCGACCACCCCGCCACCGCCACGAGCCTCAACAACCTGGGGGAACTACTGAGAGCCATGGGGGACTACGCCGGGGCGCGGCCCTACNNTACTACGAGCGGGCGCTGGCCATCTGCGAGCAGGTTCTGGGCCCCGACCACCCCGCCACCGCCGCCGGCCTCAACAACCTGGGGGAACTACTGAGAGCCATGGGCGACTACGGGGGGGCGCGGCCCTACTGCGAGCGGGCGCTGGCCATCCGCGAAGCGACCTTGGGCCCCGACCATCCCCGCACCGCCACCAGTCTCAACAACCTGGGGGGGCTGCTACAGGATATAGGTGACTACGCGAGGGCGTGGTCCTACCGTGAGCGGGCGCTGGCCATTCGCGAAGCGACCCTGGGCCCCGACCACCCCGACACCGCCACCAGCCTTAACAACCTGGGGGCGCTCCGCTATGACGAAGGCCACCTGGAGGAGGCCGCCCGCTTAATGCGGCGCGCTCTAAGGATTCGGGAGGCCGTGCTCGGCCCGGAGCATCCCCACACGCAGAGCTCGCAGCAGTGGTTGTCCATCATCGAGGCGGCGATCAAGGAGCGCGCCGGCGCCGGTCAAGGGCGCTAAAAACGGCGGTTAATGTTTGCTTCTGCTGCGGAGTGCACTATACTTGATTCAAACAAGAAAAGACGCTCCGCGACTTGTGGGAAGCCCGGAGCGTTGACCAAAGGCGATGCCGGCGCCCCTGGTACGCGCAGTATAGCACGAGCGTTCCGTAGCACAACCAGCCCGCCGGCGAGGGTGCCGGCGGGCTGGTTGTCTAGGGAAAAGGTGTATTTGATGGTTTATGCCTTTCTGGCCACTACGGGGTGTATGATGGGAGCAACATGAACTACAGACAACAAAATAAGACTGATACGGCTTCCTTGCGCTATCATCTAGAGACTCTGGACACTGTCCAAATTGAGACTCTTTGTCTCGATTACTTTCCTGAAGTCTACAATAAGTTTAGTCGCGGATTGCGCCGTGATGAGATGACCAACTTACTGTTGGATCACTGTCATCGTAAACCAAAAGAAGCCGTAAAGTTGTTGTCTGTTATGGAGCAACGTTTCCCTAACGCAAGTCTTACCACTAAAAGGGGTGTTTCCCCACAAGAAGGAACCTCACGGGACAAATCTAATCGTGCTCCGTCTTTACATCAATCACTCCAAATCATTCTAAGAACTATTAGTGTCGTGACTCTTATCGTATCTTTAGGTTGGATGATTTTTTCTCCAGGTTTTGAGCCCTTTATTGCGATATTGGGTAGTGTTGCCACTTTGATCGCCTCTTTTTTTATGAACAATGCAGCCTCAGCAACACTCAATAACACTGAGGTAACTCCTAACGAACCTGTTATAAGAGCACCAGATACAGTTGTTGAGGAACAAATCATTTCCAAGAAAGGATTGCAAAGCAAGATAGAGAGGGTTATTGGGGAGACAGCGATTGTTGATCATGAGAGATTGTTCGGGGTGGACGAAGGTTTAAAACAACTGGATGAGCTATTATCTGTTTCTGATGGGAGGTGGATAGTAAGTTTATTTGGTGAAGGGGGGATTGGTAAAACCGCACTTGCATACGAGGCAGTGAAACGTTTCGCTGCTGCTTCAGGGTTTACTAGGGTTGCTTGGGTGTCTGCTAAACAAAGGTATTTTTCGATAAGTACTGGATCTCAAACACTTCAGGATGCGAAACTCCAATGGGCTGACTTGATTAGGCAGATAGCGGACCAACTAGGTATTGAGTTAAGCTACGCCAGAACAATGTGGCTTGAAGATTTTCGAATAGGGATAAAACACTTACCAAATAATGAGAAATGCTTGATTGTTGTAGACAACCTTGAGACGATAGAAGAATTAAGTGTTATAGAATACTTTGATGATCCTACAAACCCGACCACTCGGATTGTTAACCCCCATAAACTTTTGGTTACAACACGCAAGTCGATTGTTAGACAACCTTCAAACATAGTTGAAATTCCAGTTAGCGGGCTTAGCCCAGGAAGTGCTTATCAGTTTATTCGTGATTTGGGGAAAACGAGCGAAGCAATACATAGTGCTACCAATGAAGATTTGCTGCCTATTCTAAATGTGACTGAGGGAAATCCTCTACTGATAAAACTAATAGTACGCCGGTTTCTATACACACATAAGTCAATTTCGTTGATCCTAGATGAGTTACAAGAGTTGGGAAAGTCTGCTATCGCAACGGATTTAAGAAACTACTTGTACGTCCAGTCATTGGAAGAACTAGAATCTAGAGTTGGGCAAAATACTGCGAAGTACTTGATGAATGCTTTCTGCCCTCGTCCTGCCGGCGATAAGCTGTCGTATGAGGAACTCCAACGATACAGTGGGATTGATGATGAAAGTTTTGAGAAGGCCAGGGCTTTAGCTTGTGACTTGTCACTAGTCCGTGTTTCCGGCTCAATTATGGAGAGGAGATATTCTATTCATAGTCTATTATGGGAATTTACCTGTGGAAGCCCTTAACCAATGACAGCCGATTCGAGACTGATAAGTGAACAAATACAAGACTTTAGGACTCAACTTCGGAATAGTGAGTTTCGGGCTGCACCTCTTGAGCATGCGTTACGTGATCGTATACAGCAAGTCAAGAATAAGAGTCTGATAGATATTGATGCAGATGCTTTCAGCTTATTGCATACCTTGGATTGGGCTTTAAGCCAGCCTCAGCTCATAGATCCCGAACTGCTGATTACTTATATAACTGAGCTGATTCGATTGATGGAGAATGCGGGAGCCGGACTGGATTTTCGTATTGTTATCGACAAGGCCCTCAGTCTTTATGAAGCGACAGATCGACCAGTTGTAGACCTGTATCTTGCTAAAGTCGAATATCTTCGATTGACTGATACAGAAAGTAGACAAAAAGAAGAAACGCTGAAGGAAGCAGCAAAAATAGCCGACAAGGACCGTGATCGGATTAAAGTCCTACTGAGACAGATGCAGTATTATATTGACACAAGTCAATATGAGCAATCGATTGAGGTGTCTCGACTTTGTCAGGCACTAGTCGAAAAAAATAATGAACTGCGATCCTACTTACCAAAAGTTTACGACCTCACTGGGATTACATATTTTTACCACTTTGATTATACTGCCGCCCGCGAACAATTAGTGCAAGCGGTTGAGATAGGACGAACTGTTAGTGATGCTCACACTGTAGGTGAAGCATCCCACTATCTTGGTCGTATTGCTATGGCTCAGGGTGATGCACACCAAGCTATGGAATATTTCATCTCTGGCTGGCAATATCAACCTGATAACTTAGCCGACTCCGCCTGGTATCATCTTCGTATGGGAAACTTACTCACAAGTGCTGGTTTGATTCAACAAGCAAAGGATCATTATCAAAATGCACAAGACCTGTTTATACGTATCAACTATGATGGTTCAGCTTTGGTGCAGATTGAATTAGGTTGGGGAGATGTGCGTAAAGCTGAAAAGAAGTATGATCTGGCTGAGCGTCACTACCATCAAGCTTTTGAGTTTGCGAGGAGCACTGGATTTTCTCGTGGGGAACTCCTTAGTTTAGTTAAGATCTTCTGGCTTCAACTTTTTAGCTTGTACCGGGCAGATCAAGCTGTTGTTACTTTTATGCGCGGAATGACAAACACAGAAGTTAGGCGAAATCTTGGGGCGCGCTTAGTCCTCTCCTATCTGATGGATGTGCTACTAGCGCTAGCTAAACGGCTCAGAGGTGAATCATTTAATGTCATTGGTATATCAGCCCAATTTTCGACTTCTATCGAGTCGTGTATTTGTCCTATGCATTCTAAAGCAGAAAAGAGGAACCTTTGAAGCGAAGGGTTCTTAGCAGTCCTTGTTTATATTTCTATACTACTACTTGGATTAGCTACCTCGTATTACGGTTTTTCTTCAAGAGCCAATGGGGGCTTCTGGCGTTGATGTCTAACTTTATCCCAGTGATTCTTCTGCCTGTCGTTATTGTCCCAATTGTTGGGTATAAGCGTCGGGATTGGCTCTTGACCATAGCAGGCACACTTCTCATAGTATTCCTTCTTGTGGAGTATGGAAATAGGTTTCTACCCAAGTCAGTACGTCAAATAAGCGATGAGCCGCGTTTGACTGTATTATCACATAACACTGGCCAGAATCTTCCTGAATACAAACGTCGTTATGACCTAATCCTACAAAGCAATGCAGATATAGTATTGCTTCAAGAGATAACTGAAGAATTCATGCAAAGTTATGGAACTGGGTTAGCTGTTCAGTACCCGTATATAGCCATAGGTCCGCTCCAAACAGATCGAGATCAAGCAGTAGGAATGGCCCTCTTAAGTAAACATCCGATTGTAAGCGTGTCAGATTTTAAGCTTGCAGAGGATGGTCTGGTTTTTCAACAACGTGCTGTAGTTAATTATAAAGGTGATGAGATTGCGGTCTACAATGTCCACACCACTTTCCCGTGGTTCTATTGGGACAGAGAGACCTTCTTTGGAGTCCTGCCTATGCCTGTATACGATGACAGTGTACGCGATATAGAAATCAGTAAGTTGGCTGAACTAATCCAAGATGAGCAAACACCAGTATTGATAGGCGGTGATTTTAACTTTGGGGATCAATCAGATGACTATCACGTTTTGCTTGGGACTGGTGTAACTGATGCATATCGCAAGGCTGGCTATGGATTTGGGTTTACTTGGCCTGTAAATCGAACTCCTTCTTTAGATATCAAACCCGCCATCCCGTTTATCCGGGTAGATTACGTTTTCCATTCAGTGGATTTTAGCACAGTTTCATCTAGGGTTTTGGATGAGACTGGATCGGATCATAGGCCAGTTTGGGTTGAACTGATGATTATCCCCTAGAACTCTGTGCCAGTTGCACAAGAAGAGCTCTGGGGGGCTCTAGAAAGCTAGATGCAACCAAAAACAATCCTGGCACCACTCAAGAACCCGAATACTCACTGGTACCAGTCCAAACCTCAATACTGTTCCTAGAAACGAGGCTATTCAATAACATGGCAAAGAACAACAACCACACCCTCGACATCTCCACCCTCGAGAGCTGGCTCTGGGAAGCCGCCTGCTCCATCCGCGGCCCCGTCGACGCGCCGAAGTACAAGGACTACATTCTCCCGCTGCTCTTCTACAAGCGCCTCTCCGACGTCTACCAGGATGAGATCGACCGCATCACGCGGGAGATGGGGGACGCGGACCTGGCCCGGGAGCTGGCCCGCGAGGACCGCAGCCTCGTCCGCGCCTACCTGCCCGAGGCCTACACCTGGGACGAGATCCGCAAGAGCCCCGTGGATCTAGGCGACCGGCTCACTGAGGCCGTGCGCGAGATCGCCAAGGAGAATCCCGAGCTCAAGGACGTCATCGATATCGTCGACTACAACGCGACCGCCGCCGGGCAGCGCATCCTGCCCGACGGGCAGCTCGCCGAGCTGCTGGAGATTCTCAGCCGCCACCGGCTGGGCCTCCGCGACGCCGATCCCGACATCCTGGGGCGCGCCTACGAGTACCTGCTCCGGAAGTTCGCCGAGGGCTCGGGGCAGAGCGCCGGCGAGTTCTACACCCCCACCAGCGTCACCACCCTCATGTCCTACATCCTCGATCCCGAGGAGGGCGAGACCCTCTACGACCCCGCCTGTGGATCGGGCGGGCTGCTGATCAAGGCACAGCTGCGGCTGCGGGAGAAGGTCGCCGCTCGCCTGGGCGTCGACGATCCCCACGACCTGAAGCCCGGCGCCATCGAGCGGCCCCTGCAGCTCTTCGGGCAGGAGATCCTGCCCATGACCTACGCCATGGGCCGCATGAACGCCTTCCTCCACGACATGGAGGCCGACATCCGTCTCGGCGATACGATGCGGGCGCCCCAATTTACGACGGATGGGCAGTTGCAGCCCTTCGCCAAGGTGACGGCGAACCCCATGTGGAACCAGAACTTCCCCACCGAGGTCTACGAGACCGATCCCTACAACCGCTTCACCTGGGGCACGCCGCCGGCCAGCTCCGCCGACTGGGGCTGGATCCAGCACATGGAGGCCAGCCTCACCGAGGGGGGCAAGATGGCGGTGGTGCTCGACACGGGCGCGGTGAGCCGGGGGAGCGGCAACCGGGGCAGCAATCGCGAGCGGGATATCCGCGCCAAGTTCGTCGAGCGGGGGCTGGTAGAGGCGGTGATCCTCCTGCCGGAGAACCTCTTCTACAACACCAGCGCGCCGGGCATCATCCTGGTGCTCAACAAGGCCCGGCCCCACCCGGAGGAGATCCTGTTGATCAACGCCTCGAAGCTCTTCGCCAAGGGGCGGCCCAAGAACTACCTCACCGAGGAGCAGATCGAGCGCATCGCCGGCGTCTATCTCGAGTGGGAAGCCGAGGAGGAGCTGAGCGCCGTCGTGACCAAGGACGAGGTGGCGCGCAACGACTACAACCTCAGCCCCAGCCGCTACGTGACCATCGACGAGGGGGAGCCGGTGCTGCCGCTGGAGGAGGCGCTGGTGCTCCTGGCGCAGGCGGAGGAGGCGCAGGCCGAGGCCGACGTGGACCTGGACGCCGTGTTGGCCCAGTTGGGCTTTGAGGGGTGGCGCGGTGAGTAACCTCACGTCTATCTACAGCCTGAAGCAAGAATAGAAGTTCCACATGCCACGTGATCCTGCAAGTCATAAGGAAATCATCGAACGCCTAAACTATTATGCTGGCTCTGAAGCCCTACTACGGATTGGGCAAATAACGCGGTTGCTCCAAGAGCAACAGAATGATGAGGCCGCTGCTCGTCTGGCTGAGTTAGACGCTGAAATCGGTGGCTTTGGCATCCATACCCTACAAGAACGACAAAGAGCTAATGAGCGTCCCTACGCGATTGAAGATCGCCCTGTCTACCGACCTATTCAATATGTCTGGATGTTTCTTGAGAGAAGCTCTGATTTTGAATGGCATGCTCGTCACACAGCGGAAATGGCTTGTGCCCACATTGAGGGATTGATCAAACGACTGGCGGAGAAACGCAATTTGTTGGAACGCCTTCGTAGTTCACCCTTGGGGAGTCTACTACATCAGCGGGCTGTAAGGAAGACTATACCGGAAGATCTGTGGCAAGACTTGAATTGGCTTAACTCAGCGGTCTACGTACATGTCAAACACAACTATTCATTACGTTACATGATGGACCCTGATGAAGTCGAAGAAGAACGCAAAGGACATCTGTTTTCCACGGAAGAAGCAATCGCCATCTACATCATCGCTCGATATCTGGCAGTAGGGGTCACACGGGTGACTTGACGACCGTGGAATTGAAGAACGCCGAGAAGTAGGGGCGCCTTCTTGAGTTGTTGGTTTACAATTACGAAATATATGTATATAATGTAAACAAAGAGAGCAGTCCCAAGGAGGCGATAATGGCGGTGGGAGAGCGTCTGAAGATGGCCCGCCAGATGGCGGGGATGAGTATGCGCGTGTTGGCCGAAGAGGTTGGTGTGAGCGCAATGGCCATCTCAAAGTACGAAAACGATCAGATGATACCCGGTTCAGAGGTGCTGATCGGGCTGGCACGGGCCTTGGACGTCAAGGTCGGCTTCTTTCTGCGCCCGGTGACCGCCGAGCTGACCGCGCCCGCCTTTCGACGGAAGGCCCGCCTGGGAGTCAAGGCACAGAGAGCCATCCTGGCGAAGACCCAGGCATGGCTGGAGCGGTACCTCGACGTGGAGAGCTTCTTCACCGACAGCCCGGTCTTCACCATGCCCGATATCGATCGCCGGGTGGCGACGCTCGATGACGTGGAGGGCGTAGTACTGAAGTTGCGTGAGGCGTGGGATCTGGGGCTCGATCCCATCGACAACCTCACCGAGGTGTTGGAGAGCCACGGGATTAAGGTGGGGACGGTCGAGAGTGAGGACGGGTTCGATGCCTTGACGCTGTGGGCCAACGACTCCATCCCGATTATGGTGGTCAGGGAGGGCCTGCCCGGTGATCGACAGCGATTCAATCTGGCCCACGAACTGGGCCATCTGATTCTGGAGCCGGCGGGCGAGCTCGATGAGGAGCAAGCGGCGCTGCGCTTTGCGGGCGCCTTCCTCATCCCGCGCCCCATGGCCTTCTACGAGTTGGGCGAGCGGCGGCAGGAGCTCGATGTCTACGAGCTGCACCTGCTCAAGCACAAGTACGGGGCAAGCATGCAGGCGTGGGTACACCGGGCCTCGGACCTGGGCATCATCTCTCAGGCGGCGGCCAAGCGGCTCTGGATCCGCTTCCGCTCCGAGGGGTGGCGCGAGGTGGAGCCCGGCGATCAGATCCCGCCGGAGGCGCCGGGGCGCATGAAGCGGCTGGTGTTGCGGGCGCTGGCCGAGGACGTGATCACCGAATCCCGGGCGGCGGAGCTGCTGGACAAGCCGCTGATGCAGTTCTGGCAGGAGGAAGCGGAGCGGCATGCAGGATTCCCCGTCCCGATGCGTCCTTGACACCAACGTGCCCATCGACTTTCACTGGGGCGAGATGCTCGAAGCGCTCTTCGCGCTGCCCTTCGACTTCCTGGCGCCCGACGTCGTCGTGGCGGAGCTGGAGGTGCCCGACGGGCAGGAGTTGCTGGCGCTCGGGCTCCGGAGTCTCTCCCTGGACGGCGAACAGGTCAGCGAGGTGATGACGCTGGCTGCCCGACACCGGCGCCCCTCTGTGAACGATCTCTTCGCCCTGGTCCTGGCGCGCACCAGGGGCGCGACGCTGCTCACCGGTGATAGAGCGCTGCGGGATCTGGCGGAGGCCGAAGGTGTCGATGTACATGGGACCCTGTGGCTGCTCGATGAGCTGGTTCGGCTCAAGGTCGCCACGCCTTGGGAGGCCAGCGCAGGGCTAAATCTCATGCTGGACCACGGAAGCCGTTTGCCGGAAAGGGAGTCTAGATTGCGGATTCGACGATGGAGAGCACAGTGAGTGATTGGCATTTCAACGCAGAGACGGGGAGAAGCAGAGACGCTGAGGGGCAAACTGCCTCTGCGCCTCCGCAACTCGGCGACTCTGCGTTCAAAGAGACGGAGATTGGGCTGATCCCAGCGGAGTGGGATATCGTTCCCTTAGGTAATTTGTGCCAACGGGGTCGAGAGTCGGTGGATCCTCAAGAGATCCCTTCCACACCGTACGTCAGTCTTGGACACATGGACAGCGGAGACCCAAAGCTTCGGGATTGGGGCAGCAGCACGGAGGTGAAGAGCTCCAAAAGACGTTTTGAACCGGGGGATGTGCTTTACGGTAAGTTACGACCCTATCTTGACAAAGCGGTACTGGCAGAGATGGAAGGTGTCTGCTCAACAGATGTCCTCGTATTTGAGTCCAAGCCCGATCGTACAGTGCCTGGATTCCTGGTGCACCTGCTACACACGAACCGCTTCTTGAACTATGCGATCAGCACTACATCCGGCACCAATCTACCACGCACCCGCTGGACTTCGTTACGCAATTTCAAGGTTGCGCTTCCTCCCCTTCCCGAACAGCGCCGCATCGCCGAGGCCCTGCGCACCATCCAGGAAGCCATCGCCGCTCAGGAGGACGTGATCGCCGCCGCGCGGGAGCTCAAGCGCAGCCTGATGGAGCGTCTCTTCACCTACGGTCCCGGTTCCGAGCCCGCCCCGACGAAAGAGACGGATTTTGGCAGTGTGCCGGCTTCATGGGATATAGAAGTGCTCGACGAGTGCGCATATATCCAAACCGGTGCAGCTAAGGGGCGACGGCTGGATGAAGCAGAAACGATAAATGTTCCCTATTTACGTGTTGCCAACGTTCAGGATGGTTTTCTTGATCTGGAGGAAATCAAATACATACCGATCCGTAAGTCAGAGAGAGAACGATACAGCCTACAACCAGGAGATGTAGTCCTTACGGAGGGGGGGGATTTTGACAAGCTCGGGCGTGGCTTTATCTGGCACAACCAGATCCCCAATTGCATTCATCAAAACCACATATTTGCAGTCAGAGTGAATCAAGAGGTTCTATCTCCAGAGTATCTCGGGTATCTTGTCCAGAGTGAATATGCCAAGGCCTACTTCTTAAGTGTAGCACATCGCACAACTAACCTTGCTTGTATTAATAAGACAAAGTTAGGGGCTTTTCCTGTGCTTATCCCCTCACCAGAAGACCAAACAGATATTGTAAAAAGTTTGCAAGCAGCGGATGCCAAAATCACCGCCGAAGAGCAGCGCAAGGCAGCTCTTGAGAGTGTCTTCCAATCCACCCTCCAGCAGCTAATGACTGGACAAATTCGTGTTGAAAAGGTAGATCTAGGATATTGAGGAGCACTTAAAGGAGGCTAGCCGTGAAAGATGATTTTCGGATAGACGCTCGTCACTTAAACATTGGGGAATCAGAAGTTGGTGTGGTAGGGGATAAGGTTCGTATCGAAGGGGGAGTCCACTTTACAAGCGTTGCGAGCCCTCATGTATCTAGAAAGTATAACCCACCTCCTTTTCCTGATTCTCACTTTCTTCCCTCTCCAAAACCATTACCTCCTGGGTCTCGGATCCCGTTTAATCGCAATGATTTGTTTACAGGTCGCGCTAGGATTATGAAAGCGGTAGCCAGTCATTTTATTAGAAAAGAAGCGACTCCCTCTGCAAATTCACAAGTTGTGCATGGCATGGGAGGAGTTGGGAAAACTCAACTTATGGTTGAGATTGCTTATCGTTACGGATGTTATTTCCACGGCGTTCACTGGCTTGATGTTGCACGTCCTGATGTTCTAGAGTTGGAGATAGTTGCTTGTGGTCGAGCGATGGGTTTATCTGGGTGGCCGCAGCAACAGCCTGATCAAGTTGCTCGCACTTTACGTGAATGGGCGGCAGGAGGTCACCGGCTCATTATTCTTGATGACTTTAGTGACTTAATCACTGCGCGTCGCTGGTTGGCCCGATTAAGCATGCCGTCGGTGCGTCTCTTGATTACATCACGTCGGTCAGATTGGCCAAAGGATTTGAGATTACGAAGCATGCGTTTAGACTCTTTTACTCCTCAAGAATCCTTTGACTTTCTACGACAGAATTTATCTAAGGACCGTGCTACAGATGATGATCTGCGTGCTCTAGGTAATCATCTTGGACATTTACCCTTGGCTTTAGAACTGGCTCGACGCTATTTGAATCATATAGTCAGCTTAAGTGTGGACAACTACCTACAAGAGCTCGAGGATGTTGGAAATCATCCCTCGATGCGACGGTGGAGAGGAGAGCGAGGTAGTCCCACGGGACATGATTTGGATTTGGCGGCTACCTTTGCTTTAAGCTGGAAGTTGATAGTGGGAGAAGATGCTCGTCGTATCTTTCTCATGTCTGGTTATTGCTCGCCCAACAATATAATCCCCGTTGCGGTTCTAGAAAGAGCTAGTGGATGTAGCAGAGAATCTTGTTATGAGGCACTAGATTTACTTACAAGTGTGGGACTACTTCAGGCAACAGACGATAAGCTTGGTTATACGATTCACCCTCTGCTTTCTGAGTATGCCCACAAACAAAATAATGCACCCGATATACTACCAATACTTGCCAATACTTTAGCCACTCTTGCTCAAAAAGCCAACAGTAGCGGTAGGCCAACAGAGTTTGCTCCGCTATACCCACATGCCAAGGCGGTAGCTTCTGTTCTAGAGAGATCTGAGGCAAAGTATGCAGTGATTCTCTGGGACAATATAGCCTACTATCTTAATATGATAGCGAATTATGAAGACGCCGAGGCTGCTTGCTTTCAGGCCATAGGTATAGCTGAAGAATTTTATGGCGACAATCACCCTGAGGTTGCTACCTGCTATACGACTTTAGGATGGGTACTACAGAGTCGTGGGAAGTTACGTGAGTCGACGAAGTGTTTTCAACGTGCACTAAAAATCGATAGGACAGTGTTTGGTTCTTCCAATCATCCTAACCTAGCACGTGATTTCCGAAACCTGGGTGATATCTTGAAGGCGCAGGGCAATCTGGATGAAGCTCAGAAATACATCAGGAAGGCACTGGAGATCAGTATGGAGAGTCCTGCAAGCCAAAGTATTGCGTATGACATGAATAGTTTGGGGTGGTTGTTTAAGGATAAAAACGAACTATCCAAAGCACTCTCCTGTTTTGAGCGAGCTTTGGTTGAAGCCGAGAGTAGGCTGGGGCCATTTGCTCCTGATATCGCAACCTATGCCGTGAATATTGGATTGGTACTGAAACAGAGCGGAGAATTGGATAAGGCATTGGCTTACTTTGGACGTGCATACGAAATTGATCTGAAGGTTTTTGGTACACTGCATCCCAGTGTTGCCCGTGACCTTACGAATTTAGGATGGACCCATAAGGATCGGGGCGACTTAGATAAAGCAAAAGATTGTATCCAGCGAGCTGTCGCCATTAACGAGTGCTGTTTTGGAACTGATCAACCTATGTTGGCGAGCAGCTTAGTAGACTTGGGATGGATTTTAAAGGATCTTAACGACTTAGAAGACGCATTATCATGTTTCAGAAAAGCATATCAAATAAACAAGATAACCTATGGACTGAATCATGTTCTAATTGGTCATAACCTAAGCAATATAGGTATAGTGCTTTGGGATCAGGGATATCTTGGAAAAGCCATTGATAAATTTAAGGAAGCGTTAGCTATATTTCAGAAACACTTGGCAGAAGAGCATTGGATTGTCCAAGAAGTGCAGAGACATTTAATCTCTGTTATTCATCAACAAGAGGAAGAGGAATAGAGAGTGTAGACAACCCTATTGGTAATATTTTGAAGAGCCGTGTAAGTGCAGGCTTTTCAGCGTTAGGTATTTGGTATGTAAGAGTAAGGAACTTTATGTCCAGATTGAGCGAAAAGCGCGACGTTCAGGAGGCCCTGCTCCACTACCTCATCGGCTCCGGCTGGGAGTACCTCCCGCCGGGCGACGCGCTGCGTGCCCGCGGCGACGACAGGCGCGAGCCCTTCCTGCCTCAAGTGGCCCGCGACCGCCTGCTCGCTCTTAACCCCGGCTTGGTGACGCCCGCCAACGTCGACGACGTGCTCCACCGGCTGCGCACGGTGCGCGCCGACCTGCGGGGCAACGAGGCCTTCCTCCAGGCCCTCCGCGGGCGCTGGACGGTCTACGATCCCGCCCAGAAGCGGGAGCGCAACCTGGCCCTCGTCGACTTCGACGACCTCAGCGCCAACCGCTTCCACGTCACCCAGGAGTTCGCCTTCGAGGATCGCGACGTCCGCCGGCCCGATATGGTCCTCTTCCTCAACGGCTTCCCCGTCGTGGTCATCGAGAACAAGGCGCCTACCCTCCAGGAGCCCGAGATGGAGGCCTTCGACCAGGTGCAGCACACCTACACCGCCCGCATCCCCGAATTCCTCAAGTTCCCCCAGCTCTTCGCCGCCTGCGACCGCCGCCTCCACTACGGCGCCACCTGGAACGACAGCCTCAAGGCCTTCTACCGCTGGAAGGTCGAGGGGCGGGACTACGGCCTGGAGCGTCTCAGCAAGACGCTCTTCGCCCGCGAGCACCTCCTGCAGCTCCTGCGCGACTACGTCATCTTCTACCGCGCCGACGACCAGACCCACAAGTTCGTCCTCCGCCCCCACCAGATCCGCGCCGTGGAGAAGATCGTGCGCCGCGTGGTCACCGGCGAGGCCGCTTCCGGTCTCGTCTGGCACACCCAGGGCTCGGGCAAGAGCCTCACCATGATCGTCGCCGCCGCCCGCCTGCGCCGCCTGTCCGCGCTGGAGAATCCCACCCTGCTGGTCGTCGTCGACCGCCTGGAGCTGGAGTCGCAGATGGTGCAGAACCTGGAGGCCTGCGGCTTCCCCACCGTCACCCGCGCGGCGAGCAAGGAGCACCTGCAGCAGCTTCTGGCGACCGACTACCGGGGCCTCATCGTCACCCTGATCCACAAGTTTCACGGGCTGCCCAAGAATCTCAACCGGCGGGCGAACGTCGTGGCCCTCGTCGACGAGGCCCACCGCACCCAGGAGGGCGACCTCGCCACCTTCATGCGCGCCGCCCTCCCCAACGCCTGCTACTTCGGCTTCACGGGCACGCCGGTGGACAAGGGGCAGGTGGGGCGGGGGACCTTCGAGACCTTCGGCAAGCCCGATCCCAGCGGCTACCTCGACAAGTACGGCATCGACGAGTCGGTAT
>NPIE01003891.1_pt1 | contig 14196 bp, 14 predicted proteins | sample 8637661 | NCBI WGS metagenome assembly NPIE01 (sample SAMN07420842, study PRJNA396082) | bioreactor metagenome | isolation source: sample BA12 brine-fed electro-methanogenic bioreactor BA | place: Japan: Kochi | collected 2016-12-09 | reverse complement strand
TGTTTATCATAAAAATCCAGCATTTCAGGAATGGCCTTTGCAGCAACCAATCTGCCGGTTTCATCACTTAACCGATGATTTACGATAGATGTTGTTTCAACGTCGGTGGTCAGCAGAAAATATTTATTCAACTATCTAAAAACCTTTATCACTTTCGCAGGGTTTCCGGCAACCACTGAGTTGGGCGGAACATCCTGAGAAACTATTGCACCAGCCGACACTACTGCATTTTCACCGATAGTTACACCGGGCAGAATCACGGCACATACACCTACCCAGGCACCTTGTTTGATAACGATCGGTGCCACATAGGACAGCAGCTTACCTTTGAAATGAACATAAGGATTGCTGTGACAGATGATATAGACATTCCCCGCCAGAGCAGTGTTATCTTCCATTGTGATATATTCGGGAAAAGCATGATCTAAAGTGCAGCCCATACCAAGCATAACACCGTTTCCAATTTTTACTCCACGCTTTTGGTGGCATTTTACCCTTATTGAATTGATGGGATTATTAAAGGCAATTCTTTCAAAAAGATGATTGCGTATTTTCTTTAACAAAAATCTCAGCTTACTCTGCCTGCGTTTCCGGCAGGAATGTGAGATCTGAGACTTTATGTTCTTTGAAGGCTCGTAATAGGGTATTTTGGTGAATTTCATTGTTTATTTCTCATAATCAAAATCAAAATATTTATTGAATATTGTTGCTGGAAGAATACCTGATTTCATAGCAATTTGCATTGGTTTTTTAAGCTTTTTAATAAATTGATATCTTGTTGAGAAATCTAAGAAATTTTTCGGAGGAGTTTTCATAATTACCTTAAATTCATCTCGGCTAATTGATAATTTTTTTAAAACATAAGTCAATGAATCTAATCCACCCTTAAATGGATCTTTTTTAAGTTCATTTAGTGCAGATGCTCTTTCAACCTGTGATGATCTGATTAATGCTGATAAATGTAATTTTCTTTTATCAATATTAAATTTTCTAGTAAGCATATAAGATTGGTAAAACGAAGTATAGGTTGATTCAAAATGCTTGCCACCATAATCTTTCCATTCTAGCTCATTTTTAAGTAACGATAGTACTGTATCCTTATTATATTCTAAATAGTAAAGTAATCTGATGTATTTAATTTTTTTTACATAAGAAAAATAAAGATATTCATATATAGACATAATAGGAAATGATTCTATTTTCTTTTTACCAAATTTTTTATGAATATCTTTGATATATTTATCATCTTGGTAAGTCCAAGTAAGAGGTGTTGTGCCTTCTGTTCTAAAAGAATGTCCTCCGATAAAATATTTAACATTCTCCTTGGCTGCAATTTTATATAAAACCGAAGTTATAACCCAATCAGTTGGCACTTCACCGTCAGGTACAGAAGCAAAAAGAAAAGCTCTTTGCAAATCTTTAAATTCCTCCCAATCAGCAACATGAGTATGCAAATCTACATTTAGTATATCGCAGGCATTTTTGATGTTTTGGACTGCAATCTCGGAATTCCAGCCGTTATCAAAATGCACAGCAAGAGGACGCAAGCCTAATTTTACTGCATTGTAAAGTGTGTAGGTGCTGTCTCTACCTCCACTAACACCAACAATACAATCATACTTTTTTCTTCTTCCATCCCTTTTAATTTTATCTACTAATTTTTGCAGTCTTTTTGGCGTCTCTTCATTCAATGGAAATTTTTCTTCAAGTTCATCATGTATTCTACAAAATGTGCATTCTCCCTTTTCATCAAATTCAATTCCGGGAACTGTATCATCCATCACGCATCTTGTACAAACTGTATTTGCTTTATATTCATATGGCTGAATATTCATTTATTCTCCTATCTAAATCTATATTGGTAATCTGGATTCATTTTCATTATTTTAAAACTTTCTGGATAATTTTCTACAAACCAAATAATAAATTCGGTAACATTTAATTTTTCGTTAATCATTATTTTTTTTCTCTTTTGGTATCCTTCATTAAGTTTTTCATTATTCAAAAAATTTATTAGTGTTTCAATTAACAAAGATGGGTGCTTATTTGGAATACCTTGAGTTAATCTATATTTTTTCTCTAATTCTTCTAATACTGAGATTTTTCCTACAAAACTGTTATACCGAATTGAGGGAGTGCCAAGAACACATGCTTCAACTATCATGCTTTGACTATCAGCAATAATCAAATTAGCAAAAGCCATAATGTGATGAATGTCTTTTACATTTACCTGCAATTTGTATTGTAGAAATCTATCAGGTATCTTTGATTCACTCGAAATAAAAACATTTCCGTGTTTTTCCAAAATATCAATTACTTTGTCGAGAACTTGTTCACTAATACCACCATGCTTCATTTCAACATCATGGCCTGCTGAAAAACTAACCAAGCGGATTAAAAAATACTTTTTGCTATCGTCAATATACTTCCTGATAATGGATATGTCTGGCTTAAAAACGTTCGGATGCAGATAGGCGAGTTTTTGATAACCATCGTAGCTAATTTTCTTGTGTGTATACTTGCCCACATTACATACAGTAGGCGACACAATGCAACTTGCCCAAGGATAGCTTAGTTTACAAAAAAACTTATTGATGTTAAAGTCGTCTTCATTAAAAACTATTGATGGTACTCTAGTAATTTTGCTAACATGTGTTATGCTATAATCTGTTCCAAACATAACATCAGGTTTATAGTTAACAACGAATTTTAATAAATTTAATCCCTGGTTTATAATATCAACAAAACCTTTGATCATAATAGTTGCTTTACTTTTTCCAACCCGTTTTTTTAAAAGCTTGTGATAATTTACCCCATCATTATTCATCAATTCGGTCAGAATATCCTTGTCTTTAATTACAAAAACTACGAAATGCCCTCTGTTTATCAGTGTTGCATATGTAAGTTTAAAGAGATGATATTGAGCAGGATGATTTACAGCAATAATGAATTTCATAAATGATTTGAAAAAATATTGATAATTTCTTTTTTAGATGGATAATTAATTAATACTGCTTTTCTTGAGCCCTGATAAACAAACATACTGCCTGCTGCTATTGCTGATGCATAAGCATTATTAGTTGCTAATTTAAAATCACTTAAATCTCTTGCACCACCAAGCGCTACTACAGGAATAGTACAATTTTTAGATACTCGCTCAATTAGTTCCAAGTCATACCCTTCATAGGTCCCATCTCTATCAACAGACTGAATTATGATTTCGCCAGCACCATTTTTTTCTATCAACTTTACAAAGTCTATTAAAGAGCAGTTAATTGATTTGCGTGCATTTAAATATTTTATTACATATTTTCCAAAAATATTTTTTTTCACGTCAATACAAACGGAAATGGTTGATGAACCAAATTTATCAGCTGCTTCTTTAATGAAATCCGGATTCATACATGCAATTGAATTCAAAACAACCTTTTCTGCTCCCTGGTTTAATATTTTTCTGATATCTTCTAATTTAGATATACCACCACCTACAGCAAAGGGCATATTGGCTTCATCTCCTACTTTGCTGACAAAATCAAGTGAGATTAACCTATTTTCTCTGGTGACAGTTATATCTAAAAAAACAAGTTCGTCAGCCCTTTTATCATTAAAAATTTTAACAGCATTTATGGGATCACCTATGTATCGGTGGTTTTTAAATTTAACAGATTTAACTAACCCTTGTTTCTTTAAAAGCAAAACAGGAATTATGCGAGGTCGAAACAAATTATATCTCCGCGAACTTTTTCAGAAGTTCAAAACCAGTATCATGACTTTTCTCAGGATGAAACTGCGTACCATAAATATTTCCATGATTGATAGCCGAAACAAATTCAACTTCATACTTTGTGGTCATCCAAACGTCTTGTGGATCAGTACACTTTAAGTAATAGCTATGTATAAAATAAAATTGATCATCTTGATTAACTAAAAAATTTAAGATATTTTTTCTAATATTTACATCATTCCAACCCATATGTGGTATTTTATATTTGAGTTTATCAGATACACAAAATTTTACTACATTCGCATCAATCCAACCCAAACCCTTATAATTGCCTTCTTCAGAATGTTTTGCAAATAGCTGAACGCCCAGACAGATACCCAGAATTGGGGTTTTTTCTTTTAAAACTTTTTTGTTCAGAATTTCTAACAAACCTAAATCTTCCAGATTTTCCATACCTTTTTTAAAATGACCAACACCAGGTAGAATTAGTTTATCAGCAATTTCAATATCTTCTCTTTTATTAGTAACAATACAATTAACTCCTAACCTTTTGAATTTATTATGAACCGAGCGAATATTGCTCATACCGTAATTTATAATTACTAATTTAGAATTTTTGTTCATTATCCCAATATGTTATTAACATTTTGTAACAACTCTCATAACCGTCCGTTGCACTAGATTTATCATAATATCCTACATAATTAGCAATCGCATGAAATTGATTGTAAGTCATCTCTGCAGCGTAGTTGCTATTAGTTATTTTTACTTTTATTTTCATCGATTACCTTTTTATAGACATTTACAATTTTTCTTGCAATATTCTCAGAATCCAAACCAAGTTCGCTTATTCTTTCTCTTCCGTTTGTGCTTTGATGCTTTTCTTTAAACTCCAAAGCCATTCTAATTTTTTGGGCTACATCCTCAGCATCAAAACTGGTGAGATAATATCCAGGCTCGTTCCCAAAAAGCCACTCAACATCTCCTACATTTGTAGAAACTACAGGTAAATTACAAGCCATTGCTTCTTTTATCACATTAGGAGAGCCTTCCCATAAAGAAGTTAATAGAAGAATATCAGCAGCATACATATAGTTAGCAATATCACTATGATTAACTCCCATAACAATGTTTAGTTTAATTTCTGAATCATTAAGTATTTCTATTGCTTCTCTTGCTAATGTAAAGTTTTTTTCTAATCGTTTCGGATCTGAAAACCAGATTACATGATGCTTCTTTTTATCAAATGTAACCATATCTTTTGCTGCATTAGATTCAATAGGGACAAAATTTCCTAATGAAACCCCATTAGGAAACACTAAAGCATTCTTTAATCCAATCTTCATTTTCATATCTTCAGATTTAACAATCACAGCTTTCCAAAACATTAAATTGAACAATCTTATCAAAAACTTCCACAATCCTTTTGCATTTACATCACTGCCCATCAATGAAATAATTTGTGGAATCTTTAAACCAATTTTTGAAATTGATGTGATAAATGAAGTAAGGGAATAATGTGAATGCATGATGTCAAATTTTCCTTTATAAATAGTTTTCCTCAATGGCATTATACTTAGTATGTAACCTTTAATCCCCTTACCTTTAATCGTGAAGTACTCAATTGAGACATCCAGATTTTTTATTGATTCACCTTGTGCTAATACTATGGGCGAAATTCCTTTTTTTTTGTTTCCACTACTTACGAATAGGATTTTCATTATAATTTATCCTTATAGAACTCCAAATACCAATCAATAAACCTATCTATCCCGTCTTGAATTGAAGTCTCGGGTTTATATTCTAAATCATTGATTAAATCAGTAACATCTGCATTGGAAGCTGGAACATCTCCAACTTGTAAGGGGAGCATATTTTTTTTGGATTTCTTGTCTAATTTCCTTTCAATTGCTTCTATAAAATCCAAAAGTCTGACAGGATCATTGTTCCCGATATTATAAATTTTGTAAGGAGCTTTCGAACTACCAGGATCAGGGTTTTTCCCATTCCATTCCGCGTTCCCTTTTGGTGGATTTTGTATTACCCGATAAATTCCCTCTACAATATCATCAATATAGGTAAAATCTCTAATCATATTCCCATGATTAAAAACATCAATTTGCTTACCTTCAATAATGTTTTTTGCAAACATAAATAAGGCCATATCGGGACGACCCCAAGGACCGTAAACAGTGAAAAATCTTAATCCAGTTGTTGGAAGATTATATAAAGCGCTATAAGAATGAGCGAAAAGCTCATTAGATTTTTTTGTGGCAGCATATAGGCTAATCGGATGATCAACATTATCAGAAGTAGAAAAAGGCATCTTCTCATTCCAGCCATAAACACTTGAGCTGGAAGCATAAACTAAATGCTTTATCTGGTTATGCCTGCAAGCTTCTAGAATGTTATAAAAACCAATAATATTGCTGTTTAGATATGCATCCGGGTTAGAGATTGAATAACGGACTCCCGCTTGTGCTGCGAGATTTACAACAACATCAAATTTTTCATTTTTAAACAGATCAAATATTTTTTGCTGTTCAAACATATCCAATTTGATGAATTGATAATTATGATATTTATCGCTTCTTACTATTTCGTTATGCTTGATATTTTGAATTCTAATCCCACAATCATCCAAGCGACCATATTTTACTCGTAAATCATAATAATCATTGATGTTATCCAAGCCAATGACCTGATTGTCACTGTCTTTTATAAGTCTTTTTACAAAATGGTAACCTATAAAACCAGCGGTACCGCTAACTAAAATTTTCAAAAAAATCTCCTTTAACAATAGGAAAGTTGAAATCTGATCATATAACTAAGTTAATAACAGGACGATATTTACCTGTACTTGCGTTTTCTATGTCATCTTCATATCTGAAATTAACTTTCATCTCACCTACTCTTTTTTTAATATCGCTACAAATAAAAGTAATTTCATCCTCCGATAAGGGGTTACAAACTAATCGAAGTAGTAATTCATGATGCGATTTTTGAATCACTTGAAATTTTCTTAAATTTCTTATTTCTGCTATATCGCTATCGAAGATCAAATGCCAAAAATAAGCCCAATGCAAAAATTCTCCGTTTATCCCTATAACATAGTCACAAGTTCTTCCCATTATCTTTTTTATCAATGTACTTTTTCTTCCGCATGAGCAAGGATTATTGTCTAATAAAATCTGGTCAGCATTCCAATAACGAATAAAGGGCATTGAAAAATTATCCAAATCAGTTACTATTAATTCATTGTATTCGTTAACTTCCAGAATTACTCTTTCTTCTGAAATATGTAATCCTTTGTGATGATTACACTCATAAGCAATACCACCAATTTCTCCACAGCCATATTGATCAAACACTTCACAGTTAAAAACTTCTCTAAAAATTTTTCTGTGCTCATACATTATTGGTTCAGCTGTTGTTGAAATAGATTTAATTTTGAAAGTCATATTTTTATCTTGTAAAAATTTAGCGACCGAGTATAGAAATTGTGGATAAGCTCTAATGTGTCTAATCTTTTTTTTTTTTAAAATTTCTACAACCTTTTCAATAGTTTCATTTGAAGTATTGTAAATATCTACCGAAATCGAATTATATAAGTAACTAATTACTCTACTTTTTATTTTCTCGATCAACGAAGCTTTTCTGACATGTCCCCCCATAAGAATAAGCAATTTGTCATTTCTTTTATAATCCATCCAATCTTCGTATCTCCTGAAAGTTGCCCAAATCGAGCTCCTTGTAGCTGCATCATTTCTCTTAAACAAAATATTGCCGGTCGTCCCACCAGTCTGCGTAGTTTTAACACCCCTAATTTCACGACAATTCAGAGGTAAAAAGTCTTTATAATTATCTTGGACAATTTCTTTAGTCAAAATTGGAAATTTTTTCAAAATTTCTAGCGACTGAATCTTTGTAATATCTATATTTTTTTCTTCAATTATTCTTTTGTAGTAAGGAACATTATAATAACAATGATTTATAAGCTTCTGCAGTTTCGTTATTTGATATCTTTCCATATCATTTAATGAAAACCACTGAGTTTCAAGATATTCTTTATAGGTTTTAAAAACTTGCTTCCTAGATAAAAAATCTGATATTTTTAAGAATAACATTACTTACTCCTTTTTCTTGAAACATAAAATACCATCCCATTAACTCGGATTTTTGATTTAATTATTTTCAAATAGCAATTAAATATCCACTGAAATAGGTAATCAGCCAAATCAATATATCTAACTTCATCTCTTCTATACTTTGGGAAAAAAATACCTGATATTTCTAATCCTATATAGGAGTGATGATCATATATTTGTCCAATAGAATATTCTGTTACATGATATTTGGGAATTTCAATTTTAAAACCTAAAATTGCCTTGATAATATTTTTTGCGGAAAATCTATTGGGAGTCGAAATTATCATAGCTCCATTTTCTTTTAGTAATTCTTGTAAATTTCTTAAAATAGAAAAAGGATTTTCTACATGCTCGTAAATATTGTTCAATATTATAATGTCATATTTATATCCCATACCTTCATACGTTTTTGCATCACTCACATAAAAATTTATACCTCGTGAATCTTCCATAGCAAACTGAATTGCTTTTTCGGAAATATCTATAGCATCAATTTTTGCATTTGGTAAAATACTTCTAACATATTTTGTTATAATTCCCTTACCACAGCCAACATCTAAAAAATAACAAGAATCTCTTTCACCAACAAACTGAAGTATTAATTTCCCTGTAAAATCTCTACGAGTATTATGGTAGTTGCTATCTAACTCTAAACCAAATGGATTTTCTTTATCATATTCTTCGTTCATTGATTCCTCAATATTCTTTTATAAAATGCTTTGAATAATCTGGCTATTTTTAAGTACAAACTCAAATCTGGTCTTGAAAAAAAAACCAATAAAGGTAAAAAAAACTTGTATTGCATATAATACAAATACCACAATAATTTGTATCTTTTGATAAGCTTAAAAACATAATTTGCATTTTTTCTCATATCCTTTTTCCACAATTTTAGATAACCACTTACATTAACGACATGACATTCTGCACCTACTTTGAAATTTTCCAATTCTATATTTAAAATTTTGCCAACTATATTTTTTTTAGTTAAACGGACTAATTCGTTATTGCTGTAAAAATTTACAAAACAAAAATTTCCAAGGCTGTAGAAAATATATTTATCTTTGTAAATTTCAAAAGGCTGTACAGTATGAGAATGATTACCCGCAATCAAATCAGCTCCTGCATCAATTAGTCTTCTGGCAATAAATGGCTGATCCCAATCGGGATATAAGCCGCCTTCACAGCGTCCACCCCAATGCAAACATAAAATTACTTTGTCGCAAACTTCCTTGTATTTTTTAATATCAGCAATAACTTTAGTTTCATCAAACCAGTTTGGATAAACTGTTGCATCATTGGGTAAATTCGGATTTGTATCATAAGTTACATAATTGAGGATGCATATTTTCGTTCCATTAAAATTTTTGATAAATGGTTTAGCTGCTTCTTCAGGGCTTAAACCTGCTCCAATATGAGCTATATTATTCTCATCCAGAAATTTAATTGTCTTCACAAACCCATCTTCAAGATTATCATAAACATGGTTATGTGCTAACAATGCCAGCCCAAGGTTCATATCTTTAAGAAAATTCAAAGTTTCAAGATTTGTTTTTAGCCGTGGCTTTTTCAACAGGTTTTCACCTTTGTCACCTTTAGCAAGGCATTCCAAATTGCCAACAACAAAATCAGAACTAAAAAGAATGTCTCTCACGCCTTTAAACGGTTTTTCTCCATTCTGATATAGTTCATTATATTTATCATTTAGAGAGATGTCACCTATGAAGGTTATATTATTAATTTTCATTATTTACTACTAAACCTTTATGCCTCTTAACCTCATTTTCAAGAAATCCAATACTTCCACCAACAAATAATAACCATAAAGAATTTATACCCATGTCATGACTATAACCAGAAAAAGCCAAACCCATTGAAACACCTATCAAAGAATAATTTGATATTTTAATCGAATGTAAAATTTCCGTCTTGGGCAAAAGATGTGTTAATTTACGTATTCTAGTAAAAATTAGATAGTATATATATAAATAAAGATAAAACCCTAATAGTCCTAACGTATCAGCAAACAAAATATAGTCTGTATGAATCATTCTTCCTGTTTTATAATATTCTTGAGTATGATGATAACCAATACCGAAAATAATTTCAAAAATATTTCTATACTGTAGATCATTTAGCCATCTTTCTCCTTCCAACCACCTTGCCTCTGATTCTAATAAATCATCCCTTGTATCTTCATCTAAATAAAATCTGTCCTTTCTAAACTCATAGGTTTTAATAACATCTTCTATGTAAAAAGGTGAAAGAATTATTACAAATAATACCGAATAAATTGACGCTTTTATCAATTTTGCTTTATACTTTGTGTTTAAGAGGTATATAATAATTCCTAATAATAAGCCTAAAATAGCTCCTCTTTTCTGCCCCATTAGTAAAAGTACAAGAATTGAAGTTAAACTTAAGCCAATAAAACGGTTCATCTTTTTAGGTAATCTATAAAAAAATAAATTTGAGATAATGAAGCCTAAAACAATTAAATCTTTCAACGTATTCGGCCCTTGTACGCCTAAACTTACATCTAACCCAGCATAAGAACCTTTAAAATCGGCACCAGTCAAATTAACAATTATAATTGAACTGAAATATATAATTACAATATTTAAAAACAATATATTCATTTTATAAAGATGGTCTTTTGTTTTAATACAATTATATCCAATAAAATAAAATGTATAGGAAATTAAAATCTTAATTCCAAGAACTTTAAATATATTGTAACTAAAATAACCATAAAGCATGCTTATAAAGACTAATGACATAAGCATAAATATGTATTTACCTATCACATCGTATTTAGTAGAACTCTTATAAAAATTTATTACAAAAGCAAGCAAAACAGCACCCCTAATAATATCACCTCTAAAAATGGATGGTATAAATGGAATCAATAAACCTGATACCACAAAAAATATTGATAGTTTTTTGATGTACAAATTAAATTTTCTGTCTGAGTTCACGTTTATCTGTTTCTCCATTATATAATCTCTATGGTTTTATACTATATTAAAGCTTCGATTAATTTATGTCAATAAGTAATTATAATAAATGATTCTTAATTATGAAAATAACTCTATATATTGACGAAATATCGTGTCTTTATCAAATCTCTTTACTAATGCTAAGCCCAAATCAGACAATCTCATATATCTCGCGTTATTGGATAATATATTCAGTATCGTATCAGCATATGTTTGAGGGTCTTCAGTATCCAAAATTGTCTCATAATCATCTCCAAAAATATAATCTGTGATTCCATCTAATTGCTTTGCTACAATTGGTAAACCAGAAGCCATAGCTTCTATTAAAATAGAGGGAAAACCTTCGCGGCGTGAAGGGAAAAATAAAATATCGCAATATTCAAGCCATGGAACAATATCTTGTTGTAAACCCAAAAACCTAACGTTTTGCTTATTGATATTACTCATTTGATCATAAGTATTTTTTAAACCCACTGAAAAGCCAATCTCTGAGCCAACAAAATAAAACTCAATATCTCTATTATTTTTATGGATTACATCTATTGTTTTAAAAACAATATCTAAACCTTTTCTATAGCATAGTGCACCCAGAAACAGAACTTTATTCTTCTGATTATTAAAGTTCAACTTAGGTTTTATTAATAAAGGATTAGCAATCATAGAACAATTGGAATGAGCTTTAATTGATATATCATATAGCACTTTACTATTTGAAGTAACTTTATCAGAAAATTTATATTGCTGCTTTTTAAGATTGTATTTAATACCAAATATGTCTTTTTTATACTTAGAAATGGGATCATCACTACCTACCAAAGTATTTTGCGTTATAATTTTAAAATTGAACATTTTAAATACTAATGACGAAGAAAAAGTTAACATTGAGGTTGCTGTTAACCAAACCCAATTTACATTATCTTTTTCTTTTAATTTATATGCCATAAAGAGCAATTGGGGAAAAAAAAATACTAAATTAGCCATTTGTGCTATCTTGCTTTTGTTCTTCAAGCATTTAAGTGTAATTATATTTTCATCATCATTTTTTACAGTTGTTATCAGCTTTACATTAAATTTTTTCTCCAACAAATATGCATAAAAGCCATAGATTCTTTTTCCTGCACCAGAATATACTGGAGGTATAACATCAGAAACAATAACTATCACTTAACTAACTCCCAATTTTATTTTGTTTAAAATTTTAATATCTTTTTTGATTAGAAAGAACAATGGAATAAGAGCAATGCAATATAAAAGCATAAGAGCTAAAGAAAATACTGCATCTTTACTCATACCCCAATCAGCGTGTTTCAGAATGAAATATTCAATAACCTTTGCATTAAAAAAAGAATAGAGAGGAATGATCAGAATTCTTATGTTAATCAAAAATCTTTCTTTAAAGCCAATTTTAAAAAACTTCATATTAATTATAGTCACAACTGTATTATAAAGTAGAAATGAGATAAATGTGGCATAAGCTACACCAATCAAACCCCAAACATGCACAAAGGCAATACTCAGAATAATATTAAAAAGTAAGGCACTAAAAATTATTGCTAGATATTGCATCTGTTTACCAACTGAATTTAGAACATTAATCGAGCCGATAGCCTGACTAAAAACGACTACAAAGGTTAAAGGAAGAGCGTCAATATATTCCGGCATAAAATGTTTTACAAAAAAAGAAAAGGCTATCAGGGCAAAACCGGAAACGATACCTGTAATATCTGTAGTGAAAAGGGCTGCACTTTTAGATATCTCATATAATTTATTTGTTTTACTTCCGTCTTGTCCAAATACTATATTTTGTCTTTGATATAAGATGCTTACAATTACTTGCTTTACTTGCCTTACCATATTAACAAGATAAAATCCAAAAACATATAATCCCAAAGCTTCCAATGATAGAAATTTAGTGATAATAATACGATCCACAAGAAAAAGGTTAGCAGCTAGAAAGCCCGCTGCAGCAATAGGCAACCCAACTTTAATATGTTCAAAAATTAGCTTCCTATCAAACTTGATACTCAATTTTACAGGTAATTTTCTATAATAAAGATAAGTCATAATAATCGCTAAAGTAATCATGGCATATATTCGACCTTTGATTTCGAAAAAATATACTAAAGGTATAATAATAATGAAAGAGAATAACGAACGAATAACTTGTAATTTTGCACTTACCTTGTGCATCTCAAATGCATTAAGAATTCTAGCCATTACAATTCCATACATTTTAATAAAACCTGCAATACCGGCAAAAGCAAAAATCCAGTTTTTGGGAGCACCCAGAAAAAATCCAACAATAATTAGGCCAATAGAGACCAAAGCGGGTAAAGATAGTTGAATTGCATTGGCAGCACCGATTGTATCTTTAATTTTCTGCTCATCTTTCATACCGATTGCCATGCCAAGACTTCGTGTTAAGCCATTAGTTGCGCCCAGATTGGTATAAGAGTAGTAATTTGTGACTATCTGAAACAAACCCCAAATACCCAACATCTCAGGACCCAATAGCTTTGCAACTACCATTCCCACCATAAAGCCTGCAAGCTGTACAAACAAGGTACTGGAATAACGATGCATTAAGGCTGAAAGAAAAGAATCTTTCTGGAGTTTTTTAAGTTTATTTTTCATTATCTTTTTACATACTTATTGTTATTATACCATGCACTTATCAAATACAACCTGCTAATTAGTGATTTTGTTTTATTAGCAAATATCTTTTTTTTAGTGATATCATTGTTTATACGCATAAGAAAATTATTTAGCCCTTCTTTGTCCCATAGCTTACAATTTTTAATTTCTTTAAAAACATCATTCTCATACAACATCAACAAACTGTAAATATTTACTGAATAAGGTTTTTTCCCTAGCTTATCACTATCAACTACTTTATATTGTTTTAATAAATCCCTTAAAATAATTTTATTCTTAAATTTATCCTGATTAAATAGTACTTTTTCTGGCAGATTAAAAAGATATTCTGATACTTCTGCGTTTGTAAATGGTAAGATTAAATTTGATTTAGTTAGATGGCAAAGGTTCTCAACTTTTCTAATAACTTTTTGAAACTCAACCATAGTCCCCCAAACATCAGCTCTAATATCAAGATAGTCCCATTTCTTTTGTACTAATTTTTTATATCTCCAATACTTATATGAATCAGTTGTTTTTGGAAAAATAACTCTTGCATCACTAAAGGACAATCCAGAAATCCCAGCCCATTCCTGTTTAGTTAATGTTAATTTTTCAAAAAAAGAGTTTGATTTAATATTAGGGGAAAAATCTCTAACTGATGAAAACCCTCTGTGCCAAGATGACACTG
>NPIE01006206.1_pt1 | contig 14204 bp, 7 predicted proteins | sample 8637661 | NCBI WGS metagenome assembly NPIE01 (sample SAMN07420842, study PRJNA396082) | bioreactor metagenome | isolation source: sample BA12 brine-fed electro-methanogenic bioreactor BA | place: Japan: Kochi | collected 2016-12-09 | reverse complement strand
GGTGGCCCCTTCCGCCAGCGACTGGGATGCGGCCGACACCTGGCCCGAGGCAGCCGCCACCTGCTCGGCACCTTCGGACAGACCCAGGATAATGCGGTTCAGCGGCCCCATGATGCTACGGGCAATCCAGACGGCGAAGAAGATCGAAAGGATCGTGCCGACGACCATCGTCACAATCATGATGGTCGAATTGGTGGCCAGCGAGGCGGCGGACTGCTTGGTGATCTCCTCCGTAGTGTTCATGCCGGCGTCAGCCGTCGTCGCACAAGCGCTGATGACCCGCTGCGCCGCGGCAGCACGCTGCTGACCAATTTCGTCTAGTCTCTGCCATTGCGTCAGGAAACTTCTCAGCGCCGCGGCATAATTGTCACCCGCCTGTTTCGTGTTGGTGATTCGCTGAAGGTCTGCATCCAGACGCGTGATGGCACGGAGTCCCGCATATTTCTCATCCACCTTCGGGAAGTCCTTCAACGCGTCCTCGATCAGCGCAGGCGACCGCAGCGCCTGGGACTTGAAGGCCATGATGCGGACGTTGTTGCCCAGGTCAACGATGTCGTTGACCAGCGTGATCTTCTGATGACGCTCGTGCATGTCGGTGGTCAGGGACTCCTGCTGGCTGGCCAGGAAGGCGTCGCAGCTGGCCACGTAGGTTCCTGCACTGGCATCCATCTCCTGACGGATGTCGCCGAGTTGGAGGAAGCCCTTGAGATACTCCTGGATGGCTTGCCCGTAGGTGGTTGCCGCCGTGTCAATCACGTCAATCTGGCGAAGACGCTCTGTCGTATGCGTGATTGTGCGCAGCTCTTTGGTCAGTTCCTTGACCCCCTGCAACTGTTCGATCGCGCCTCGCATCAGTTCCGGATCCGCGGTAGCCTGCGCACGGAAGTTCATGACCCGCGCGGCGTTTCCAGCATCAATGACATCATTGATCAACGTGATCTTCTGAAGCCGTTCTTGCAGGTTGGCGCCCTCCTTGCCGAATTCCTCCTTCATGGCTTCGTTCTGCGACGTCAGGAAAGCGGTGCAGTTTTCCATGTAGGCGGCGGCATTGGTATCCATCTTCTGTCCGGCCGCCACCAGGGTGGCATTCGTCGTGACATAGGCCTCCATGGCCTCGGCGTACTTCTTCGCCGCTGCCTCGATCCCGGCAATGTGGTCCAGGTCCGCTTTCTCGCGAGTGATGGGTCGTAACTGGCTCAATTCCTGATCGACACCGCGCACCAAGGAGGCGGTCTCTTGCAGGAGCTTCATATCGCTGGTCGCCTGGGCCCGGAAGTTTTGAACGCGCGCCCGCGCCCCGCGTCCGACGATCGCGTTGGCGAGAGTGATCTTCTGCTGCCGCTCCTGGAGATCGCTCTGGAAGGCCTCGTTCTGGCCTTTGAGAAACTCGGCGCAATTCTGCATGTACGTAGCGGCATTCTGGTCGAGTGTGGTCCGTTCGGCCGCCATGGCCGCGATCGTCTCCTCGGTCTGTTGCATCAGGGCGGCATAGGCGTTGATCGCGGTCTTCGCCTCCGCCGTTTGCGCCTCGAGCGCTTGCAGATGTACCGCCCGGTCCGCCAGATCCAGCGCTTCCTGGAGATGGGTCTGGACGGCCGTCATCTCCTGCTGCGCTGCCTGGTAGTAGGTCGGGTCCTCCGCGAGTTCATAGCCGCGCATCTGGTACATGACGCGGTTGGACGCGTTCCGAAGCTCGGTGGCTACCTTCACTTCGGGAACATACTCATTCGCGAGTTTGGTGGATTCCGTCTTCGCGGACAGCATGCTCCATACCCCGAGTCCCCCCAGGGTCACCGCGATCAGGATCACGATAGAGAAACCCAGACCGATGCGTTTGCCCACTGTCATTCTTCCACTCATGAGAATACTCCTTTCCTTACATACCGTCATTTGTGTCTGACACGTATTCGTCTATGGAGTTCCGGTCAAGAATCGCCGATATCGGTGGCATACATCGCCGACCCTCCTTCCTGTCCTGGCCTGCCGGCGCCAGTCACCGGGTCTTCTCTCCTGGATCCCTGAAGTCGGTTCTCCGAGAGTTCCTTCTCAGGAATCGCCTCATGCTCGCTCTGCATGATCTCACGGATGATCTGACCCATATCCAGGGCGTCGTCCAGAAGATGCGTGTTTTCTACCGGCGTGGCCTGGGGGAATCGCCACGTAACCGTCAGGTTGTCGTCGGGGCAATCATAGCTGACCGTGGCAGACTCCGCGTCGCGGTGGTGGATCAGACGCACCTGCGAAAGGAAGAACCCTTCGTCGACCAGCTTGTCCACGATGGGCAACAGGGTTTTCAAGTGCGTGGCCACGACGACATACGTGACGCGATGTCTTTCGCATCGATATACATCGAAGCTCTTGATTCTCTTGATCATGGGGCCCAGCAGGTTGGTCTCTTGGGCCCCGTAGAGCTTGTCCTTCGGACTGATATGCGCCAGGTAGGCCAACTTGCCCGGATATAGTGCGAGAATACCCGTGCACGTCGAGAGGCCGAACGTGTGGAGACGCTCGCCATGATCCGCCCAGAGGAACTCGTCCATGTCGATACGAAGAGTCTCTCTGGGCTCCGGCGGGACAGCCGATCTCAGCGGTGCGGCGGGTTTCTCCTGCAGGTGCTTCAAGAGTCGATCCGCATAATACCTGCGGTGCTGGATGTAGTGATCGGTAACGATCTCGTCCACATCCATTTTGGCGACGATCAGCCACTGTGTCCCCAGAAACTGGACCACCTCGAACGACGTCAGTGCGGTGCGGCCCCGGTAGTCTGTGACCACCCGGTGTCCTCGACCATCGGAAAACTTCTCCTGCACGTTCCGATCGTCAAGCCGCTTCTTCAATATGGTGGAGGAACCCTCGAAATTCGACTCGGTCAGCATGTATCCCTCCTGGTTTACCAGGAAGGTCTCGCCGGTCTGGCCCAGATCCTCCGTCCAGGCGAGAAGCGTATTGATCTTGCTGATCGCGCATTGCAGGAGGATCCAACCGACGGGATCGCCGTTGCGGTGTACCGGCTCGACAAAGAAGGCGGCCGGCTTCGAGGAGGGGCCGTAGTCGTGAAAATCGATGAACCGTTCTTCACCTGGGATCGTCCCCAGGCACTGCCGGAGCGTCTCCGCCGTCTGCTGGTCCTGGAGCAGATTGCTGTACAGATCCCCCTCTTTACGGACGGTGTAGAAGACCCTGCCATCCTTGTTGACAAACAGAATATCATAGAAGGCGAAGTAGTTCTGGATATAGTAGGCGTTGAATCCATCGCGCAGTTCCTGCACCCGTCGGACCAGGGATTCGGGCACGGGGCCCGCTTTGGTTGCTTCGGCATACTGTCGATTGATGTCAAAGCACGCCAGGACAAACCGGTCTTCGGCCGCCTCGCGCGCCAATGTGTGCAGGCGGCTACAGAAGTTCCGTAGCTGAGTCACTTTCTCCTGCCGAGCATAATCGAGACGGATCAAAGCCCATTCGTAGGGCGTCTTTCCCGCCCAGGTCGCGGAGGAGAGAAGCAGTAGTATCCACCCCGTCGTGCCCGCAAGTCCCCATCCGGACCGACGGGGTCTCCAACGGCGCGCGGGCCTTTCTCCATCCCGTCTCTTACTACCATGCTGTCTGCCAGACAAGTGAATGCCTCCTTTCATCTCGTTCTTCCCTGCTGCTTGGGTACAAGCGATTGACTTCCGAACTGCCCTATGCCCACGCTTCACACTTGTCGATGTGGAGGCGGTCCGGCGAGAGCGGACTTCCGCGCTTCGGAGCGTCCACGGCATCAGCGGAGAAACGCGCATCAGAACTCCCTCGCGAACCCGAGACCGATGACCGTCAGATCGTCCTTGGCGGCTGCTGTGCGGATATCGCTTCCCAGCAGCGTGACATACGTTACACTCGGGGTCACGGAGACCCCGGCAACCTCAAACGGAAAGGCGACCGCAAGCAGGAGATCGTTGCAGGCACTGCCTCCGACCCCCCAGTATCCATCGTTGTAGGGACGGTTGCCCCAACCGACACTGGCGCCGATCTCCACGCCGACCGGCATGCTCGGACTCAGATCGGCGACCCGATCCATGGTATGGCTGACCGCGAAGGATAGGTACGTACCCTCGACCTCATCGATATCGTGATAGGCGGTCAGCGATGGTTGCGCCGGAACGTCGAGACAAACGCCTGCGTAAACTTCGGCGGTGTCATGCAGGTCGGTGTTCGGAAAATCGTAGTAGATGAATCCGACCGAGAACCCAACGGCATCGAATGAAGGCACTCGTCCCGAGTAATCGAGGGCGTAATCCATCTCCGTGAACTCGCCCTCATGGTCTGTTTCATTGGTCAGTTCCAAGTTCCCCCAGATCGAAGCGCTCAGCGCTCCGTACCGCAGTGCAGCACTTGGCTGAAAGACCCAGTCATCGACGACATTCTGTCCCCGCCAGACGTACTTGCTGGAAAAAGCGGCGGTGGCTTCCACCGCGAGTGGCGATGTCTCCGATTCGGCCCCGCACCGCTCCGCAAGAGCGGTCCCCGCCAGGAAGATGGCCACCATAAAACCGGTACGCATTTCGTTTGCCCCTTTCCAAGCCATCGGAGGCTCGCGACCTGTCCATCCGAGTGGACGGGCCGCGCCGTTAGGCAATGCTCCCCAGTTCATCACCAGCTAACACCTTGTCGATATCGAGGAGGATCTTTACGCTGTTGCCGACCTTGCCCATCCCCAGAATGAAATCCGTATTGACCGAGGCGCCAAACTGAGGAGCGTCCTCAATGCTGTCTCCGACGATGTCCAGCACCTCCTGAACACGGTCGACGATGATGCCCATGCTGCACGTGCGGTTGCCCTGAGCGATTTCCACCACGATGATGCAGCTCTGTTCAGTGACCTCCGCGGTCTCCATGCCGAACTTCGCACGCAGATCCACCACGGGAATCACCTGGCCGCGGAGATTGATGACGCCGCGGACGTGATGGGGGGTCTGGGGGACGGCCGTGACTTCGATATAGCCGATGATCTCGCGCACCTTGAGAATCTCCAGTCCGAATTCCTCGGCTCCCAGAGAAAACGTGAGGTACTTGCCGTCCTTCTTTGTCGCGTCCTGCTTCAGTTCTGCGATTGCTGCTTCAGCCATCATACGACTCCTTACTATGGGTCCCAGGTCATGCCACTAAAAGCAACCCGGCGACCAGATCCTGTCGGATCCGACCACCGGCGTCTGTCCACTTGCCAGCGAAGGCGCCGCTTGCTGAGGCGCGGCATCAAACGAATGCCGAGGATTCCCATCCAGCCGACCTCTGGTCGCGGCACGCATCACGCGGCACCAGGGTCGTTCGGGACTTCGCGTCTCACGGTCAGATCGGAAGCGACCATGAACGAGCCCGATTTCACGAAGCTTCTTGCTCACGGCGGCACTTGTCCTGCCAAGTTCGGCAGCGATTGTTTCGGCGTCCATCACCCCGTGGGCTTCCCGGAGAAATGAGATCTCGCTGTGGGTCCACTTCGGCACTTTCGGTGCAAGCTTCAACGTGATGATCCTGGTTTTGACGGCCAGGACGCTCCGCCCCAGCCGCCGGGCCAACTCGTCACACGACGACGCGTAGTAGGTCTCTCGCAGGAACTGGTCTTCCTGCTCGCTCCAGAACTTCACCTTGCGAAGTCGCAGCCTTCTGGCCTTCATATGCACCGCGTCCCGGCTGCGTCCCACTTGCTCGGCGATTTCCTCGTCCGGCATGGTCGCATACAGCCTCCGCAGCAGTGCAATCTCGTCTAGCGACCAGGAACGACCTTCCGGAAGTGCTCTCTGGTACCCCCCCTCGTCGTCTTTGGCTAATCCGAGGTTCCGGGCCTTGCCTGCAACGGCCCATTCCGAGCGGCCCAGCCTCGTGGCAAGGTCCCGATTGCTGCAGGTTGGGTACAGTTCCGTAAGGACCGCGATGTCACGTGCACTCCATGCTGAGCCAGCCTTTGATCTTCGTCTCGTTCTTCTGACGTTTCGCATGACGCTGTTTCCGAATATGGCGTTGAATGCACGGGCCATCATCTCCGAACCACGCACGGGCTCGAATGGCGGTGAGGTGGACTCTTATGTCCGCACCGTTCAAGGGGCAATGTCGGTCCCTGGGCAGCGGGAATTGATCAAGGCTTCGCCGGACGAGACCGAGAATTGACTGGGGCCGTCAAAGAAAGGGGAATGTCGCGCCAGGGATTTCCTGGGTGCCACCTGAAAGAACTATGGCCCGGCATGGAGAAAAGATGGGACGGAGCGTGGCCAAATCCGAAGGCCGGGAAGGGGAATTCCGGCGAAGAGCGGTCTGCACGCGCTGCAACGCGGTGGGACCAGGGTCCTTATGCGAGAAAATCGCCGGCCGGCGACGGCTGGTTCGGGTCGAGCCAGCCGGCCTTGTACAGGAACAGCACCAAATCCGTCGTCGAATCCACACCCACTTTCTCTCGTACGACGGACAAGTGCCAATCCACGGTCTTGCGGCTGAGGCCCAGCGCCAAGGCAATCTGCTTCGAACGTTTGCCTTCCATCAGACACCCCAGAATCTGCCTCTCTCTGGAGGTCAGATGGGCCAGTCGTGTCTCCGCCTCGCTCAATTGAGCTTGCCGACGAACGTTCTGCTCGTCCAGCCGCAACGCTTCGTGCACCTTGTCGAGCAGCACCTGGCCGCCGAACGGTTTCTCCACGAAGTCTACCGCCCCTTTGCGCAAGGTCTCGACGGCCATCGGTATATCACCGTGCCCACTGACGAAGATCACCGGAGGATGAGGACCTCTGCGAAGCAGTTCGTCCTGAAGCTGCAACCCGCTCATGCCCGGCATGCGAACGTCCAGCAGCACACAACCCCGACAGCGTGGACTGTACACGTCCAGGAACTCGGTGGCAGAGGAAAACGTCTGCACCTCAAGCCCTACGCTCTCCATCAGCTCCTGCATCGCCTCGCGAGCGGCATCATCGTCGTCAACCACAAAGACTTTCGCATCGGCAGCAGCCATCGTTGCCCTCCCGAATCCGTGGTGTTATTCAAGAATCAGTCTTGCTATTCTATTCCTATCGGACAGACGAGGCTATCTTCTTGTGTGTTTTGTCCAAATATTCTGAACCAACCGCCAGGGCATGGTCCCGGACACGTCAGGGATTCTCGCTGGCCCGAACATCCGTCGAAGACGCCTCATCCTCGGGTGGAGCCGTCGGGAGCACCATGACGAATGTGCTGCCGTCCTCGTCGTTGGCGCTTGCCGTCAACTTCCCACCATACATTTCGACGATCGTACGACTGATCGACAAGCCAATGCCCAGGCCGTGGGTCTTGGTCGTGAAAAATGCGTCGAAGACGCGCTCCGCCCCGTCTTCGGGCAGTCCTGCTCCCGTATCCGACACTTCCACGCGCAGCATTGCTGGATCGTCCGACTCGGTGTGAATCGTCAGCCATTTCCGCTCGGGCGGGCTATCCTTCATGGCCTCCATTGCATTGCGAACGAGATTGAGCAGGACCTGCTCGATCTGGACGAGATCGGCTTGGGCCGGAGCAAGCTGCTCCCCAAATTCCCGTCTCACGCGGATCCCCTGTTCTCGGATTTCCCAGGAGAGCAACTCCAACACGCCCGCGACCGCCTGGTTCATATCCACGAGGGCCAGATTGGGCTGGCGACGCTGGGCAAACGCACGGATGCGAACCATGATGTCCCGGGCTCGTTCGGCCTGCCCGGTGATTCTCTCCAGATTCCGGGCGATCCGGGTCACATCCGCGCGGTCGACCGAGGCCAGTTGCCTACACGCTGTGCTGTAGTTGAGAATGGCCGATAGCGGCTGATTCAACTCGTGCGCCAACCCCGAGGCCATTTCGCCCAGTGTACTCAGACGCGAGACATGCAGCAACTCGCTCTCCCGCTGCCGCGCCTGCTGTTCGGCCTGTTCCTGCTCAGTGCGGTCCTCCAGACACAGCAGGACACGGGTTTGCTCGGCGGTGCGCACGGCGGCAGTGGCCCCGAGCAGGACGACATCCCACCGGCCGGTCTCTTGCTCGAGCGTAGCGCGGTATTCGATGTTTCGATGCCCGGCGCCCGTCTTGAGCGTGTCGTCCAACGCCCGGCGCAGATCGCAGCCCTGGCAAGTCGGCCCGAACCCGCAGCCGCGCGGATCGTCCTGGGCGTTGATGCACCCGAACACCCCACAGGCGCGTCCGTCCTTCAGATCGCTCTCACAGATGCCGGTGAACTCCGTAAACGCCCGGTTGGCGTAGAGCACGCGCCGCTCGCCGTCCAAAAGGCACATCATCACCGGCGCATAGTCGTAGATCGCCTGAAGCTCGGCCCGCTGCCGCTCCAGCACTTCCTCAGCCCGTTTGCGCTCGGTGATGTCCAGCATCGTACCGATCATCCGCACGGCCTCTCCCTTTTCGTTACGCAGAACATACCCGCGATCCAGAACCTCGGCATAGGTACCGTCGGCCCTGCGGAATCGGTACTCATCCCGCCAGTGCTCTCGCGTCGGGTCGTTCACAACAGCGAAGAATCCCTCCTCAACGCGTGGTTGGTCTTCGGGATGAACGCGCTGGACCCACCAGCCAGCCGTCTGGGGCGCCTTGACAATATCTTCCCAGCCGAACACGACGGCGCCGGCCGGATTCCATTCCTGCGAATCATGCACGATATCCCAATCCCAGACCACGTCGCGCGTGGCCTTGTGCGCCAGGCGCAGCCGCTCCTCGCTCTCCCGCAAGGCCGCCTCCATGCAATATCGCTCGGTCACGTCTTGGACAGTGCCTGTGATTCTGGTCACCTTGCCGGTACCATCCCTCATGGGGGTGCCGATGGCATGGTGGACCGCCCGACGGCCACTGGGGAGATTCACACGGAGATCCAGGGCATAAGGCTCTCCTGTCTCAGCCGCTCTGCGAACATGGCATCCCAACTTGGAGGCATCTTCGGGATCATGTAACGCCATCACTTCCTCATATGTCGGTGGACCGAGGGCCGGATCGCGCTCATAGAGATCATACATCATGTCGGCCCACAGGATATGCCCCGTCTCAATATCGAACTCGACGTGACCGATCCGTCCGATGTTCTGTGACTCCCGCAGCCGTCGCTCGCTGTCCCGTAGGGCCTCCTCAGCCCGCTTCTGTTCGGTGATATCCACGCCCGAACTGAGGGTGCCCACGATTGCACCCCCAGGGTCTCTAAGAAGCGTGTTGCGCCAGGCGATCATTCGCTCTTCTGCCTCGCGCGTCCACACCGGGTTTTCGTAGTACTCCGGCGATTCGATCTCTCCGGCCATGATCTTCCGGAAGTAGGATTTCACTTGGTCCCGGATGTTCGCCGGCACGAAGCAGTCGAACCAGTTCTTGCGGATAGCGTCCTGTGGCTCGCAGCCCAGGATCTCCGTGGCTTTCTTGTTGGCCAGAGTTACGTTGCCCTCTCCATCCAGGGCAATCATCATCACTCCGGCAATGTCCAGATACGTCTGGGCCCGTTCCTTCTCCCCGCGCAGGGCGCGTTCCATCGCCTTGCGCTCGGTGATGTCGGTCGCCACGCTCAGCATGGCGGGCAGCCCCTCCCACGTGACTTGCTTGACGTAGACCTCCAACGGAAAGCGCGAACCGTCTTTACGCCGGTGCTCGACTTCAAAGGAGGCCTCTCCCGTCGCGACAATCCGTTCCATACGCTCGGCAATCAGCGCGGCGCTTTCCGGAACGTCCACCTGGTGCAGATGCAGGCCCAGGAACTCCTGCGCTTCGTACCCGTGCCATTCGAACGTCTTGCGGTTGGCGTAGAGAAACCGCCCTTCCAGATCGTGGACGGTGATCGAACTCGGCGCCATATCGAGCATCTCCGACGTCGCCTGCATCCATTCTTCCACCCGCTTGCGTTTGGTGATGTCGATGTGCGAACCCAGCACCCGAGTGGGATGCCCTGATTCGTCGCAGAAGACCGAGGACTGAGCGAGAATCCACCGGTAGGAACCATCCTTGTGGCGGAACCGGAATTCGACATGGTAATCCCGCCTGACCTCCGCGATCGCCTGGCGAATCTGTCTCAGAGCCGGCGCCAGGTCGTCCGGGTGAACGCGGCTTTCCCACTCCTCATAGCGGTCGCCGATCTCGTGCTCTTCGTATCCGATCTGGCGTTTCCATTCCGCCGAGTAGTGCACACGATTCGTCGCCAGGTCCCAATCCCAGAGACCGACATTTCCCGCCCGGATCGCCTCATGCAGGCGTCTGGAGGCCTCGGCCAGCTCCTCCTGAGCGCGCATGCGGTCGGTCACGTCCTGATTGACGACGATCGCTCCCTCGATCGCTCCGTCCGGATCCACGATGGGAGCGGTGTAATTGAGAATGATCTTCTTGCGTCCGTCAAAAGTCTGGATCTCCAGAAGCTCATCGACGATGGTTACTCCTTCGCGGATCGTATGCGCCAGCGCCCAGTCCTCCGGCTCAACTTCCGTACCGGAAGCCAGCCGCCGCGCCTTGAAGACGCCGTAGTCTCGCGGGTCCACGAGCGGTTCAGCGCCCCAGATCGCCACCCCCGCCGGGTTGCCTCGAAGCAACTGTCCCTCTTTGTCCGCAAACCACAGCCCGATGGGCAGAACGTCGAAGATCTTCTGAAGTGTGCTTTCCCGGTTCCGCAGCGCTTCCTCAGCCCGCTTGCGGTCGGTCACATCCGCGAAGACCGTGGAGAACTTGCCTTCCGCCGGACGGCTGACACAGAACTGAAGATGCCTGCCGGCCGGAGCAAAATAGGTCTCGAACGAGACGGACTCACCTGTCTCGACCACGTTGGTCAGGATATCGAAGAGAGGCGGTTCGCCGGTCCCGTAGACCTCCGAGCCCAAGCGTCCTACCGCCTGTGAACGGGGCAGCCCGATAATGCGCTCATAGGCAGGGTTGACATCGAGAATCCGGTAGTCGACGGGTTCGCCATGCTCATAGACCAGTTCGTCGATACAGCAGCCCGACCCCATGCTCTCAAAGAGCGACCGGAACTTCTCCTCACTGTGCCGAAGTTCCTCCTCGGCTTGTCTTTGTGCAGTAATATCGGCCACACTCGCGATGGCGTATTCGATCTGGCCGTCCTCGCGTCGGACTACATTGGAGGATAACCTCACCCAGATCACTAGTCCGTCTTTCCGGAAGTAGCGCTTCTCAATCTCCATGAAGTCCGTTTCCCCGGCCAGGACGCGGGCGATTCCAACCTCCTCCACCTTCAGGTCGTCCGGGTGGGTGACATCCCGGAACGTCCTGGCGTAAAGCTCGTCCTCCGAGTAACCCAGAATCTCGCACAAGCGCCGATTCACTCGCATGAATCGGCCCTCCGGCGTCACCTGGGCCATGCCCACCGCCGACTGCTCAAAGACGGTCCTGAAGACCTGTTCGGAACGACGTACGCTCTCCTCCATGCGCACTCGATCGCTGATATCGCGGAGACTGCACCGCCATCCCAGGTGGTTCACATCCTTGCCCTGGATGGATTGCCAGGAGGCCGATACCCAGGTCTGCACGCCATCCCGTCCCACCAGACGAAACTGAACGTCGCTGCCCGCTCCCCCCTGGCACGCCTGCTCGTACAACTCCAGAACCCGCGCACGGTCTTCCTCGTGAATCAAGCGCGATGGGAAATCCGGCATCTCCCGGCATGCGTCCACCGTATACCCGGTGAACCGCTCGATCGCCGGGTTCATCCACAGCAGACGCCCATCGCTGCTGACCCAAAGCTCCAGATCATAGGTGTAATCGGCAATGGCCCGAAATTTCAGCTCGCTCTCCCTGAGGGCATTCTCCGCCTCCCTGCGCTCCGTGATGTCCTGGACGATGCCGAGGCCGCGCAGAGGCCGATTCTCCGCATCGAATTCCAGCACCGCCTTCTCTCGCACCCACTTCACCGTTCCGTCGACGAGGATGCGATGTTCGATGTCGTAGGGCGCCCCCTCCAGGGCGCGGAGCCACGCCTGCCGAGCGGCGGGAAGATCGTCGGGATGGATGGACTGGAGAAAATGGTCTTCCTTCAGAGGCTGACCGATCGGCAGACCGAAGATCCGATACGTCTCGTCCGACCAGGTCAGGCACAGAGTCTGTAGATCGAGAGACCAGCTTCCCACGTGCGCCACTTCCTGCGCCTTCCTGAGCTGCGCCTCACTTTCCCGCAAAGCCTCCTGGGTCTCTTTCTGTTCCGTGACATCAATGCAGGTAGTCTGGAGAAGGGTGCGCCCCTCGGACTGAATCACCGACGTGCCGATCAGGACATCGGCAACCCGGCCATCCTTGCATCTCATCCGGGCCGGGTAGTTGCTGACACATCCGTTCTGCCGCAACCGTTCGAGGAGCGCCGTTCGCTCGTCCGGATACTCATAAAGTTCGGCAATGTCCAGATGGGTCAGTTCCTCCGCCGTGTAGCCCAGCAGACCTTCCATGGCCCTGTTGGCCGCGATGGGGCGCCCGCCAAGTTCAGCCAGGCCGATGCCGATCGGGGCATGTTCGAAGAGATCGCGATAGCGCTGTTCGCTCTGTTCCAGTGCCTTGATAGCTTTCTTCCGCTCGGTAATGTCTGTGAACATGGCAAAGGAGCCGCCGAACTGGCCCTGTTCGGACCGGACCGGGGTAGCAGAGACACGGGTCCATATCTCGCCCCCATCGGCGCAACGGAAGCGGTGTTCGTATTGCCCTCCTTTGCCTTCCCGACGCGCCTGCATCCGCTGGTGATGCTTGGGGAGGTCTTCTTCAAACATGAAGTCCTCCACCTTGTGTCCGAGCATCTGCTGCCGGGTGTATCCCAGCATGGACGCCATGCGTCCGTTGACGAACGTCGTCTCGTGGTCGGCGTTCATGGCCCAGATGCCCTCGTAAGCCGTTTCCACGAAACGCCGGTATTTCTCCTCGCTCGTTCGGAGAGCCTTCGCCATCTCGATGTTGTGCAAGGCAAACCCCAGATCATCGGCCAACTCGTCGAACAGTTCGCGCTCCTCCGTGTCGTCGGCATATTCGCCTGGAACGGAGACGACGAGGACACCGTAGACTCTGTCGGCGTGGGCCAGGCGCCGAGCCAGGGTGGCACCCTGGCTATGGATCGACGCAATCGAACAGTCCCGGCACTCATTTTGCGACCTGTTCGCTACGAAGGTCGCCCCGCTCCGTCGTGTCGCTTTCACGCAGACGGGGAAATCCTGCCGTCTCAGTCGTGTGCGCATCTCTTCGAAGTCAGTACTACAGCCAGAAGTGGCGGTAGCGGTCACAGTCTGCATGCGTTCATCCCAGAGGGCGATCCAGGCACTGGCGTAACCGAGAGTCTCCGTGAGATTGGCACAGGCTCGTTCAATCAGGCGTTGGGAATCCGTCTCGCCCAGAATGATCTTGCCCACGTTTCGCACGGCCAGCAACACCCTCTTGATGTGGGCCTCGCGGAGTTCGGCCTGCCTCGAATCCGTAATATCGACATAAGCGGCCTGTACCGCCGCACCTCCACGGAAAGTAATCCGGCTGGCATACAGTCGTAACCAGCGAATGCTGCCGTCCCTGTGAATCCCCCGGAATTCATAGGGATTGGGCAGGTCATCGCCCTTGAGACGCTCGCGATACCGACTCCACACCGCCTCGCGGTCCGCCGGATGAACCAGGGCCTCGATTCCCTCGACCGACATCCCTTGAAGCTCAGCGACGGTGTACCCCGTAATAGCCTCCATATTCCGATTGGCGAATACGATCCGTCTGTCCTGAAGGATCGCCAGCCCCTGCGCGGAATTGTCGACCAAAGCCTCGTAGGCCTCTCTCAGATCTCTGCGTTCAGCACGCATCCGCTCCAGGCTGGCGAGCCTCTTCCGCAAGAAACGAATCTCCTCTGTCTGCATACGACCTGATGTGCCGGCTCCATCGGAGGGTCCAGTTTCAGTCATGGTGTGCTTTCCCTGAAGTTAGGAGGTAATTCGGTGCAACAGTGAAACGGCAAAGGAATCCCGACAACACGAACGACGGTCTTAAGATGACCACTTCGGCTGTCACAGGCTCGAAACATTGTCGCATAGTGGCGTCATGCATGGACTTGGCCAAAAGACTCCTGCCGCTGGATTCCGCTACCGCCGTTCTTGGCGTAATGAGCCTGCCACAACAGAGGCAAGGCGTGGCACCGCCTGAACGCTACGGCGTGAGGCTCACTTCAACTTGCCGCCGCAAAAGCGCGAAAAGCCACAGGGTCCTCTTTCTGGAAACAACTAAGAGTCTATCCGGATTACTCCGCA
>NPIE01001054.1_pt1 | contig 14212 bp, 12 predicted proteins | sample 8637661 | NCBI WGS metagenome assembly NPIE01 (sample SAMN07420842, study PRJNA396082) | bioreactor metagenome | isolation source: sample BA12 brine-fed electro-methanogenic bioreactor BA | place: Japan: Kochi | collected 2016-12-09 | reverse complement strand
TATCTATCAGCGCATCATGGTCAGTACCGGGACGGCCGAAGAGGATTTTAAGCGGATGGAGCAGATCCTGGAGGCGCACCCCGAGCTCTGCTTCATCTGTATCGATGTGGCCAATGGCTACGCCGAAGCGTTCGTGGAGTTCGTGGTGCGGGTGCGGCGCGCCTATCCCGACAAGACCATTATCGCCGGCAATGTGGTGACCGGGGAGATGGTGGAGGAGCTGCTGCTCAGCGGTGCCGATGTCGTCAAAGTGGGGATCGGTCCTGGATCGGTGTGCACCACCCGCGTCAAGACCGGGGTCGGCTATCCGCAGCTTTCGGCGGTGATCGAATGTGCCGACGCCGCCCATGGCCTGGGCGGACGCATCATCTCCGATGGTGGCTGCGCCTGTGCCGGCGATGTCGCCAAGGCTTTTGGCGCCGGGGCGGATTTCGTCATGCTCGGCGGCATGCTGGCCGGTCACGATGAGAGCGGCGGGGAGATCGTTCAGCGTGACGGACAGATGTACAAGCTGTTTTACGGCATGAGTTCGGCCACCGCCATGGAAATTCATGCCGGCGGGGTGGCCGAATACCGCTCATCGGAAGGTAAGACGGTGGAGGTCCCCTATCGCGGCCCCATTGAAGGGACGGTCAAGGATGTGCTGGGCGGTCTGCGTTCGGCCTGTACCTATGTGGGCGCGGGTGCCCTCAAGGAGTTGACCAAACGCACCACCTTCATCCGGGTGCTGGAGCAGGAGAGTCAGGTTTTTTCGTGATTGGCTGTAGAGCGATTGTTGCCTGTTTTACCGCAAAATCCGCTTGTTCGATTGGCTTTCCCGTGCCGCTGATTCAAACAGGGCCTCGGCCTGATCGGCGGGCAAAGCCGGGCTGAACAGGTAGCCCTGGCCCTGGTGGCAACCTTTCTGCTGCAGGAAGATCAGTTGATCGTGGTCTTCGATCCCTTCGGCGATGACCTCAATGTGCATGCTCTTGGCCAGCGCAATGACCGAGGCGGCAATGGTCGCGTCATTGACATCGGTCATCACATCCCGCACGAAGCTCTGATCGATCTTGAGTTTGCTGATGGGGAAACGTTTCAGGTAGGCAAGGGAAGAGTAGCCTGAACCGAAATCATCGATGGCCAACTCGACCCCCATGGTGTTGAGAGCCTGCATGGTGCGGATGGCGTTTTCCGCGTTGCCCATGATCATGCTTTCGGTCAGTTCCAGTTCCAGCCACCGGGCATCGAGCCCGGTTTCATGCAGAATTTGCGAAACCTGCTGAGCCAGGCCAGGCTGACGGAACTGTCGTGCGCTGATGTTGACCGCCATGCGCACCGGTGGCAGCCCCTGTTTCTGCCAGGCGCGATTCTGCCGACAGGCGGTGTGCAACACCCATTCACCGATGGGCACGATTAAGCCGGTCTCTTCCGCCAGGGGGATAAAATCCGCCGGCGAAATCATGCCATGCTCCGGGTGCTGCCAGCGCACCAGGGCCTCGAAGCCGAGCAGCTGCCGGTTGTTCAGATCATACTGGGGCTGGTAGTGAAGAACCAGTTGGTCGCGCTCCAGCGCCTGGCGCAGGCTGGTCTCAAGCAGCAGCAGCTCATGGGCGCGGGCGTTCATGTCGGCGGTATAGAACTGGTAGTTGTTGCGCCCCAGATCTTTGGCGCGGTACATGGCAGCATCGGAACATTTCATCAGACTCTCAACATCGGTGCCGTCGCTGGGGAAGATGCTGATGCCGATGCTGGCCGTCGCATAAAGGGAGTATCCCTGTATTTCCACCGCAACCGTCAGGCGATTAAGAATTTTCTGGGCCACCGCGGCCACCTGTTTCAGGTTTTCAACCTGCTCCAGGATCACCATGAATTCATCTCCGCCGAGACGCGCCACCGTATCGCATTCACGCACACAGTTGCGCAGACGGTCGGCGACCTCGCACAGCAGGTTGTCCCCCCAGTCATGCCCCAGCGAATCGTTGATGTTTTTGAAGCGGTCGAGATCGAGAAAGAGCAGGGCCACGCGCTGCCCTGAACGGCGCGCCTTGGTCAGGGCATGTTCGAGGCGGTCCTGAAAAAGCAGGCGGTTGGGAAGGTCGGTCAGAATGTCGTGATAGGCCAGCTGATTAAGACGATTCTGGTTCTCGCGCAGCCGGCTTTCTGCCGCCACGCGGTCGCTGATGTCGGTGAGGGTGCCGATATAGCCTCCCTCTTCCAGTGAGGTTTCTTCCTGCGGCGAGGCCAAAGCGAAAACCCAGATGATGCGGCCATCCTCATGTTGAATGCGAAATTCCATCTGCATCGATTCCTGGTTTCTGATCGCCTGCTGCCATTGGGCCGTCACTTCAGCACGGTCTTCCGGGTGCAGAGCCTGCATCCAGCCGAGGCCCAGGGCGCTCTCTGCGGCCATGCCGGTGATTTCACACCACCGCTGATTGACATAGCGGCATTGCCCACGGACGTCGGTGTGAAAGATTCCGACCGGCGAGGATTCGGTCAGGGCCTGATAACGTTTTTCGCTCTTGAGCAGGGCTTCGTTGGTCCGTGAGAGTTCGAAGGTTCGTTCCTCAACGCGTTTTTCCAATGACCGGCGGGAGTCCTGCAACAGTTGAAATTTCTCCTGTAAAGCCTCGAACATGGAGCGGAAATTTCGTGTCAGATGTGCCATCTCCACAATGCGTGTCTCAGGCCAGAAAGCGTTTTGTTTTTCGATGTGGGGGCGTTGCGTCAGCCCCTCGGTATTGCGCGTCAGGTGATCAATAGGCGTGCTGATGCTGCGGCTCAAAAGCCAGGCCGGCAGGAGAGCCAGATAGGTCAGGGCGGTCAGAACGCAGAATATGCGGATTGCCGACCAGCGAAATCCTGCAATGTAGGTTGCAAGCGGGCGTTCCACCATAAGAACCCAGCCGGGCGCATGGTCGATAGGCTTGATCAGCACGAAGGACGATTGGCGCCATCGTTCGGCAATGGTCATAAACTTGTCGACATGTGGAATGCAATGGTACAGCCACGCTCCCCTGGCGATCATGTCAGCATCACGGGATGGGGCGAAAACAGCGCCCTCGGCCCATTGCTCATTTGAACTCAGGAACACCCTCCCCTGTTCAACCAGTGCCATATCCCAATTGCTTCCCCCTGGAGAGCGCAGCCACTCCTGCAGCAGGTGTTCTCGAGTCGCTTTTTGGTCTTCCTTTACCACGCTGTTCAATTGCCGGTCACCTTGCAAAGCAAGCGCGGCATTAAAGTCAGCGGCTTTTTCATGCAGGGATTCGGTAATCAGGCGTTCGGTCTGTGCCAGGGTGCTTTTCAGGTGCGCGGCGGTCATGAAAAGACCCGGAATCAGCAGAAAGGCGAGCATGAAACTGAAGAGCAGATGGTTGAGGGAGACGGGCTCAATCTGTCTGCCCCCGAAAAACAGGCGTTTCAGGGGCAGCATCTGCAGCAGCAGCCAGGCGACGGTCGCGTTGGCAATGCCATTGACACAGCTTTTGGAGGCGATGGCCAGTCCCACTTCAAAATCGGCGCCGATGAGAGTGAAGACCGAAACAATCAGTGGCACACCGATCAGTGCCCAGTAGAGTGCATCGTTGAAAATGAGATTGTGACTGCGCCAGAACTTTTCCGCCGCGGCAAGAAACGCGATTTCGCCGGAAAACCAGAGCGTGGTGTAGGGGTGCCCGACCTGAAAAAAAAGCACAAGGCCACACAGCAGCGCGCTACAGATGCCGGCCGTTGCTCCGAACATCCGAAACGTCAGGATAGCCGGAATGCTGCCCAGCGTGTAAAAGAACACCAGCGGGATTTCAATAGGGACCAGGTTGAGCAACGGCCCTGCTGTCAGCAGCAGGGCGAGAGCAAGCCACGCCCGAGGTGAACGGGGTTTTTGTCGCCAGATCATTTTCATGTGAGCCGCGATTCAAAAAAAAGCATGAAAGAAATAAAATTTCTTTCATCTTAGCAGAGACTAAGTTTTCAAACCAGCTTAAAATTTAGTGAGGAGTGAGGAGTGAGGAGTGAGGAGTGAGGAGTGAGGAGTGAGGTGGCGGGCCCTGCCATGTCGGGGGGGCATGGGCGAGAGCCCGCCGGGTGGTCGGCGACCCGAAGGCTGCCGTTTGGTGAGAGAGGAACCTTTTTTCAATGTCTGGACTGGAGACGTATGCGCCTTATCCTGCGGGAATGCTCTTCGTATTCGTGGCGCAGCAGCTGTCGGCAAAGCAGATTAAGGCGCAGGTGTTCCAGCAGCAGCAGCAAAACGCTGATGGCGGTCAGATGGGCAAAGTTCACGGAGAGAATGTCGGCATACCAGTAAAAGAAATAAAAGGGGAGCATGAAGCCGATCTGGCTCCAGCCCGCATATCGTTCAGTTTGCCCGGTATGGCGCGAGCCTGTCAGCACCAGTGCTGAAATGACGTAGACAGACAGGGCCGCATGAATCATCTCCGCTGTCGGCGAAGCGCCGAGCAGTGCGCGTAAATGCGGAGAACAGGTCGGCCATATGACGGTTGCCTGCCAAAGGACGATGGCCGCCGCCGTAAAAATCAGTATCCCCCAGAGACCCACCCGGGACAACTCATGCAGCTTTCGGCTGCGCTGCAGAGTGATCATTTCGAGCCCGGCAATGGTCTGGTCCGTGGAATCGCAAACCCGGGAGGTACTGTGGTCGGCTTCGTGATGATGGTGGCCGGGGTGATAGTTGCGATCGTTGTGCATGGCGCCTCCTTCGTGCAAGCGGCTTAGCCCTGAGTGAGAAAAACCGTAGTTTTCACGAAGATTAGTTTGCACCAACGATGCCAGAAATGAAAACTCCTTTTATTTCAATATCTTTTCGATCAAAAGACTCTCTTTGAAAGGCTTGTTGTCACGGGTGATCGGTCATTTCGCGGACAAAGAGGGGGTTGGGCGCAGTTTCCAGATCTCGTCATTGTATTCGTTGATGGTGCGATCGGTGGAAAAGCGACCACTGCATGCCGTGTTGAGGATACTCATCTTCGCCCACTTCTCCCTGTCGCGATAAGCTGACGCCGCCGCGCTCTGGGCTTTAAGGTAGTCACCGAAATCGGCCACCGTCAGCCAGGGATCGTTGCGACTGGTCAGTGCCCGCAGAATGGGGTCGAAGATGCCGGGCTCAAACTGATTGAAATGTCCGCTTTCAAGTAGCTGCAGCACCCGCTCAAGGTTTTCGTCCGCTGCGATGATGGCAGCCGGGTCGTAATTCTCACGCATGCCGGCCACCTCTTCGGCACTTAAGCCGAACAGGAAAAAATTTTCCTCGCCGACTTCTTCGCGGATTTCAATATTGGCGCCATCAAGTGTGCCGATCGTAAGAGCGCCATTCATCATGAATTTCATGTTGCCGGTGCCCGAGGCTTCCTTGCCGGCGGTGGAGATCTGTTCTGACAGATCGGTGCCGGGGCAGATGACTTCCATGGCGCTGACGCCGTAGTTGGGGAAAAATGCCACCTTGAGCAGATCGCCCACTGCAGGGTCGTTGTTCACCACATGGGCGACATTGTTGACCAGTTTTACGATGCGCTTGGCCATGGCGTACCCGGGTGCGGCCTTTCCGCCGACCAGTACACATCGCGGCGTCCAGTTTTGAGTATCGCCGCGTTTGATGCGATCGTAGAGATGAATCACATGTAAAACATTGAGAAGTTGACGCTTGTATTCATGGATGCGTTTGACCTGCACGTCAAAAAGGGCGTTGGGGTCGAAGTTCACGCCGCACCGCTGTCGAACCAGGTCGGCCAGACGCTCTTTGTTGTCGCGTTTGACGGCCAGCCAGCGCTGCTGAAACTCCTTGTCCTCGGCCAGCGGGATCAGGTTGCGCAGCTGTGCGAGATCGTCAATCCAGCGATCTCCGATCTTCTCACTGATCAGTTCGGTCAACTTCGGGTTGGCGGCCGCTACCCAGCGGCGCGGTGTGACGCCATTGGTTTTGTTGTTGAATTTCTGCGGCCACATCTCGAAGAAATCTTTGAACATCCCCTGCTGCAACAGCTTGGAGTGAAGCGCCGCCACGCCGTTGACTGAAAAACTGCCGGCGATGGCCAGAAAAGCCATGCGAACCATGGGCTCCGGACCCTCTTCGATAATCGACATCCGGCGAATGCGATCCTTGTCGCCCGGCCACCGACTGCTGACCTCGGCGAGGAAACGGGCATTGATTTCATAAATGATGTCGAGCAGTCGCGGCAGCAGCCGCTGGAACATGCGCACCGGCCACTTTTCCAGAGCTTCAGGGAGCAGGGTGTGGTTGGTGTAAGCCATGGTTTTTGAGGTGATCTCCCAGGCTTCGTCCCAACTCAGACAGTGTTCGTCGAGCAGCAGGCGCATCAGTTCGGGAACACAGATCGCAGGGTGGGTGTCGTTGAGCTGAAAGACGTTCTTTTCGGCAAAGCGGTCCATGTCGATGCCTTCAATCCCCACCCACTGCTGCAGCACATCCTGCAGGCTGGCGGAAGCCAGAAAATACTGCTGGCGCAGACGCAGCTCCTTGCCGTTCTCCGAGGCATCATTGGGATAGAGCACCATGGTGATCTTTTCGGCGTCGTTTTTGGCCGACACCGATTCGGGATAGGCGCCGGAGTTGAATTCGCCCAGATCGAACTCATCCGTAGCGGCGGCGCTCCACAGCCGCAGGGTGTTGACGGTGCCATTCCTGAATCCGGGGATCGGCACATCGTAGGGGATCGCCAGCACATCGTGTGTTTCAATCCAGCGTCCGCTCAGTCTTCCGTCTGCCTCGCGCTTGACCTCGCTGCGTCCGCCGAAACGGATCCGCTGGGCGTATTCGGGGCGCTCGATCTCCCACGGGTAGCCGTCGCGCAGCCAGTGGTCGGGTTCCTCGACCTGCTCTCCGTTGCGGATATGCTGGCGGAACATTCCGTAACGGTAGCGAATACCGTACCCGCAAACCGGCAGCTGCAGCGTTGCACAGCTGTCGAGAAAGCAGGCGGCCAGCCGTCCAAGGCCCCCGTTGCCGAGACCGGCATCGGCCTCACAGGCTTCGAGCTCCTCCATGTCGAGACTGAACATGGAAAGCGTTTCGTCAATCTCCTCTTCCAGACCGAGGTTAAGCAGCGCGTTGCCGAGCGCGCGTCCCATCAGGTACTCCAGGGACATGTAGTAAGCGCGTCGCCCGTTATTGTCCTGGTAGGCGTAACGGGTGTTCTTCCAGCGTTCCATCAGCCGGTCCCGCAGGGTCAGTACCAGCGCCATGTAAATATAGTGCGTGGTGCGGCAGTTGCGGTCGCGTCCCAAATGGTGGGTGTAGTAGCCCTGGAGGTCCTGAGCCAGCGTCTGGGGATCATTGGTGAGCGGCGGAACTTCCGTCAGGGATGCGTGGGGCAGACTGCGATCGTGGGTGCGGTGGTGCATAATAAAAACCTCCTGCCGGTTCAGGGCGAAGATGCGTTAAGTGCAGAACAGAGGATAACAAATTATCTGAATCAACTGCCGGGTCAAGAAAGAATTTCGCATCTGCGGAGATGATTTCTCCCGGCCGGGCATGCGCTTGTGTAAAAAAATCCGACAAATTCGATGAAAAGTGAAAAGAAAAGAAGGCGTATGCCTTTGCTGGTGGCCACGAAAACATGAATTTTCTCGAGTTCCGGCCTGAAAACCCGTGATAGGAGCATTTAAATGCCCTGTGGCCTGTTTTTTGCTTTGATTGACTTTTATTGGGGAAAATGTTGGCGCTGAATCTGCGCGGGGAGGCCTCCGATGACTCTGTCCGGCGAAAAAAAAATGGCGACAAGCCGTCCATTGAGATTGCCACATATGGTTCGCTTGTCTCTGGTTGCTTTTCTGGTTGCCGTGCCTGGTGCCGCATTGCTCATCTGGGGAGCTGAGGTCGGGTTGGTGGTGCTTGCGGTATTCCTGCTGGGCTGCCTGGGGCCTTTATTGGTCATGGCGGGCATGACGCGGGAGCAGGGCGCGCTCTACTGCCGTTGGCCGAAGCGCGATGTGAGCGTGTCCCCGGAGAGGGACATCTCCCCGGATACCTGAAATCAGCTATTTTTTTCCGCAGCTTCAATTTTCGGCTGCTCCCCCAGCAGGATGGCGATCCAATGGGTGTCGGGGCTGCTTTCCAGTGCGATTTTGACCGTCATGGTCAGCGGCACCGAAAGCAGCATCCCCACCGGACCCAGGACCCATCCCCAGAACACCAGGGAAACAAATACCACCAATGTTGAGATTCCCAATCCCCGCCCCATGACTCGCGGTTCAATCACGTTGCCGAACAGGACATTGACGACGACATAGCCTGCGGCCACCACCAGTGCCCGCAGGCCGCCAAACTGGATAAACGCCATCATCACCGCCGGCAGCGCGGCGATGATCGAGCCGATGTTGGGAACATAGTTGAGCAGAAATGCCAGCAGTCCCCACAGGATGGGGAAATCCACCCCGAGTGCCCAGACCCATGTGGCGACGACTGCACCGGTGCCGAGACTGACCAGGGTTTTCATCGCCAGATAGCGCTTGACACCATCGGCCACGCGCTCCAGGTAACCGTAGGATTTTTCGGCGTCTTCTTCCTTGAGCGCAACGCGCAGCTTGGCCGGGAAACTGGCCGCCTCCAGCAGCATGAAAATAATCGTAATCAGAATCAGGAACATATTGGTCAGCATGCCACCGAAGCCGGTCAGCATGTTGGCCGACAGGCGCATAACAGCGCCGGGGTCGACGAATTCCATGAAGCGCTGGCGGGGGATTTCGATGCCGTAATTGTTTAACAGCGTCAGCAGCAGTGATGTTTCGTCTTTGAGGCGTTGCTGGTAAACGGGCACATTGCTGATAAACGTGTCGATGGAGGTTCCTACAAAGGCCGCCAGCAGCAATTCCCCCCCCAGTATGGCCAGAATGACAACGCCAACTGCGGCTACCGGCGGCAGTCCGCGACGTTTGAGCCAGAAAAAAATCGGTCCGCAGATGATGGCCAGAAAAAGCGCCAGCAGAAAGGGGACGATAATCTGGGACGCCTGGCGCATCCCGGCGATGACGATAATCGTTGAAGCCAGGGTCAGCATCAGGCGGGCACTCGGCCCGGCCGTGTTCAAATCGGACATAATGAGGGCTTCCGTGAGCGGGTTTGAAGGTCGGCCGACACATCCAGTGCATTGGACCTTAAAAAAGAAACAACGTCAATGTCGGCCGGTAAGTGCTTGCCTCGGTCTGTTGCTAAAGTGGGGCAATCTCCGCCGGTTGTGAGATCTCGCACAAGGCAATCTCTTTCTGCAGAGCTGCAAGCAGCCGCTGCGCGTCGTTGGATTGAGAGGCGGACCAGGCCACTTCAACCACTCCGCTGCGGTTGTCGAGAGTGCGCATAAAACACAGACCGTCATAGCTCTCCAGAATAAAGCGCAAGTAGGCGATGTCCTGGGGAGGTAATGAAAAATAGCGGTATTCAAAAGTCTTTTCCATCGCGATTGGGCTCCGAAAAGCTCTTGACGGCAACGGTCAGGAGCGTTATTTTTGCTGAAAAATTTTATCGAGATTGAAAATGATTATAGGCGTTCCCACCGAAATCAAAACGCGTGAATATCGCGTCGCGCTGACGCCGGTCGGCGCCCGTGCCCTGGTGGAAGACGGCCACGAGGTTCGGGTGCAGAGTGGCGCCGGCCTCGGCAGCGGCATTGCGGATCAGGCCTACCGGGATGCCGGTGCGAAAATCGTAAACGATGCTGCCGATATCTTCGCTGCTTCGGAGCTTCTGGTCAAGGTCAAGGAACCATTGGAAAACGAGTGTGCGCTCCTGCGCCGCGGGCAGGTTCTGATGACCTTTCTGCATCTGGCTCCCGCGCCCGAACTGACGAAGTCTCTGATGGAGGCCGGAGTTACGGCGGTGGCCTATGAGACCATAGAGCCCGAAGACGGTTCTCTGCCGCTGCTGCGCCCCATGAGCGAGGTCGCCGGACGCATGGCGGTGCAGGTGGGGGCGCATTATCTGCAGAAGGAAAACGGCGGGCGCGGCGTTCTGCTCTCCGGCGCGCCGGGCGTGCCGCCGGCAAGGGTTCTGATTCTCGGCGGCGGTGTTGTGGGCAGCAATGCGGTGCGCATCGCTGTCGGTATGGGCGCAGATGTCACGGTGATGGATATCGACCCCGCGCGCATGGCGCAGCTTGACGCTCATTACGGCAACCGGGTGAGGACTCTGATGTCGAGTTCCCAGGCCCTTGAAGACGAGGTGCCGCACTGCGACCTGCTGATCGGCGCCGTTCTCGTGCATGGTGCCCGTGCGCCGCGGCTTGTGGGGAGCGAGCTGGTCAGCCGCATGATCCCCGGCAGCGTCGTGGTCGATGTGGCGGTGGACCAGGGGGGATGCGTGGAAACCATTCACCCCACCACTCACGACCAGCCGGTGTACAAGGTCGGCGAAGTGCTGCATTACGGCGTGGCCAACATGCCCGGCGCAGTAAGCCGCACCAGCACCTATGCCCTGACCAACAGCACGCTGCCCTATGTGCGGGCCATCGCCTCGCAGGGGCTCTCCGCTGCCTGCCGCAGCGACGAAGCACTGCGACGCGGCGTCAACATTCACGACGGTCAGCTGTGCAACCGCCCGGTGGCCGAAGCCCTGAATCTCGATTACAAAGAATACCACCCCTAATAAACAGTTTCTATCCGCTGATATCTCTTATATTTGCCAAAGAACCTCCTCCAAACGGCAATTCCCCAAGCAGAGGTATCATTTTTGCGACCCCCGGGCTCCCCACCCGGGGTTTTTTTTTAAGAGCAGGGACGCGGGACGAGGGACGCGAAAGGCAAAAAGCAAAAATGCAAGAGGTTTTTGCTTTTAAGGTTTCCGCGTCCCGCGTCCCTCGCCCCGAGTCCCTGCTTCTACCCTTACCCCATCAATCAAATACCGAGCAATACTGCGTTTCGGCGGCAGGTCGGGGAGGGCGTCGAGGGGGAACCAGCGCGCGTCCTCGAGTTCTTTTTCTTCAACAACGACTTCGCCACCGGCATAATCCGCGGTGAAGCCGGTCATGACTTGGCTGGGGAAGGGCCAGCACTGGCTTCCGACATAGCGGATGTCTTTCACCGCAATGCCGGTTTCCTCCATGACTTCACGGGCGACGGCCTCTTCCAGGCATTCGCCGGGGTCGAGAAATCCCGCCACCAGGCTGTAGCGGTTCGGGGCCCATTCACGTTTGCGGGTCAGGAGGATCTCGCCGGGTCTTCTCACCGCGACGATCACGCAGGGGTGGATGTGGGGAAAATGCAGATAGTGGCACCCCTCGCACTTCTTGCCCCATTCTCCCGGCAGCCGTTGCAGCGCAGCGCCGCAGCACGAGCAGAAGCGGCTGTTAGCTTCCCAGTGCAGCAGCTGGCCTGCAAGCCCGCCTAATGAAAGTTGCGAGGGCTGCATGCGGGGATTGGCACTCAGCAGACTTTCAAAGAAAAATCCATTCGGAACATCCTCGCCCTGGTTCATTGACATAACCCGAATGGGTTTGCCCTGCCAGGTGCCGATAAAAATCGGCTTGCTGTCTGAAGTCTCCACTGGGCAGGGGCCATAAGGCAGATTAATGTCGGACCCCACTTCGGACAGCAGCAGCGCATTACTGCGGATAATCAGCCACCACCCGTCGGTTCCGGTCGTTTCAAGGTCCGGGGAAAGCAGGGTGAATCCGTCCATGCTTGTCGAGTTGAACGGCAGATGCAGCGGTGATTCGAAAAAGTCGGGAACGGGAGTCATGTAAGGCTTTTCTCCATAAAAGTCAGATGTGCCCCAGGCGTTTTGCCATCAACAGTGCCAGTTGGGTTTTGCCGTCGTTGATTTCGCCACGGTCAATCATCTTAAGCGCTTCTTCCGCAGGAATTGGGATGATCTCGATATACTCATCCGGCTCAAGGGCCTGCTCCGTCTCGCCTAAGTCCGTGGCCAGAAAGAGATGAATAATTTCGTCGCAAAAGCCCACCGCGGTCAGCATTTCGCCCATCTTTTCCAATTTCCCGGCCTGGTAGCCGATTTCTTCCTGGATCTCTCTTTCAATACACTGTCCAGGGCTTTCTCCGGGGTCGAGCTTGCCGGCGGGAATTTCCCACACCATGCCGCCGCCGGCCGGCCGGAATTGACGGATCAGGATGACACGACCGTCATCGAGAAGAGGCAGCACCGCCGCTCCGCCCGGATGGCGCACCATCTCGAAGACAGCCCGGCGACCGTCGGGAAGTTCAAACTCCTCCCGCCGTACAGAAATAATGCGGCCGTGAAAGATGTCCTCAACAATTCGGGTCATGAGGGATTACCGATCCTTTAATTTGTTCACTGAGATGGAAAGACCAGCGTGATTTCGCCGAAGCTGGTGGTGAAATGCAGAGGGAGAAAACCAAAAAAGTCACCGTCGAGTTGAACGGAGACAGAGTCGCCGGAAAGGGTCAGCTCGCGGGTGCGGATGATTGCGCCGAGGGCGGGGCTTACCGGGCGGCGCAGCAGCATGCGCAGGCTGAGTTTCAGAAGGGACGCCAGCCCCGGGGTGCGCAGGATGAAGACCTCGAGGCTCCCCTCGGTCAGACAGGCTTCGGGCGTGATCTGAAACGACCCTCCATAGCAGCGCGCATTGCTGATAATTGCGCCATAGCCGGTTAAAATTCGATCACCCGGCAGGCGGGCCTGTACCTCTTGCGAGCGGTGCCTGAGCGCTTGGGCTAAAGCCGCCGCCACGTAAGCGCCTTTGCCCAGAAACTTTTTCAGGCGAGGGTTCACGCCGGCCACAACTTGGGCATCAAATCCGACGCCTGCCATCAGTAAAAAACGGGTGTCGCCGGCGAGGCCAAGGCTTATGGGGCGAGGACTTCCTTCCAGCGCGACCCGGCAGGCCTGCTCCACCGTTCTTGGCAAGCCGATCTCCAGCGCGAGCACATTGGTGGTGCCCAGCGGGACGAATGCCAGGGGAGTCGTGCAGGGCGCCAGGCCGTTGATCACTTCATTCAGCGTGCCGTCACCTCCGGCGACGATGATGCGATGGTAGTTTTTGCCGCGCGCCTGCGCAGCGAAGCGTTGCGCATCGCCGCGCGCCTGAGTCAGGGCGGTTTCCACCTGGTAGCCGCGGTTTCTCAGATAGCTTTCGGCCCGTTGAATAGCCGGGCGCGCATTACCGCCGGCGATGGGGTTGCAGATAAGCAGGATGGGGGAGGACATGGCTGATATTTGACCTGGTCATGATTGAAAAGTCATTGAATTGTCCTGACGAACGCCGGGAAGTATACCTCGAATAAGAATTGATTACAGCCCGTTTTTGTCCTCAGTGGTGAAAAGGCGCTGTCCTTGCTCTTCTTTAAAAAAATGGGAGCCGCGACAAGAGCCGGGCTCCCCATCAAAGTGAGTAAAGCGCGATGCGCTTTGTCATTTATATATGCAAAATTTCGGCCGAAGGGGATGTTAGAACAGTTTCAAAAAATCAAGCAGGCACTGGTTAAAGGCTTCCGGCTGCTCAAGGTTTGCCATGTGCCCGGCGCTGTCGATTATGCATGAACGCCCTGCCGGCAGTCCTTGCGTGAACGCGGGGATGGTCTCCGGCGGAACGGCGCGGTCTTCACTGGCGCCGACAACCAGCGCAGGAACAGGAAAGTCACCCAGGCGGCTGCTGTAATCGGGACGCTCGCGCATGGCATGCAGGGCACCAATGAGCCCTTCATCAGAGGATTGCTCCATAATTCCCCTGACCTGATCCACCAAGGCTGGATTCTGCTCCAGAGTGTTCGGTGCGAAAACCAGCTGAGTAAATGCGTCGATCACTTCGTGGCGACGTCCCTGGCGCACGGCTTCCGCCATGCTGTTGCGCTTCTCCCGGCCCGTGTCGTCGTCAGCGGTGCAGCGGGTCACCAGAAATGCCGCACCGGCAATTCTTTTCGGATGCCGCGCCAACAGGTTCAGCAGAACATAGCCGCCCATCGACATGCCGCCCACCACCGCACGACCGATGCCGAGTTGCAGCATCAGTTGAGCGACATCGTCCGCCAGTCGATCCATGGAGTAGGGCCCATCGCCGCATTCACTTTCACCGAAACCGGCCAGGTCCGGGGCAATCACCCGGTAGCCGGCAGAAGTCAACGCCGCGATCTGCGGCGCCCACATGGCGCGACTGAGGGGGAAGCCATGGATCAGCACAATCGCCGGTCCCTGCCCCTCATCACTGTAAGCGATCTGGCGCCCATTGATACCAGCCTTCATCGCAATCTTCTCTCCTGTGTGTTTTTGTGCTTGAGGCATGGAGCC
>NPIE01021651.1_pt1 | contig 14214 bp, 11 predicted proteins | sample 8637661 | NCBI WGS metagenome assembly NPIE01 (sample SAMN07420842, study PRJNA396082) | bioreactor metagenome | isolation source: sample BA12 brine-fed electro-methanogenic bioreactor BA | place: Japan: Kochi | collected 2016-12-09 | reverse complement strand
AAGTTTAAATAATCAGGTCTGGGGTTTAATGCGTACGGGAATGCCCGGACATAAGGTGGGGGATAATATTTTCGTGAAAGTGGCTGAATTGAAACCACAAAGAGGGGAAGTAGATTTAGGACCTGCCACCTTTAAAGGAGAATATGAACTGGTGAACTTAAAAAAGAACCTGGCCCGAACTAAAATTGATGATATTACCAGTAAAACCATGGGCAAAACAGTGCGTATTGTGGGTGAAGTTATTCAAATCCAGCAAACTTCTGGACCCACCATCTTCACCATCTCTGATGAAACCGGAACCACCTGGTGTGCAGCTTTTGATGAACCCGGAGTAAGGGTTTACCCTCATATCAATGTGGAAGACATAGTGGAAGTGATGGGTGAAGTGAATATGCACAGTGGTAAGATTCAAATTGAATCAGAGTCCATTGATTTACTTGAAGGTGAAGAAGCTCTAAAAGCCCGTGAACTAATTGACCAGGCCATTGATGAGAGAGCTGAACCAGAAAAAACCAATTTTTTAATTGAGAGTGATACTTTAAACAGGTTGAAGCCTACTATGAGGAATGCTGCTAAAGCCATCCGCAGAGCTGTTCTGGATGGGCGATCTATCCTGGTAAGACACCATGCTGATGCGGATGGTATCTGCGCAGGAGTAGCTATGGAAAAAGCTGTGATTCCCCTTTTAAAAGAAATTAACGCTGATAGTGATGCCGAATGGCATTATTTCAAAAGAGCCCCCAGTAAAGCTCCTTTCTATGAATTAGAAGATGTGGTAAAGGATTTATCATATGCATTAGAAGACCTGGAACGTCATGGCCAAAAATTGCCCCTGATAGTTCTACTGGATAATGGATCCACCGAGGAAGACATCCTGGCATTGATGAAAGCCAAAATTTATGACATTGAAATCGTGGTTATTGATCACCACTTCCCGGGAGAAGTTAAAGAGGGGAAAGTAGAGGTGGATGAATACGTGGATGTCCATGTGAATCCCTATCTGGTAGGTGGAGATTCACAGATTACCGCCGGAGCATTATCTGTGGAAGTAGCCTGTATGGTGAACCCTGAAGTTCGGGATAAAATCCAGCATTTGCCTGGAATTGCGGCAGTGGGAGATCATGCCCATTCTAAAGAAGCAGAGCAGTACATTAAGCTGGCAGAAGAAAAGGGATATGATCTTGAAAATCTAGATCGGATAGCATCCTGTATTGATTTTGAGGCCTATTTCCTCCGTTTTATGCATGGAAGGGGCATCATGGACACCATACTGGATTTGGAAAATCAGGAGAAGCATCCGGCCCTGATAAATGCACTGCACAATGAATACCAGAAAAGAGTTAAAAATCAATTAAAAGCCGCTCTACCAAATCTTAAGTCTCAGGATCTTCCTAATGGAGTACTATTCAATGTGCTTGATGTTGAAAAATATTCCCATCGATTTACCTTCCCTGCCCCAGGTAAGACCTGTGGTTTTGTCCATGACCATATGGTACAGCAAAATGCAGAAGGTAAACCCATAATAACCCTGGCTTATGGTCCTGATTTTGGAGTTATACGTGCCACTGACGAGGTAAATGAGATATATGGATTTAATCTTAATGAAATAGTCTGGAAACTGGCAGATAAAATTCCTGAAGCAGGTATAGATGGTGGAGGTCATGAATGTGCCGGCTCACTCAAATTCCTGGAAGGACTCTCCACTGAAGTTTTAAGTGCATTTGCCCAGGAAGTGTCCATTTTAGGGTCTGATGAAGAATAAAAACTTATTTCATTTTTAAAGATAAACCCTGCTTTCATCTTTTTTTATTTAAAAATAATTAACTAATTTTTAGCAATTTATCCCCTGCATCAAATTAATTAAAAATAGGTAATTTATTCTTTTTTATCCAGAATATCCTGATAATAATCACAGTATGCACTAATAGGGCACACCTCATGTTTAGGACTTATGGGTCGACAAATATCCTGACCAAACTGCACCAAAAGATCATTTAGTTCAATCCAGTATTTTTCAGGAAATATTTCTTCCAGCTTTTTTTCTGTTTCATCTGGATTTTTAGTATCCACCCACCCTATACGATTGGATATACGATGAACATGGGTATCTACCGGAATGGCGGGTTTATGAAAAGCAAAAACCAAAACACAATTGGCTGTTTTGCGCCCCACCCCTGGTAACTTAAGCAGTTCTTCCAGTTTATCTGGAACTACTCCCTGATATTCATCTAAAAGTATTTGAGATACTTCTTTAATTCTTCGGGATTTAACCCGATAGAATCCGGCAGGCTTGATGAGTTTTTCCAGATTATCCAGCCGGGCATGGGCAATATCCTCCATAGATGGAAATCTGGAAAAAAGCTGAGCACTGGCATTATCTGTATTTTCATCTCGGGTTCGCTGGGAGAGAATAGTTCTAACCAAAACCCGGTAAGGATCTCCTTCTTCGAAAATCCTTAATTTATAGAGTTCTTTTAATCTATTTAAAATTAAATCTATCCTTTCGGGTATTTTATAACCTCCATTACCCTGATCCTGATAAAAATAGTATGTTGATGTTTAAACCATCAACTTGAATTGGTATTAAGTTTATATCATGTCCAGCAGCCGTTCCAGGCCTTCCTGTAATCCTTGTCCCTGCAGGGCAATGGTAGGAATTATAGTTATATTAGAATCTAAATCCAGATTAGCCGAACCTGTATCCTGTTTATTGGCAAAGATCACATAAGGTACATTTTCTGAATCCAGCTGATGGATGATTTCCCTTTCCATACTACTTACACCCCGGGAAATATCCACCACCACTATTGCCGCATCTATACCATTGTAGAGTATCTCTCTCATGAAACGAAATCTTTCCTGACCAGGAGATGCGAAAAGATGTATTTTTTCTCCATTAACCCGAGTATTGCCATAGTCCATAGAAATGGTGGTGCCCCGGTATTCCACTTTAACTTTTTTCTGGCATAAATTATCCAGAGTAGTGGTTTTTCCCGAATTATAATCCCCAAAGATTACAATTTTAGTTTCTTTCTTTTTTCCGTTCATACTCCCATCCTCAGGGTTTTTTGAGAAATAAAATCAATAAATTTTTTTAGTGATAACCAGAATTCTAATTTTAATCTGGTTAATTTAATATGATGAAGTTCGGGGATTATATAATTTTTGCTTTAGCTCTGCTTAATTTATTAAACCTTTAAGTGGGTTTAGTTTTTTTTACCAGTGTGGCTGTAAAATTAGCCCTCTGATTTCATGCTGGTCCCTAAACGGGACATAGTTTGGGGAAAATCAGGGAAGGAAACATTGTATACCCCGGCATTTTCAATTGTTATTCCTACTTTAAGCCCCACTAAACTCAAAGCCATGACCAAACGATGGTCCCCATGAGATTTAACCACTCCAGGATGAGCTCCACCTTTAATAACCATTCCATCCTTTTTCTCCTGGACTTCCACCCCCAATCGAGATAGTTCTTGTGTACAGGTACTTATGCGATCTGTTTCCTTTAAGCGAGCATGTTCAACCCCACTAATAGTGGTTCTTCCTCTGGCCACAGCTCCCAGTGCAGCCACAGTAGGTAAAAGATCCGGGGCGTGGTTAAGATTCACATCAATGCCCTGGAGTTCACCACTGCCTTCCACCTTTACTTCATCATTTCTAACATTGATAGATGCTCCCATTTCCTGGGCTATATCCAGTATCAATTTATCGCCCTGTTTAGACTCTTTAAACAAGTTTTGAATGGTTAAATCACCTTCTAAAATAGACGCAGCAGCTATAAGATAAGAAGCAGAAGAATAGTCTCCTTCTATGGTATAATCTGTGCCCTGGTAGGTCTGAGGATCCACCTGGAAGTAGTTATCATTTTCATCGTATTCCACTTTAACCCCGAATTTATTCATTACATCTCGAGTCATATCCACATAGGGCCGGGATATGAAATCTCCTTCTACTTTAAGTGATATTCCCTCTTGGGATAGGGCTCCGGCGATTAGTAGTGATGAAATAAATTGAGAGCTAACATTTCCCCTGATGGACGTTGAACCACCGTTAAAACCTCCTCCCACTACAATAGGAGGTTTTCCATTACTTCTGGTAGAATAAGCATCCACTCCCAAGCCTTGCAGGGCATCTAAAAGATCCTGCATGGGCCTGTTTCTCAAAGAATCATCCCCGGTGAAAACCGTGTAATTAGGTGCCAAAGCAGCAACAGAGGTCATCATACGCAGGGTGGTACCTGAATTTTTAACATCCAGGACATCAGAAGGGGTTTTTAATTTTCCAGAACTACCCTCCACCAGCCAGTGTTTACCATGTTCCCTTATAGAGCACCCCATTAAACGGCAGGATTCCATAGATGCCACAGTATCCTCTGATTTTAAAGGATATTTTAAAATAGAATTTCCTGTTGCTAATGCAGATATGATTATGGCACGATGAGTATAACTCTTGGAAGGAGGTGCCTTAATTTTTCCGGCTATATTTTGAGATTTTCCAACTATAAGTTTCATGAAATCACCTGAATCAAATTTTTTATGATTTTAAAGTAAATTACGGGGCAATAAGGAGTTTTAGTATCAACTAAAATATTTGAAGCTGATTAAATAATTATTTCAATCACAATACCCTGGTTGAGATGTAATATGTCCACCTTCTCCCCACTTTTACCTACGGCTTCTTTTTTCATGGAAATGTATTCTTCACTAATCTCATGACCCTCTATGGTTATTTTGCCCTCTTTTTCCAGAGCCGATGATATATCCTGCGGATCCTGAGACTGTAAATAAGATAAAATTTTAGGGGCATCACCTTTAAATTCAGGCCCGATTTTATTCATTAAGGGAGTGATTTCAACCACTTTTTCCTGAATATCCAGCTTACCACTATCCAGATTCAAGTTGGAAATACGTATGGTGCCTTTAATATCATCAATAAGTGGTTTTATAGTGGAAATCATAGCAGAAGACGAGGTGTAGATATTTGTTTCTTTTATGGTGGCATTCAAAGGCATTCCTTTAGATGATTTAAATCTTCTTAGATCTCCTATTATTTCTACCCCTAGATTTCCAGTATCTTCCGCCATTGAGTCGATTAAGTCTACCTTGACTGCTGGCCATTCCATTTGATGAATGCTTTTATCAGAACTAAGGTGTTGATATACTTCATCAGAAAAGTGAGGTGTTATTGGTGCTAATAATTTAAGAGAGGTTTCAATCACTGTTTTTAAAGTATACTGGGCGGCTTCTTTAGATTTTAGATCATTATCATCGTTGTAAAGCCGGTATTTAACTGCCTCTATATACTCATCACAGAAATCATGCCAGATGAAGCGTTGAATAGGGTTTATTATCTGGGCATAATTGTACTGTGCCATGGAAGAGCTTACGTCTTCTACCAGTCTATTTAATTTGGAAAGAATCCAGCGATCCATGGGTTTTAAATTAGTGAGGTCCATGTCTGGAGTTTTGAATTCAAAAATATGCATGCTGATAAACCGGAAGGCGTTCCAGAATTTTCTTAAGAATTTGTAACCATATTTAACATCTTTCCAGGCAAAGGGAACATCTGAGCCGGGTACACTATTGGAAGCCCATAGCCGGAGTGCATCTGCACCATAATCTTCCAGTACTGATTCAGGTGATATGACATTGCCCCTGGATTTACTCATCTTATGTCCATCCTCCCCAAAGACCATTCCATTTATGACTATCTGATGGAATGGTTCCATACCAGTAAGGGCTTTGCTCCGTAGGGTGGTATAAAAAGCCCATGTACGGATAATATCATGACCCTGAGGGCGTAAGTCTGCTGGAAAATAATTTTTGAATTGTTCATCTGGCCAGCCTGCTATTACCAGAGGGGATATGGAACTATCCATCCAGGTATCCAGAACATCCTCTTCTGCCTGGAATGTGCTTCCTCCACACTGGCATTTCCAGGGAGGATTTACCTGGGTAGGGTCCACCGGTATCATTTCCGGGGTGGCCACATGGACTTCACCACAATCTTCACAGTACCATACGGGGATGGGTGTAGCAAATATCCTCTGACGGGAAATGCACCAGTCCCAATCCATGGATCCCGTCCAGTTAAGTAATCTGGTTTTCATATGCTCGGGTATCCAATCCATGGCATCTGCAGCTTCTTCAACCTGATGAACCAGTTTTTTTACTGCTACAAACCATTGTTTTTTAACCAGGATTTCAATTGGTGATTTACATCTCCAGCACTGACCTACGTTCTGCTCCACCTTTTCCTTTTTAATCAGACATCCCTGTTTTTCCAGGTCTTTTATTGTTTTTTCCTTGCACTGGGAAAGAGTTAATCCCTCATATTTTCCAGCAGCAGAAGTCATGATACCCTGTTCATCAATGGCTTCGATGATGTCCAGATCATATCTATTAACCCATGAAACATCAGTTTTATCCCCAAAAGTACAGATCATAACAGCACCTGTACCGAATTCTGGATCAACCTCACTATCCGTGATGATCTCAACTTTCTGTCCAAAAATCGGGACCTGGACTTTTTTACCTTTTAATTCCTGGTAACGATCATCTTCAGGATGTACTACCACTGCCACACAGGCAGATAGTAGTTCTGGACGGGTGGTGGCAATCATAACCCCTTTATCTGCATCTTCTGAGGGAAATTCCAGAAAATTTAAGAAAGTTTCATTTTCATTATATTCCACTTCTGCAAAGGCAATAGCAGTTTCACAGCGAGGACACCAGTTTACCGGATGTATTCCCTGGTAAATCAAACCCTGTTCTTTCATCTTTAAAAAAGAAAGCTGGGTTTTTTGCATGTATTCTGGAGTCATGGTGATGTATTCCCGGTTCCAATCCTGGGAAAATCCCATACTCTGCATCTGGTTTTTCATGGTGGCGATGTTATCACTGGTAAGATCAACACACATCTTTCTAAAATCTTCCCGGGAAACATCATTTTTCTTAATGGAATGGGTTTCTTCAACTTTAACCTCGGTAGGAAGACCATGACAATCCCAACCCTGGGGAAACAAAACATCAAAGCCATTCATACGTTTGTAACGGGCAATTATGTCCATGAATACCCAGTTAAGTACATGACCAATATGTATGGATCCGGTGGGATAAGGAGGAGGAGTGTCAATTATGTAACGAGGTCGGGTACCATCACCAATAAAACGGTGCAGTTGATTTTCCTGCCATTTTTCCTGCCAAATTGATTCTTTTTTATGATCATAATCTTTGGGAATGTTATCTGCTGTCATATGTCTCTCCTATTATGTTTTAGGTAATTTATTTTGAATAATAACCTCATCAAGGGATTTAAGCTCCCGGGATAAATTTTCAGGTGAAAATTTAGAAACCTGTTGATTGAAGCATAACAACGATTTATTTAATTATTTTAAATGCATGTCTAAAATTAATACACGAAAATCTTTAGAAACACAATATTTCCTGGGCCGGTTTTTTAGTTCATCAAGCAATTAAAATAATATATAGGTTTTATTAAGTAAGTGATATATGTACTTGTATAAAAGCCCATATTAATAATAATGGATAATGCCCTTTACCCCGGATATATCCAGATTAGTGTAAGTGAATTAAAATATTATTAAAAAATTAAGCTTAAATTTGACCTGGTGAAAAATGATGGAAATGATGTGGTTTTATATAGCAGTGGCTCTGGCCATAAGTGATGAAATCCATACCAGAGTAATGTGGAATGTGTTTTTTGATTTTTATGTCCTCCTGGCAGGACTCATACAAAAAACAGTTTCTTCAAACATTGGTTTGTGGTTAATACACGAATTTCTGGAATCAGTTTTCCATTTTATAGTATTGTCTGTGGTATTTTTATCAGTGGAAATAGGCTTTTTAGGAGCCTTAATTCATATGCTGGTGGATATATACCATGAAATTTCTGGTGTAAATAAAAGCCATATTTATCACCGGGCCTTACATTTTACAGTAGAATCAATATTCTTTATAATGATTTTAGGATTATAAAAATAATTTTTAAAAATATGGAGATGAATAATGCCAGTTATAACTTTTGGATATCAGGACCTGCAGGACTCAGGCGTAGATATAAATCCTGAAAAGCTCATTGAAATTCTTCCAATGATAGGGAGTGATATTGAAGACTTTGATGAAGAAACTGTTAAGGTAGAATTCTTTCCTAATAGGCCAGACCAGCTATCAGTAGAAGGTGTTGCCCGTACTTTAAAAGGTTTTTTAGGGATTGAAAAGGGTTTACCTGCCTATGATGTGGAAAAAACATCTATGAAGGTATATGTAGATGAAAATTTAGCCGAAATCCGCCCTTATATCAGTTTCGCCATTGTGGAAAATATAAAAATGGATGAACAAAAGTTAAAACAAATTATGGAGTTCCAGGAGGACCTGCACTGGGTAATTGGCCGGGACCGTAAAAAAGTAGCAATAGGGATACATAATCTGGAAGTTATTGAAGCACCTTTCTATTACAAAGCCATAGATCCAGATTCCATAACATTTACACCCCTGGATTCTCTTAATGAAATGACACCCCGGGAAATTCTACAGGAACATGAAAAAGGAGTTAAGTACGCTTCTTTAATTAATGGATTTGAAAAATATCCTCTAATAATGGATAAAAACCATCAGGTTCTATCTTTGCCCCCCATTATTAATGGTGAATTAACCAAACTAACTACTCATACCCGGAATGTTTTAATTGATGTTACTGGAACTGATTTAAAAGCAGTTAACCAGGCCCTGAATATAATTGTAACTTCACTATCAGAATCCGGTGGTAAAATAAAGAGTCTGGAAGTAGTTTATCGAGATAAAAACCAGGTTACACCGGATCTTAAACCAAAAGAAAAGGTAGTGCATCTAAAAAAAGCCCGGGAAATCACAGGACTGGATTTGAATCTGCAGGATATGAAAGATTTATTGGGTCGATCCCGGATGGATGCTGAGATAATTTCACCGGAAAAATTAAAGGTTGCTATTCCGGCTTACCGGGTGGATATACTCCATGAAGTAGACCTGATTGAAAGCATCGCGGTTAGTTATTGTTTTAACAATATAGAATCTTATTTGCCGGATATAGCAACTATTGCCCGGGAAAATCAGTGGTATAAAGTAGATAAGCTCCTGAGAGATGTAATGGTTGGTCTGGGTTATCAGGAAGTAATGAGCCTCATGCTAACCAATGAAAACAATCATTATCAATGCATGAAACAGGAAGAAGATGAAAGGGTGGAAGTAGCTCAGCCCATATCCCGGGATAGGACCATGATCCGTAAGAGTCTCCTTAATGGTTTAATGGAATTTTTAGAAGATAATAAACATGAAGACCTGCCTCAAAAAATATTTGAAGTGGGAGATGTGATATACATTGATCCGGACCAGGAAACACAAACTAAGGTTCTTAAGAAAATAGCAGCCGTGGTTACCCATTCTAATGCAAATTTTACTGAAATAAAATCCACAGTAGCTGCTTTTTTGGAAAATTTAGGATATGAAATGGAAATAGAACCCGTGAATAATCCTTCATTTATTAAGGGACGTTGTGCAGGAATAAAAGCTATTTTGGATGAATCCACCCCAATAAGTGGATTTTTTGGAGAACTGGATCCAGAAGTAATAAGCAATTTCCAGCTGGAATATCCGGTGGTGGGTTTTGAATTAACCTTTGATAATTAGAGTTAACACTCTAATTCTTTTTTAGTTATTTATTAACTCCGTATACTTTATTTTTTTATCACCAGGGCATTTAACTTATTTAATTAAAGGTTCTATTCTCCCATAATTGTTATTTTTATTTTACGGGTCCGTGGCCCATCCAATTCTACAAAAAATAAACTCTGCCAGGTACCTAAATCCAGTTTACCATTTTCAAATGGTAGTGATTGGCTTCCTCCCAGTAATATAGCCCTAACATGAGCATCAGCATTGTTATCAATGGTATTGTGACCATATCCTTCGTTTTCCGGGACCAGTGCCTCCAGGGTATCTTCCATGTCACGGAGTAAATTGGTCTCATGTTCATTGATTATGATGGCTGAAGTGGAGTGTCTGGAAAAAATATTGATTATTCCCTGGCTTAGTGTTACTGTCTTTAATATTTTTTCTACATCTTCAGTGATATCTCTCATTTGCACTCTTTTAGATGTGTTTATATTTACAGTCTTACTAACTATTTGCATAAGATAGGCCCCCTGTTGAATTTAACCATAGGAAGTTTGTAAGAAAAATTATCATAATCGTTAGTTAGACAATTATCTGTTATTTTGAAATTTTATATTTTATGCAAAATCAAAAAAAAAGATGCAAAATAATATTTCAAGTACTTAATGCTACAGACGAGTCCCCCATGGCCATAATAAAAAATCATTAAATATCCTCAACTTTGATTAACTACAACTCCCATATTGGATAACAGGTATATGCACAAGGAGGATATTGATAATGATGAATATTATTGATAAATTTTGTAAACAAGCTCATTGGTAATATTATACTATTGCTTTTGCCAAATTTTTATTTGGAATAGGTCTGGGTATATTGCTGGTGGCTTATCTGCCTGTTTAACTGGGAATTTTATGGATGGGGTATAATAATATTATCTGTGTTCTTGATATTCCAGGGGTTTATAAACTTTTAATTAAAAAATAAGTGAAGGTTAAGGAAATTTATTTTTAGAAAAATGCGGATAAAACAATGTCAATTAAAGAAGTACGGTTTTTATTACCGGTTTTTATAATACTGTTAATTTTAATGTTCATTCTACCAATTTACAGTTTCCATGGTTATTCCCTACTAAGTCACACCACCAGCCATTTAGGAGCACAAAATGCCCCTAATGCATGGATTATGAATCTGACCTTTATTATTCTGGGATTGGCCTGTGCAGGGGAATCATTTTTACACTTAAAAAGATATCCCCTGAACCATATCTTATTAATTATTTTTGGGGTGGGGCTTTTTATGGTGGGAATTTTTCATCACAACCGGTTATAGGGAATGATAACTACAGTATTATGGAAGATAGCCTTCATTCACTATTCGCCAGTCTGGTGGGAATATCCTTCACCTTGTTTGCGCTTTTTGCGGTTTTTATTGAAAAGAATAATTTGAGAAGGAGTATAGCTTTAGTGGTGGCTATTATGGCCATAATCTTATCCCTCCTTATGTTCAGGGTGGCTGATTATATGGGAATGTGGCAAAGAATAATGTTCATCGCAGCATTTAGCTGGTTAATCTTCTTTTTGGAGGGTATCAAAAGTAGCAATAAACAGGTTATTAAATCACCGGAGGTTTGAAAATGCTAAAATGGGTGATGTTGTATGGTTTTCTGGCTCCTATTATTTTTATTTTGACCTCATGGCAGATTATAAAATCAGAAAAACAGGAAAGAATTTTATTTAGATTGATAATTATAATTACCGGAATATTTTTTTTGGGAGGTATGGTCCTGGTACTCCCTTTTATTCCCCAGCCCAGGATTGAAAATATTTTTTTACAGTACCTGCTGGGTATTCCTCTGGCAGTTGCCGGTATAATTTTAAGAATTTATCCCCTGCTCTATTTTAAAAAAAAGGGTACCCGTTCTGATCTGTTAAAGCCGGGTAAGCTGGTAACTGACGGACCTTATAGTATTATACGACATCCCCAGTATGTAGCGGGTGTTATTTTTATAATTGGCTGGTTTTTGATTTGGGGAGGATTATATAGTTTTTATCTTATTCCAGTGATTGCCATAGTCATATTCCTGCAGGCACTTATAGAAGAAAAATATATCCTGGAAGTAGAATTTGGTATAGAATATCAGGAATACCAAAAAAAGGTAGGCATGTTTTTACCTAAGATAAGAAAATAGCCCAAATTCAGGTATAAATAATCCCTGCTGAAATATTAATCCGAACTGGAAAACCGGGAAGTTAAATTATATAGCTTGCTTTTATCCTGATAAAAGGCCCTATGGGGGCAAACCTCCATACAGCACAGGCAGTTAATACAATCACTGTAATTGAATTCTGGTACCAGCACTCCCTGTTGCATGGCCTTTACCGGGCAACTTTCCACACAAATATTGCAATTTTTACATTTATCTGGATTTATGGCCGGTCGGGCCCACCAGAATTTCATTATGGCCCGGGAAAGAGAGGAGGGAATCATCTCTACCGAGTAGGTAATATTGGATGGCCATTTAAAATCATCCACCACCGGAGGATTCCATCCCCGAATATCCATATTTTCCAGTTTTCCTTCACCTAACCCCTGTTTTATGGCAATACGGGTTGAAGGGACTTTATGAGGGGGCATTTTAAGCAGATGACAGATATAAGTATCCAGGGCCACGCCATCAGTACTGGCCAAAATCATACCCAGTTTACGGGGATCTCCACCAGAAGGTCCAGGGCCTTCCATCCCCCACACTCCATCCACCAGGTTAAGGGTAGGTCTGCTCAAGGCATACACATCCACCACACTTTCTGCAAATTCTGAAGGTTTAGGGTTTTTTCTGTGAATGTCTGCTTTAGTAAACCCTGGGACAGTTCCATACATGTTCTTAATAGCACAGGTAAAAAGAGTCAGGCTATGGGTTTTTATTTTAGGAAGGTTGATGACAACATCTGCATCTAAAACGGCCCGGGAGAGAGGATATTTTTTCCCTGATCTTTTAGAGATATATGACCCCGCAGATTCAAAATTCACCAGTTCAATCCCTAATTTTTTACTGACATCATGATAACCTGTGGATTTCCAGAATTTTTCTATATCCCGGAAAAAACCACCGGGACTATCCCCTATAACAGGGATGGCGCCCTCCTCCAGAACCATCCCGGCCAAAGTTTCCACCAGCTGAGGATGGGTGGTGACCTGCTCATCTGGTTGGGCTGCCCGTAACATGTTGGGTTTCAATAAGACCCTGTCTTTTTTATTTATAAAAGATTTTAATCCACCTAGATGGTTTAAGCATTCATTTAAGGATTCTTGAATTTCAAGAGGAGCATAAGAATTACATTTTGCTATAGAAATTGGTGTTTTTTCCATGGAATTACCTTTTAAGTATAGATTAAGTCTATGTTGTTTTTATAGTTGCAATAAATTTATTTAACTAATTTTTAATAATTTTTTTTAATTATTTAAAACTACAACCCCCATTAATTAAAGAAGTAAGAGGAGTATTAAATCATTTAATAAATATTTAAAGATAGATATAATAAAAAAATTGTCAGGAGGTTGCTCATGAAAAAGTATATGAGTATAGTTCTCATCCTGTGTGCCCTGGTAATTGTATGTGGTTGCACTGGTTTGGGAGGTGTAGGTTCAGGTAATGTGATTAATGAAACCCGGAGTGTTAGCGGATTTTCAGAAGTTTCTTTAAGTGGTATAGGAACCTTGATAATCACACAAGGAAATGAAGAGTCCCTTATAATAGAAGCCGATGATAATGTGTTGCCTTTTATAAAAACTCAGGTCAATAACAATAAGCTGGAGATTAGTTATGATACCGGGATGCCTGCCCCCACTGAAGAAATAAAAATGTATCTTACTCTTAAAGATATCAGATCAGTGGAGATTCAGGGAACCGGAAAAGTAGAGTCCAGCCAGTTAAACACTGATAACCTGAATATCAACATTGAAGGTGCCGGTAAGGCAGATATAGAAAATTTAACTGTGAATGAATTGGTAAGCAATATTTCCGGAGCAGGGCAGATATTTTTAAGTGGAAGCGCCAGTAGCCAAAAAGTAACCATAAATGGTGCAGGAAACTATCAGGCAGAAAATCTCCAAAGCATGACTGCTGAGGTAAATATAAATGGAGCAGGAAATGTTTTACTGGATGTCTCTGAATTCTTAAAAGCAATTATAAGTGGAACTGGAAAGGTAGAATATACTGGAAATCCTGAATTGGACCAGCAAATAAATGGTGCAGGAACCATAGCTAAAAAGCGGGCTAGAGAATAATCCGTCCCTTATTTTTTTTTAAAAATTCAGATTTCATATTATTCTTTTAATGGACAGTATTATCTAAAAATTATATCCCTTAGTAAAAATCTACAAAAAAGATAGTATGTAAAATATTAAAAAAAGAAATGAATTTTATTAAAATTCATCACCTTATAATCCAAAAGATTTCTTTAACAGTTCTACATTAACATATCCTGCCCGGAAGAGTTCTCCTGTTCTTAGATCATTAATTACTACTTCAGCAGGGGCGAACATT
>NPIE01015367.1_pt2 | contig 14228 bp, 10 predicted proteins | sample 8637661 | NCBI WGS metagenome assembly NPIE01 (sample SAMN07420842, study PRJNA396082) | bioreactor metagenome | isolation source: sample BA12 brine-fed electro-methanogenic bioreactor BA | place: Japan: Kochi | collected 2016-12-09 | reverse complement strand
CACGAAGAGCAGGTTTTTATTCAGCTACCAATTAATGTTTTTGGCAGCTGCAAGCAAATTACCCTTGGTGGATACGTTGACAGAATTGAGCAAAACGAAGGAAGCGTATGGTCAATTGATTACAAAACTGGCAAAGCAGATAACAAAGGAAGATTCAGCGCCATTGACGATTTGTTTAACACAAAAATAGTTGATACACATAAAGAGGTTTTTCAAACCTTTTGCTACAGCCTTGCCTTAACCCAGAAATACCCCAATATGCCAATTCGGCCAATGCTTTGGTTTGTAAAAACAGCCAAAAACGCCAACGACTTTAGTATTAAGCTCAAAAACGGAAAAGCATCATACACGGCTGTTACAAATTTTAATCCGTTCCTCGAAGAGTTTAGGCATAGCCTAATTAGCCTTTTAGCCGAAATTTTTAACAAAGAGGTTGCCTTTAGCCAAACTCCACACGTAGAAAAGTGTAAAACATGCCCGTTTGTTAGCATTTGCGGCAGAGACTAAGCTTATAACCTTAAATAGCACTCGACCAGAAATGAAAATATTAGTTTAATTTAAAATTCTCAAGTATATTTATACCAACACAGTGATGAACTAACCGAACAGTATGGCTCGAAGTTTCGATATTTATAAAGTTAGCATTGAGGATAAAACCTTCTATCGTCAAGATGGATTTTCAACTGAGCAAACCGCTCACATAATTCTATTCAACTCCAAAGGAAAAGAAATTGAAGAGCTATTCCTAGCCTATCCCAAGCTTAATGAAATATACGAAGCAATTGAGAATGGCAATCCCGTTAATCTCGACAGTTGCTACATAAAAGGATTTTCTCTAACTGCTTGTCGCAGATATTTGCTTAAAAATAAGTTTGACCAAATTGATATTGAATCATTTTCGGCTCAAAATGCATTCTTCCACTCACCATACGATATCGATTTTTCGTTCGCAAACTTTAAGGGTGAAAAGTTTAACCTCTCAAACACATCATTTGTGGGGGGTACACTCAACTTCCGCGAAGCTACTTTTAATTGCAATGAGGTTTTATTTAACGATCAGTTTGCTAGAGTTGACAAGCTGGATATGACCCAGTGCCAGTTTAACGGAAAAGTTCTCACGCTTAAAAATACAATTTTTACGGAGGGTGTAAAAGATTTTCAGGATACTGATTTTGGACAAGGTGATATAAGTTTTATAAATACCGACTTTGGTTCGGGTAACGTTTCATTCATTAACACTCAGTTTAACAACAGCAATGTTAGCTTTAAAATTGCTCGCTTTGGCAGTGGAAAAGAAGATTTTCGTTTTGCCAAGTTTGGGTGTGGAACAGTTTCATTTGATCAAACTGATTTTGGGCCAGGGCGAATCGATTTTCGAAACGTTGAATTTGGTTCGGGCAAAACCAGTTTTAACCGTTGTATTTTTAGCGAGGGTGAAGTAACATTCGAAGGAGCTGAGGTTCGCAAGGGAAAAATAACTTTCCTACGATCGAGTTTTGGAGCCATGGATGTTTCGTTCGAAATTTTTGAAGGGCTTGAAGCTGAGATGGTATTTGAAAAAGTAATCTTCCCAGGAAATGTAAACTTTACAAATGGCCTTTTTAAAAAGCTAACCTTTAATCTTTGTCAGTTTAACGGAACGCTTAACATACACGTTGATAAAGCAAAGGAAATTGACCTTTACGGATGCATTGCCCGCGATATTATTGATTACTATTCGCATGGCGATAGTCCTAAGGTAGAAACATTCAACATTACTGGTTTAAGGCTTTTGGGCAGACTTTACGTACAATGGGAGGCAAATAGCATAAAAAAGCTAATCTACTCGCAATCCGATACAACCATCGACGAAAAAGCTTCGCAGTTCAGAGTGCTTAAAGAGAATTTTAACGGACTAGGCCGTTACGAAGATGAGGACAAAGCCTATGTTGAATACATGCGCTGCACGCAAAAGGGCTACCTCGAAAAGGATTTAGCCAAATCTATGATTAGCAAAGCTGTTGCCTATCCAAAATACTATTCCAAACTGCTTATATTCGATTGGATGGGGCTTTATGCCACATCGCCAGTAAGAGTAATTTTTAGCATATTAGTAATTCAAGTAATCTTCTCCCTTCTGTATTCTCTTTTTTCAATTATTGGCATTGGAGATGTTGTAAGCGACTTGAATCCAGAGCCAATGCTTTTCTTTAAATCGCTTTACATATGCGTTATTACTTTTTTCACTGTAGGTTACGGAGAGTTTATACCACTCGGTTACTCACGAGTTTTAAGCGGACTTGTAGGGTTTATGGGAGTATTCCTTATGTCTTACTTCACCGTTGCTTTTGTGAGGAAAATATTAAGATAGGGAATTGGAAAAATTTGTTGGATTGAAAAAAGAAGATTGTGCATAAATCTAGAAGTTTCCCTTTTTAATCATTAGCAAAGCGATAATATTAAAAATTTCAAGTCTTCCCAAAAGCATATTTAGCGTAAGCAGAAACTTTCCTGCAGAAGGAATAGACGCAAAGTTTGACAACGAGCTAACTTCACCAAAGCCTGGCCCCACGTTTCCTATTGTTGCAATAGATGCACTAAATGCGGTATACAAGTCAACATCCAAAGCAGTTAGGCCAATTGTAGTAATAAATAGGGTGAGAAAATAGAGCACGATAAAAACTAGCGTTAAGGTTTCCAAATGCTCACTTACAACTCTGCGGTTAATCTTTAGCGCAATAATTGCTTTTGGATGCTGCAATAGCTTTAACTGACGCTTAAGCGATTTAAAAAAGAGATATATTCTATCGAATTTCAGACCCCCAGAAGTTGACCCTACCATTGCACATTGAATGGTAAAATAAATTAGAATTATGTGCGTAAATGCGGGCCATGGAGCACTATCGGCGGTTGCAAATCCAGTTGTTGTTCCCAACGAGATAACCTGAAATGCACCATAACGAATTGAGTCCCAAAAACCATACGTATCGGAAACATAAAGCTTCCCCGAAACCAATACAACACCAGCTAAAATAACAATTAGAAATGCCTTAACAACTGGCGAAACAAAAATATTCTCCCGTTTTAAAGTAAACGTACCATATAACAACCCGAAATGGATACCAGACAGAACCATAAAAAACATGATTATTCCGTCAATCAACGCACTATCAAAAAATGCTACACTTGTGTTCTTTGTTGAAAAACCACCCGTTGCAATTGTTGCAAATGAGTGGTTAACAGCATCAAAAACGCTCATTCCTGCAAACATCAACAAAATGGTCTGAACGAAAGTTAGCCCCACGTATACAATAACAAGCACATGAACTATTTTTCGAGCTTTGTACCTAAAATTATACTTCGATAATTCGCTCATTTCGGCGTTAAGCAAAGTAAGCCTAGTACTTGTTGCATGAGGAAGTATTAATAGTACAAACATGATTACTCCTACACCTCCAATCCAATGAGTGGCTGAACGCCAAAATAGTAAGCCTTTTGGTAATGCTTCAATATTATTCAGTATTGAGGAGCCTGTTGTTGTAAAACCCGATACGCTCTCGAACCATGCGTTTATTAGCGTAAACTCGCCTCCCCACATTATATAGGGTAACATGCCAATTAAACATGTTATTAGCCAACCGCCAACAACTATTGCGAGCCCTTCGGAAAAGGAAATTTCATTATGATCCTCAACAAAGATGAAAGGGAAAAAACCAAATATAACGCAAATTAATCCGCTAAAAAGGAGCGGTATTGTAGATGATTCGTTATTAAAAATTGATATAGCCGAGGCTATAAAAAGGAATACTGCATTAAACAGTAAAACATAACCAATAAACTTAATAACAACCTCTTTTCTCATTTTCTATCAGCTATTTCCAAATGCTTTTTAAGCCTAACAATAAGAGCATTAACCTCATCTTCAATTCTTTTAATCTCGTCCTCCGATTTAATGCTTGATTTTAAGTAGTTCTCCCGAGGATGAAAACTTCTAATAGCCTCGGCTAAATTGCTTAAAGGAGCTACAAAGTACTTTGAAATAAAAAAGCTAAGAATAAGAGAAAAAACTAGCGCTCCAACTATTGCAACTATGCCTGGCATAACTGCTCTGTGCGATTTATTCTTAAGCATCGTAGCCTCTTCGTACATGCTGCTTTGGTTTAACATCATTAAATCATCTACAGCATGCTTAACCTGAGAAAACGATTGGTAAAGCTCACGCTGATACCAAACCATATCGCCAATTGCAATATTATTATTTAGCACCTCGCTCACATTAGCATTGAAAGTTGCCGACAATGAATCGATTTTTGCAATATAATCCTCTTCGTTGGTTTCTGTAATATTATTCTTAACTATCTCATATGCAAACTCGAAATTTGCATTTGCCGAATCAATAATCATTCGTCCCTCATCTCTTTCTCCCAAAAGCATAAGCAGTACGCCAGAATCTTTACGCTCAAGCGATTCCAAGAGCTTTTTTGACGCCTCTATTGTTTTGTAGTTGTCCTCAATTAGCGCATTAACCGATGAGCTTAGCTTAACAAACTCGACTACTGAAACTGCTCCAGCTACCATTAGCAAGGCAATAAGAAGCATAAACCCAGCAAGAATCTTTAGCTTTATTCTTTTCTTCATAAAAAATTATATTAAGGAGGGAAATGGCATACAAAGGTATATACAAATGGCCCTAATTATTCTATTTAATTAAAAAATATAACCAAGAAACACACATTTATATCACCTTGATTTTATAGAAAGGGGGGGAAAGACATTTATGTCTATTAGGCTTTTACTACCCCCTTATTCTTCCATTTACCCGTTCGGAAATAGACGAATGCACCCAAAGCACCAAAAAACCAGGCAATTGGTATTGCCCACCAAATACCTCGCTCGCCCATATACTTACTAAGAAAAACTGCTAAAGGAATTCGGACTAACCAAAGCGAGAACAGGGTAATAAACATAGGTATTAGCGTTGCTCCTGCTCCACGGAGCAGTCCGTTAAAAACAAACATGGTTGAAAACAAAAGGTAAAAGAGGCTAACAGTAATAAGATATTCTCGCCCAACTGCTATAACTGCAGCATCGTTTGAAAAAAGCTTCATTAACGGTACCGACCAAAAAATTGCCACAATACTCATAACTACGCTAATAACCGATGCAAAAATTAATGCAACCCTTAACCCTTTGTATATTCGTTCAACCTTTTTGGCTCCAATGTTTTGACCAACAAATACAGAAAGAGCAACGGATAATGTCATGGCAGGTATTGCAGCCAGCGAATCAATACGGCTAGCACCAGTAAAGCCAGCAATTACATTTGTACCAAATGTATTTACAATACCCATTAAAGCCATCATACCTAGCGCCACAAACGTATGCTGAATACCAGTGGGCAATCCAATTCGTACGCTTTGCTTAAAAATTTCCCAGTTAAAAGTAATCCCAACAATAGCAAGGCGAATAACGCTATGTCTCTTATTTACATGAATTACAGCAATAAGAAAAGCCGCAGCTTGTGCTATAACACTTGCCCATGCTGCACCGGCAATTCCCCAGTTGAACTTGAGAATAAATAGTAAATCAAGTCCAATATTCAAAAAAGTGGCAATTATTAAATAGTATAACGGATTTTTCGAATCGCCTACTCCTCTTAAAATTGATGTTATTGAATTAAATCCAAAGAAAACCACCATACCCATTAAATAAATATTAAGGTATGTCATAGCCGACTCAAGCAGCTCGTTGGGTAGCTGTAGCAGTGCAAATATCCATCGGCTAATAAGAATTCCCACTACCGAAATTGCAACACCAGTAATAAGGAGGAAAATATTTAAGGTATCAACTGCCTTCCTAACATTATCTTCATCCTTAGCCCCATAATACTGCGATATTACCACCGACGCCCCACTACCAATACCAATAACCAATGCTATAATGGTAAAAATAATGGGGAACGATGCTCCAACCGACGCCAAAGCTTCTTTTCCTAAATATTTACCAACAATAATTGTATCAACAATACTGTAAAGCTGTTGAAAAATACTTCCAAGTAGCATTGGAAGAGCGAACTTCAGAATTTGCTTGGCTACATTGCCGCTGGTTAAATCGGTCATTAAGTGGATTAACAAACGTGGATAGCTTAGATTGTGCTAATCAACGTAAATTTTTATTTGTTTTGATACTAAACAGCTATACTTTACAAAAGTTTAATAAACAACGGGGAGTTAAATTTGGAGCGTAAAGGTAAAAAAACGATTTACATTAAAAGGCAGCTGACAACAAACTATGCCAACTGCCTTGAAAAAATTTGTAAAAAAGTTGTAGAAATTAGAATCTATCCAATTCAACAGTAAAGTGTCTCATAATTGGAGCTTCCCATAGAATTTTCAGGCCGGTTTTAATGCCCTCTCTCCGATCGAACACATTTTTAAGCGCAACCGCAATAACATCCATGTGGTTATTGGTGTACGTGCGGCGTGGTATTGCCAACCTAAGTAGTTCGAGCTTTGGGTAACGATTTTCACGGGTAACCGGATCGCGATCGGCTAGCAACGCCCCAATCTCAACGCCTCTTACACCTGCTTCGAGGTATAGCTCAATGGCCAACGTTTGCGCCCTAAACTGCTCCTTTGGAACATTGGGTAAAATTCTATTTGCATCAACAAAAATGGCATGACCACCAGCAGGCGATTGGAATGGGATACCAAACTCCTTTAACCTGTCGCCCAAATACTCAACCTGCTTAATTCGTGATTCGAGGTATTCAAACTCGGTTCCCTCGTCGAGCCCAACTGCAAGGGCATTCATATCGCGACCCGACATACCTCCGTAAGTAACAAAGCCCTCGAACATGATGTTAAACGTTGAGCATTTCTTCCATACTTCGTGTGAGTTCATGGCAATAAAACCGCCCATGTTAACAATAGCATCTTTCTTGCTACTCATGGTCATAAAATCGGCATACGAGAACATTTCCTTCACAATTTCCTTAATGGTTTTATTCTCATATCCCTTCTCACGAATTTTAATGAAGTACGCATTCTCGGCAAAGCGAGCCGAATCGAATAGCACTGGCTTGTTATGTTTATCGGCAACACGTTTAACCTCGCGCAAACATTCCATTGAAACGGGCTGGCCACCGGCAGTATTGTTGGTAACGGTTACAATGATAAAAGGTACCTTGGCTGCATTCTCGGCCATATATTTTTCTAGCTTATCAATATCAACATTTCCTTTAAAAGGATGATATGCTTCCGTATCGCTTGCAATATCAATGGTTAAATCAACTGCATGTGCTTTCCTAAACTCAATGTGGCCTTTGGTTGTATCAAAATGCGAATTTCCAGGAATGCAATCATCCTCCTTAACCAGCACCGAAAAAAGCACATTTTCAGCAGCTCGACCCTGATGGGTTGGCATAAAATACTCAAAACCAAGTATCTCTTTAATTGCATTTTTAAGGTTGTAGTACGACGATGCACCTGCGTAGCTCTCATCGCCAACCATCATTGCGCTCCATTGGCGATCGCTCATAGCACCGGTTCCCGAATCGGTAAGTAAATCGATGAAAACCTGATCGCTTTTAAGGTTAAACAAGTTGTACTTAGCATTCTTAATCCACTCTTCACGCTCATTACGAGTGCTTTTTCTGATGGTTTCAACCATCTTAATTTTATACGATTCTGCAAATGGTAACTCCATAGCATTTATATTTTAAAAAGTTAGAAATGTATTATTAGGCTTTAATTAAGAAACTAGGGTTGGCTATGAAATAGCCACTAGAAATGGAAGGTATCGCGATTTTTTATATTGCGATAAACGTGTTTTGCTAGTAACGATATTACCTTTAACTCTTTCATGTGAATTTAAGTAGTACACTGCAAATTTACAGAAATGATTTTAACATTTGAAAGATTTTAAAAATATTGGGTACTTTTGACTATGTTATATAGCTAGCATTAAAAACCCCAGATTAAAAAAATTGCTAAAAAAGTATCGACTATGCCTTTAAATGAAAACCAGCTAGATTATCTTCAAGAGAAGCTGAATAATCTATCAGAAAAACAAGCGAAACTTGCANNAATAAACTATCAGAAAAACAAGCGAAGCTTGCAAGCGAAGTTGCTGAACTGCAAAGTGAAATAATCAGCATGAAAGGTGAATCGGCACTTAAGCCAGTTGAGACAATTGAACCTAAAAAAGAAACTCAAATACCTGCAAACACAGCAAATGAAATAAAAAGCGCACCAAAATCCAAACTTAGCCTCGAACGGTTTATTGGCGAAAATTTGATTAGCAAAATTGGTATAATAATTACGATAATTGGCGTGGCCATTGGGGTAAAATATGCTGTGGAAAATCAGGTTATAAGTCCAACAATCCGAATTGTACTGGGATACCTAGTTGGGTCAGTATTATTGGGGCTTGCTGTATGGCTTAAACGACAATACGAAAGTTTTAGCGCAGTGCTTCTTAGCGGAAGTGCGGCAATTATGTACTTTATAACTTTTGCTGCATACAGCTTTTATAACCTTTNNTTTATCCTCAATGGCTCACTTTTGCGTTAATGCTCATTTTTACCGCATTTACGGTTGGTGCTGCGCTTAAGTATAACCGTCAGGTTATAGCGCATATTGGTCTAGTTGGAGCGTATGCTATTCCATTTTTGGTTAGCACAGGTGCGGGAAAGGTAGAGTTTCTGTTTACCTACATGATCATTATAAACATTGGCATACTGGCCATAAGCCTTAAAAAATACTGGAAACCCGTTTACTTCTCGTCGTTGGGTTTTACATGGCTAATATTTATGGCATGGTTACTTTTCAAGTACAAGCATAGCGAGCATTTTATTATGGCTGCGAGTTTTATGCTTGGCTTCTTCCTAATATTTTACCTCACATTTATCCTATTTAAAACGTTTAAAAAGGAATCGTTTAGCCTTTCAGATATCATACTTCTTTTAGCGAACTCGTTCGTTTTCTATTTTTTGGGCTATTTAATACTAACCGAAACCGAGGCGCTTACCGCTTACACCGGACTCTTTACTTTTTGCAACGCGGCACTACATAGCGGAGTGGCCATAATTATTCTAAAACAGAGGCAAACCGATAGAAACCTTTTCTATTTCATCCTAGGCCTCGCATTAGCATTCCTTACCATAGCCATTCCTGTTGAACTAAACGGAAATTGGGTTACTATACTTTGGGCATCTGAAGCTGCAATACTATTTTGGATTGGCAGAACACAAGGCAAACCATTTTACGAAAAGCTAGCCTACCCTTTGCTGAGCATTGCCTTTGCAAGCATAATTCACGACTGGAGCCTTTACCTAGGCAATTTGAGTGAACTTAGCCTCACGCCCTTCAACAACCCTAACTTCTACTCTTCGCTAGCTGTTACGCTACTTTTTGCATGTGTAGCAATACTTGGAATAAGCCAAAAATATACTTCGCCAGTATTTAAATCGGAATACCTAAAAGTAGTCTCATCTCTTTTTATTCCCGCCATGTTTGTGGCAATTGCTTACTTTACCTTTGGAATTGAGATTTTTAGCTATTGGACACAAAAATACTCCGCTTCGGCTGTGCTAGTTCCAAGCAATGATACCTTTGAGCAGATTGAAGTGTTTAACAAAACACTACTTAGCTATCGAACAATATGGCTAGTAAACTACAGCTTGCTGTTTTTTGGCCTTATATCCTACCTTACTTCGTTAAGCAAAAAGAACGAAAGTTTAGGGAAAGCCCTATTAACATTAACGTTAATTAGCGTTGGGGTTTTCCTTGCGTACGGACTATATTTGTTTGGCGAACTTAGGGAGGATTTTCTCAGCAAAAACGAATTAGTACTATTCGATAAAAGTGCGCTACAAATATACATTCGCTACATAGCGTTCGCATTTTTAGCCATTGCCATTGTAGGAAGCCAAAAGCTAATTGTAAAGCATTTAGCTAGGGCAAAATCGGCAATAGCATTTGACATTTGTGTTCACGTTGCCATAGTTTGGATTCTGAGTAGCGAACTGGTTAACCTAATGGATTTAGCCAGATCAGAGCATTCGTATAAACTTGGGCTGAGCATTCTTTGGGGAGCATACTCATTACTTATGATTATTCATGGGCTTTGGAAAGGGAAAATGCATGTACGTATTGCAGCAATTTCGCTATTTGCTATAACCTTTATTAAGCTTTTCGTTTTTGATATTGCACATTTAAATACCCTATCAAAGGTTATTGTGTTTTTGTCGCTTGGTGTGCTACTCCTCATAATTTCATTTTTATACAACAAGTACATGCATTTAATAACCGAGATCGATGACTAACTCCCTAACAAATAGTAAACTGAGAAGAAATTTCATTAACCTAGGAGCATTTGTTTGCAGTTTTCTACTCTATGTTCAAACTGCAACTGGGGCTGATGCGATTCGCCTCGACACCACAGCAACGCGCATTTCAAAGCACATTGATATACTTTGCTCACCTGAATATAATGGTCGCAGCACATTAAGTGGCCACGATTTAAAAGCAATTTCGTTTGTCGATAGCATTTTTAGAACAACTGGGTTAATACCATACAGGTCAATTCCAAGCAATTCGTTTAAGCAACCTGTAAACATTGTTTGCACAACCCCTTTATCGAGCAACATCAGCATACTTGGTAAAACGTATGGCTTTGTCACCGATTTTATCAACCTTGGTCAAGCACCAAAACCACTAAACAACATTGATATTGTTTTTGGTGGAACAGGTGATAACGACCAACTTGACTCACTTGATCTTAACGGAAAGGCATTATTTATACTAACAAACAATTTACGAATTGGGGCATTAAAGGTACACGAAACGGCAAAGCGAAAGGGTTGCGTACTAATTATTTCGGCCAATCCAACCAATAATCAACAATTTTCGCAAATTGCCCAACAGGTAAAATCGGTTAATGCGGCAACAACATATACACTTGCTACCTCATCAAGTTCGGTACTTACCCGAAGTTTTTCGCCAAATGCTAATCCTATCCCTCAAATTCTGGTGTCAAATCATCTTGCTGAAGCAATTCTAGGTGAAAGCCCTCAGAAAGTATGGGAACGGAATGTCGAAACTGATGGACTAAAAATAATACCCTCTTCATTAAAAGTAAATGTGCAGTTTAACAAGCAAATTGACACCTTAAAAACCTATAATGTTATTGGGTGGATTCCATCTGCAAGGGCATCGCAAAGGTCAATAATTGTTAGTGCACATCTTGATCATCTTGTCCAAAATGGGCAAAACTGGTTTCCTGGAGCCGACGATAATGCATCGGGGGTTGCTTTGGTGATTGAGCTAGCCAAACGCTTTGCCTCAAAAAAGGGTTATCAATTTAACAGCAACATTATTTTTGTTGCATTTACTGCTGAGGAAATTGGTTTGCTTGGCTCGCAGCAATATGCAAAAACCCCACTTTTCCCTGCCGATAGCACTTTGGTGCTTTTAAATTTCGATATGGTTGGAAGAGTTGGTGTACAAAAGGGCAGAAAAAAAACGCTGTTTATAAACGGTAACAACAAACTTGAAGCTTTTGGCGAAATGGCAATGCAGTGCAACACCGACAGTACGCTAGCCATTGACTATAAAACTCTTTCAAAAACATCGCTCTTCACTATTTCCGATCATTATCATTTTGAGAAGATGGGCTTACCATCGTATTTACTAACAACGGGGCTTCACAGAGATTACCATACACCTAACGATACACCCGAAAAGTTATCAATAGAAGGAATAGCACAAATTGCAGATTATATTGAAACGCTCATTATCGAAATCGATAGGTTAAATAGAATTCTACCAATGGACACTAACTAAAAGTACAAATCGCGCTCGCCTTGCTTTATCCTTTCAATTCGTTGTCGTATTTCAACAGGATTACCCTGGTTATTAAGATTCTCTAAGGTTTTATCAATTAATTTCCACCCTTTTTGCTGAACCTCGGGGGTTGCGTAGTCGACTAAGTACTCGCTAAGCGTTAAAACCGCATTGGGTGTACAATATCGCTTAATAAAACCAGGTACCGAAAACTCCATAAAGTGCTCGCCTGTTCTTCCTAAGCGGTAGCATGCAGTACAAAACGAAGGAAGGTTTTCGTGATCTATAAGTTCCTCAATAACTTCGCTTAGCGAGCGGTTGTCGTTAATCATAAACTGCTCACGATTAAGATTCTGCTCCTCATTTTTTGAGTTAGAGTAAGAGCCAAGTTCCAGTTTGGTTCCGCCATCAATTTGCGAAACGCCAAACTGAATTACCTCGCGCCTTACGCTAACCGACTCACGCGCGGTAAGTATCATACCCGTATAGGGTACAGCTAGGCGAAGTATGGCAACCAGCTTCACAAAATCGCTATCGTTCACCTCATACTTCTTTGGAGTGTTAACCGATGCAGCATCCTTAATGCGAGGGAACGAGATGGTATGTGGCCCCACGTTGTAGCATGCCTCAAGGTGATTGGTATGGCGAACAAGCGAAAGCACCTCGTAGCGCCAGTCGTACAGTCCAAATAGCGCTCCAATACCCACATCGTCAAGTCCTGCCTCTTGTGCACGGTCGAGGCTGGTAAGCCGCCAGTTAAAATCGCGCTTTTTCCCGCTTAGGTGGTACTGTGCATACGCCTCGGGATGATACGTCTCCTGAAAAACCTGATAAGTTCCAATACCCGCTTCCTTAACGGTTCTAAAACCTTCAATGTCCAACGGGGCAGCGTTAATATTAACCCTGCGTATTTCGCCGTTACCTTTCTTTATACCGTAAACCAACTTCACATTATTAGCAATGTACTCGGGCGAATACTCTTTATGCTCGCCATAAACCAGAATTAGGCGTTTCTGACCGTTATCTTCAAGCGCCTCTACCTCCTTAATAATTTCTTCATCGTTAAGCGTAATCCGTTGTGCATCCTTGTTCGATGCTCTAAATCCGCAGTATGTGCAATTATTAGTGCACTTATTGCCAATGTATAACGGTGCAAAAAGCACTATACGGTTTCCGTAAACTTTCTTTTTTAAATCGCGGGCTGCGTTAAGTATTTCCTCAACCAGCTTAGGGTCGGTTGTATTCACCAGAACAGCAGTTTCATCTAACGAAAGCCTTTTTTTTTTTTTTGCCTTGGCAATAACCTCGCGCACCCGCTCTGGGGTCGATTCGGTGCTGTAAATGTAGTTCCAAATCTCGGCAGGGTCAATGAAGGGTTTCATTGGCTCGTCGGGAATCAAATACTTTTCTGGGGTGAATTTCATGGTTAAATTTTTTTATATAGTTAAAATGAAAAGGCAAGCCTTGCGTAAAAGTTTCGTCCTGGCTCAACGCTAATTGATCCGCGGTTAGTTGCCAAGTGATTTGTATAAGCTTTATTGGCAATATTATCGATGCCAGCAAAAATCTGAACTTTCGATTGGCCTATATTGAAATTTGGCGAACTGAGCGCAAAATCGAATCGAATATAGCCTTCAGTTTCAAGTTCACCCTCGGCAATCAACTTTTGCTGCGATGCACCAATAGCTGAAAATTGTGCACTGCCTAACTTTACATTAGAGTAGCGCAACCCTAAACGGCCGTTGAAAGGTGGAATAAGGGGTAAATTTTCATCCTCATCTGTATCAACACCAACAACATAAGCAGCCGAGCCCAACACAACAAAATTTGTATAAAAATTATACTCAAAGCCAAAATCGAAACCATACAGCATAGCCTTACTCACATTTGCATTTACAAGAGCCGGTAGCGTATCTACAACACCCTCCGAGGGACCAGTGTTTATGTTGTATATAAATTCGCCTGGTACTTCAACAATCATGTTCTCCATCGAGTTTGCAAAACCATCTACTTGTAGGTTAAACTTCGGTTTCCAAACCCTCAAACCTAAATTAGCTGAGTAACCCGACTCGGGTTTAAGCGTTGGGTCGCCTAGCCGAACCATATTTGTAAGATCGATGTACTTAAACCTCTCCTCTAACGATGGTGCCCTGAAAGAACGTGCTGCGCTAACCGAAAGATCAAAATCCTTCACAAGTTCGTACAGCAAACCAGCATTAACGCTCCACGAAAAATTATACTCTAGCCCTTCTTCAAAGGTAATACGCTGATTTGGTGGCGAATCGTTCAGGTTTCCGTTTACAATGAGATAATCGATGTCGTAACCCTCATCGTTTTTAACCCTTATTCCATCTATCCTACCACCTAAAACGAGTTTTAGCCTATCGTTTAAGAACCGATGCT
>NPIE01008847.1_pt1 | contig 14229 bp, 27 predicted proteins | sample 8637661 | NCBI WGS metagenome assembly NPIE01 (sample SAMN07420842, study PRJNA396082) | bioreactor metagenome | isolation source: sample BA12 brine-fed electro-methanogenic bioreactor BA | place: Japan: Kochi | collected 2016-12-09 | reverse complement strand
GACTGGCGCCTGTTCACCACCCTGATCCGTTTCGACGCGGTCTACGTCGGCCACTTCAAGTGCAACCTGCGCCGAATCGCCGACTACCCCAACCTGTCGAACTACCTGACCGAGCTGTACCAGTGGCCGGGCGTAGCCGAGACGGTCGATTTCCATGCGATCAAGCTGCACTACTACGCCAGCCACGACACCATCAACCCGTCCGGGGTGGTGCCGCTGGGTCCGGCGCTGGACTTCCACCGCAAGCACGATCGCGAGCGACTGCCAGCCGAGCGCTGAACGGCGTCAGCGCCAATATCCGCGTCCGGCAGTCGATGCTACTGACCCGCCACGATGAGCGCCAGCAGGCAGTTAACGCGGCCGTGAAGCAGGCACGCCGGGCAGCCCGATTGGATACAAATAAGCCGCCGATCAAGTGCATCTGACCGAAGTCGGCGGCGAAGCCATGGCACCTGCACCTCAACCGTTGATCCGCATCGCGCGGCGAAAGCGATCAAATCGAGCCGTTTGTCCAGTCGCTTAGCAGCGGTATGGTCTTTGGCTACTGTGGCCTGCGGGACTGTTGACACTGGAGCTTGAGGAGTTCTTGTTGCGAACGCTGGCCGACCTGGACCCCGGCTACGTCGCCGTGCATGTGCTGTTCCGGAACGACGCCAATGCCCCACTGCGCGCCAACCCGCGCTTTATCCGCTTCATGCAATGCAAGGGCGTGTTCCCGCTGTGGCGCGCACTCGTCCCACCACCGGACTGCCACGCTGCAGGCGATCGATTCATCTGCGGCCACCGTTACCCGACGGTGGAGATCAAACCATGATCATGCGCAGTGAACGCAAAGGCCGAAATGCACTCGGCTCCGCTTCTCGGCGCGGACCGATGTTTAGGGCTTGTGCGATCGATGCTATGATCGTAAAACAGAGCAATGATCGATTAGAGGAAAGCAAGATGGAAACCACCAGGGTCTCGCCGAAATATCAGGTCGTCATTCCACGCCGGGTTCGCGAGGCGATGAATCTCAAGCCCGGCACCCGGCTGCAGGTGGTGCAGTTTGACGAGCGCATCGAGCTGATTCCCTTGCGCAGCGCTCAAAGCCTGCGCGGGTCGCTGCCGGGCCTGGATACCCGGGTCGTGCGCGATGAAGATCGCGTGTGAATCGGGCTTGATCATGAACGTCGTCGACTCCTCGGCCTGGCTGGAATACTTCGCCGACGGGCCGAATGCGCAACACTTTGCGGCACCGATCGAGGACACGGCCAACCAGGTGGTGCCGTCGATCACGCTGCTGGAAGTATTCAAGCGAATCGCCCATCAGCGCGATGAAGCCACCGCGTTGCAATACGTGGCCCTGATGCAGCAAGGTCGGGTTGTCGAACTGGATGCAGCGCTGGCCTTGCGTGCCGCAGCACTAGGCCTGCGCCACAAGCTGCCGCTGGCCGACAGCATCATCTATGCCACCGCGCAACACACGGGAGCAATCGTCTGGACCCAGGATGACGATTTCGAAGGGCTGGACGCCGTCCGCTACTGGCCGGGAGGCCGCCGATGAATCTGTTCACTGAACTCAAACGCCGCAACGTGTTTCGCTTTGCCCTGTTCTATATCGTTGCGGCCCAACGCGTCGTCAGCAGGCTGATGATCGAGCTGGTCGACACGATGTACCCACGGATCGACTGCAGTGACCGGGTGATAAGGTAATCACATGGGACGATTGGAAAATTCATCGTTGGACAGGTCGCACGATCGCGACGCGGCCGAGCTGGTTGCAACCTGGCGCCAGGCACAGCCAGTGCTGGAGGCCGAGCGCCTGAGACGGCTGCACAGCCTCAGCGAGCGTGACGCGGCCGAGCAGTTCGCTTCGCTGCTGCATTGGGGCGGCGTCTATCCATTGCGCCCGACCAGCGGCCTGGTCGAGCAACAGCGCATCCTGCAGCGCATGCGGGAGCGCACTTGAGCCTCGGGCCGGTGTTCGATGCAGCACTGGCCGCGCAAGCCGCCTGCGCCAGGCTCGGCCTGCCGTTTTGCGTGATCGGCGGGGTTGCGTTGCAGCGCTGGGGCGAGCCCCGCTTCACGGCAGATGTCGATCTCTCGGTGCTGGTAACGCCGGGCGAGGAAGTCCGCTCGGCACGAAGCCTGCTCGGTGAGTTGCCGGCACGCATCGACGATGCGATTGAATTTGCGGGACGGACACGAGTTGTGCTGGCGCAATCGAGCCAGGGCATCGGCATCGATATCGTGCTGGCGGGTCTGCCTTATGAGGCACGCGTGATTGCTCGCTCCAGTCCGTGGCAGATCGACAATGAGACAGCGCTGCAGACCTGCTCGGCAGAAGACTTGCTGGTCATGAAGGCGTTTGCCGCGCGCGACAAGGACTGGGCCGATGTAACGAGCATTCTCGAGCGCCAGGGCCGCAAGTTGGACCTCGACCTGGTGCGCGAGGAGCTGCGTCCCCTGGCAGAAGCCAAGGAACAACCGGACATTGCCATGCAGCTTGAGCGCCGCATTGAACGCATTCTTGGAAAGTCCCCATGACCCTGTTCACCGAACTCAAGCGCCGCAAGGTGTTCCGCGTCGCGGTGGTCTACGCGGCGACTGCTTTTGCCGTGCTGCAGGCGGCCGACATCATGCTGCCGCAGATGAATGTGCCGGAGTAGGCGATGAGCCTGTTGGTCGCCTTCATCGTGCTCGGCTTTCCGATCGCGCTGGTGCTGGCCTGGGCGCTGGAGATCAAGCCCGATGGCGGCATTCAGCGCGCCGAAACGACGCAAACCGCAGCCAGTGAAGCCCCGGCCCTGCTCGGCATGCGCACGTAGGTCGTCGCCGGATTGCTGGTGGCAGTTGGCATGGGGATGTCGGCCGGTTGGATGTTGAAGCCGGATCGCCAGGTCGCGCCGTCCGAATCGGTGCAAGCTGTCCCAACCACCAGCGAGCGGCAATCGATCGCCGTGCTGCCGTTCGACAGCCTGTCCGACGATCCGGAGCAGGGCTATTTTGCTGATGGGCTGACCGAAGAGATTCTCAACGCGCTGGCCGGGATTCCGAATCTGCTGGTGACCGCACGCACTTCGTCGTTCTTCTACAAGAACAAGGACGTGCCGGTCGACGAGATCGCCGAGCGGCTCGGTGTCGCGCACATTCTGGAAGGCTCGGTGCGCCGCTCCGGCGACCGGATGCGCGTCACCGCCCAGCTCATTCGCGCCGCGGACGGCTTCCACCTGTGGTCGCAGAGCTACGACCGCTCGGTCGCAGACGCGTTCGCGATCCAGACCGACATCGTCACCGAGGTCGCGACAGCGCTCGGCATTCTGCTCGATGACGCGCAGCGCGCGCGCATGGAGGCCTCCGGCGTGCGCGATCCGGAGGCCTATGCGCTGTTTGCACGAGGCCGGGAGCTGTACCAGCTTGCCCACGGCGGGGCGCCGCTGATTCCGACCCTGGTCGAGGCCAACGTGTTGTTCGATCAGGCCTTCGCGCGTGCCCCCGGGCTGTGGGCAGCACGCGGCGACAGCGAAGCGCTTGAACGCGCACGGCAACAGTTTACTGACCCGACCAATGAAACCAGTGTTTTTACATTGTTGAACCTGACCGCCCGTGCCGGCGACAGAAAGGCTACCAATACGCTTGCCGCCGAGATCGACGCACGGGCGGGTGGGCCGATACTACTGATGAACGGCATCTACTTCTGCCTGTGCGGCGCACCGTTCGATCTGGAAGCAACACCGAACCTCGCCGCACGACTCGCAGAGGCCGGCCTGGCCTGGCCACCGGTCGAATCCATACGTTGGCCACTGAAGGGCTGGTGAGTTCAATAATCGTTCAAGCGCGCTTGGCTGAAAGGGCAGCGCAGGTGGCCGTGCTACACTGATCCTGTGTTATTGGATCGGTTCGGAAGGAGCATGAAATGGCCAATTTAACCTTGAGTCTCGACGATGAACTGCTGCACAAGGCGCGCGAGGCGGCCCTGCGCGAGCACACTTCGGTCAACGCGCTGGTGCGTGAATATCTGGAGCGCTACGTCAACGCCCGCGATCGCCGCTTGCACGCGCTGGATGCACTGGATGAGGTCGCCGAGCGCAGCCAATCGGCCAGCGACAAGCGCTGGTCGCGCGAATCGCTGCACGAGCGCCAGGCCGGCTGACGGTCGCCTGATCAATGCGGGTTTTTATCGACACCAATCTGTGGGTTTACCGGCTGGACCGCCGCGAACCGGAAAAGTCGGCGTTTATCCGCGACTGGCTGCGAGCGCTGGCGCGCGAGCACGACATCGTCATCAGCACCCAGGTGCTGATCGAACTGCGGTTGGTACTGACGCGCAAGCTTGAACCCGCCCTGTCGTGGCAGGACACCCGCGATGCGCTGGAAGCGCTGGCTGCGTTCGAAGTCGTGCCCGCAAGCAGCAACCTGATTCTCGACGCCCATGTACTGGCGCAGGCCGAAAAACTCTCGTGGTTTGACGCGTTGATTGTCGAGGCTGCGATCCGCGCCGGCTGTGTGCGCTTGTATAGCGAAGATCTCGATCACGGCCGGCGCTACGGTCAAATGCAGGTCTGCAATCCGCTTCGGACCCTGGAGGATCGCAGGTGAGCCTGTTCACCGAACTCAAGCGCCGCAAGGTGTTCCGTGTCGCAGTGGTCTACGCAGCAACCGCCTTCGCCGTGCTGCAGGGTGCCGATATCCTGCACGGCAACTTCGCGACATCGGAGTGAACGCGAAACGGCGAGCCTTGATTTCACGGACCGCTGGTAATAAAGTAAGGATGTAATGCGCTACTGGCCGGAGGAAGCGATGACCGCTGTTGCAAAAATTACCACCAAAGGGCAAACCACCATTCCACAGGAGATTCGGGCGGCGTTGCACGTCAAACCAGGCGATCTGATCGCCTGGGAGGTCGGTACAGACGGAGTCGCGACGGTGCGCCGGGTGCAACCGCTGGACGTGGACTACCTGCGTGCTGTCGAGGCCACTTTGAGCGAATGGGGCAGCGCGGCCGATGAGAAGGCCTATGCCGACCTTTGAATGCTTCGACGTGGTCCGTGTGCCGTTTCCTTTCGCCGACCGCAACGCCCGCAAGAACCGCCCGGCGCTGGTGCTTTCGGAAGGCCCGGTTTTCAACGCGCCCGTCGGTCATTCGGTGATGGCGATGATTACCTCGCAGGACAACCCACCCTGGCCGCTGGACTGCCGGATCGGTGACCTTGGCGAGGCCGGGCTGCCGGTCGCCTCGATGGTCCGTTTCAAGCTGTTTACCCTCGACCACCGATTGGTGCGTGGCCATCTCGGCAAGCTGTCGAGCGCTGACGCCGATGCCGTTCGAGTCGCACTCGGGGCACTGTTTGGCATGCCATGAACGCAGGCATCACACGACACCGTCGCGCCCGCTCGTGCCTGGCAAGCCGTAGCGACCGCCACTCCAAATCCAACGGTATTGATCAGTCAGGCATCAGACAATGACCAATCGCCTTTGGCTCGAACTCAAACGTCGCAATGTGTTCCGCATACAGGAGCGTTTCGCATGAGGTACGCGTTTGACGACATTGTCGCCGCTGGTGTTGCAGACCGGATCAAGGACAGCAGCCTCTGGAACATCGCGCTAGCGGTTTACACATCGACCTGGCAGGAAGTCGCGGTAGAAGAAACGCAGTCATCCGCCTACAGGCGGCTGTTCCGGGAAACGGTGCCATTGGATGTGCAGCGTGACGGGCGACTGCATTGCGGTGATCGCGATCTTAATAGCGGCATTCCCGACGACGCCGCCGCATTTTACGCGCTCGAGTTCGTCGTGCTCGATTATCCCTGTACTCTGTCGGTCGCTGCAGATCGGATCGCATTTGCGGCCAAAGCCCTGCGTGAAGCAGATGGCCTTGAGCCCGCCTTGCGACACCGCATTGCAGAGCTGGACAACAGCAATGCGCTCATGGCCAACATCCATGAAGCCATGATCCCGTGGCGGATGCCCCCGGAAGGGTATGCGCAGATACTTGCAGCAAGAGACGAGCCGTGATCCTGCGCCGCATCATTGAAAATGTCCGGACCCGGGACTGGTTCACCGTTGCGATTGAATTCCTGATCGTGGTCGTCGGTATTTTCGTCGGCCTGGAAGTGAGCAACTGGAACGCGAGACTGCGTTGAAGATCTTCGCGAATTGGACCTGGAAGGCGAATTGCGCGAAATTCACGCTGATCCGGAGTTGGCTTCGCAACTGCGATTCTGGCTGGGACAGAACATCTCGGCCGCCACGTTCTACCAGTCCATGCACGAACCCGGTGAGGCAGCGATCGCGGCGATCGATCGCGAACTTGCCAGGGGCGGCTGAGGCTGCGGCCTGAATGACTATTTCAGCAAAAGGAAAGCTGCGATGACGGACATGAACAACAAGGTCGCTCTGGTCACCGGTGCCAGCAGCGGCATCGGCCGGGCTACCGCCGAGCTTTTCGCCGCCAGAGGCGCACGGGTGGTGGTTGCCGCCCGACGGCAGGATGAACTGGACTCGCTGGTGGCCGACATTCACGCGCAGGGCGGGACGGCGACCGCGGTCAGGACCGATGTTTCAGGCGCTGCGGACGTGGAGCGTATGGTCGCGCACGCAATCGAGACCTTCGGCCGGCTCGACTATGCGGTCAACAATGCCGGGATCGAGGGCAAGTTTGCCGGCATCACCGAGTTGAGCGAAGCCGACTGGGATCAGGTCCTGGGGATCAACCTCAAGGGTACGTTTCTGGGCATGCAGCACCAGGCCCGGGCCATGCTGGCCGCCGGCAACGGTGGCGCCATCGTCAACGTCGGCTCGGTCAATTCCTTCCTCGGCTTCGCCACCGGCGCGGCCTACTGCACCTCCAAGCATGGCCTGATCGGACTGACGACCAGCGTGTCGGCGGAACTGGCCTCGCAGGGCATCCGCGTCAACCTGGTCTGCCCGGGGATCATTGATACGCCGATGCATCAGCGCCTGCGCCAGGAGATCGGCGATGCGGTCTACGACCAGGGCGTGCTGCCCAGCGTGCACCTCAAGCGCGCCGGCCAGCCGGAAGAGATCGCCCGCGCGATCGTGTTCCTGTGCTCGGATGAAGCCAGCTACATCACCGGCACCACGCTCACGCCGGATGGCGGCCTGACGCTGACCGTTTGAGCACCCCGGACATCACACAAGGAAACTGACGATGAAACGAATCCATCTCACGCTGTTCGCCCTGGCTCTGACTGTCTCCGTTCATGCTGACACTGCCACATCGACAGAACCCCGAGCAGTGGTGGAGAGCGTCTATACCCTGTTCGCCGCGGGTGATATGGAGGGTTTTGCCGCCCTGATGGCGCCGGACATCGTCTGGAACGAGGCCGAGGGCAATCCCTACGCCGACCTGAATCCCTACATCGGGCCCGAAGCGGTCATGTCGGGTTTGATGTCACGGTTTGTCACCGAGTGGGAGGACATCAGCGTGACGCCGCAGGAGTTCGTTGTCGAAGGCGATCGCGTCGTGGTATTTGGCCGCTACGGGGAGACCTGGAAGGCCACCGGTCAGGTATTGGACATTCCGTTCGTCCATTCGTGGACGGTAAAGAAGGGGCGGCTCGTGGCCTTCCAGCAATACACCGACACCGCGGCCCTGGTCGCGACCATGGCTGATCATTCAAGCAATGCCGGTCGTGCGCCGGATTCACGGGCCAATGCTTACGAACAAGGCGCCCTGTTCCCGGCCGACCGCACCCTGGTGCGCCCGGAAGATGGCGTGATGCTGGCCGACGGAACGCTGCTGGTCGCAGACCAGGTGCATGGACTGGCGGCACTGGCCCCGGACGGCGCCAAGCGCCCGTTTGGCGACTTCGCTGCGGCCGGCTATGTCCACGAACCGCCCGAGCGCAGTGCCGGCCCGAACGGCGTGGCGTTGGAGCCTGACGGGCTTCACGTGCTGGTGGCCGATATCTTCACCGGCGCGATCTATCGCGTGAATACCGAAAGCGAGCACGTGGAGCTCGCCTATCAGCATGAATTCGGCGCCAACGCCGCGCGCCGTGACAGCAGCGGCGCGCTGTGGTTTACCCAGTCAACGGAAAACAGCGGGCCCGATTCGGAAGCGCGGATGTTTGCGGCGGTCGACATGCGGTCGATGGACGGCGCGCTGTTCCGGTTGCCGCCGCCGGCCGACGGTTCGAGCCAGCCGGTGGCCGAACTGAAGCTTTCCGGGTTGGCATTCGGCAACGGCCTGGCAATCGACGAAGTGCGCGGCCAGATCCTTGTCGCCGAGACCATGGCCGACCGAATCCGCAGTTACCGCTTCGATCCGACCGATGGCACGCTTTCCGAAGGCCGCATTCTTGCAGAGCTGCCAACCCCGGACAACATAGAGCTCGACGCCTCGGGGCGCCTGTGGATCGCATCGCCGATCGCCAACGCCCTGCTGGTTGTGGATCCTGACACCGGCGAATGGTCGACAGCCTTCCACCCGCAAACGCCCGAGCAGGAGAGATTGATGCTCGAATGGCAACGCCGCACCGACAGCGGCGAGCCGCGCCTGGAGCTGTTCGGCCCGGATATGTGCTCGCCGCTGCCGGGACTGATCACCGGCCTGATCCTTGGGCCGGATAGCGAGACCATCTACCTGACCGGGCTCGGCGATTCGCTGGTCAAGCTGGATCGCCTGCCCGACCCGGTCGAAGCGGGCTGGAAAGGCGCGTCGGTCTGTGAGGTCCTGCACAACGACGTCGAGCAGCGCGTTCTTCGGTGCACGTTTCCGCCATCCGTCGGGCACGAGCGGCATTATCACGACAGGCACTTCGGTTACGTGCTTGCCGGCGGGCGCATGCAGATCAAGGATACGACCGGCACCCGGGTTGTGGAACTTGCTGCAGGCGATCACTTCACCAGCGACGGCGTCGACTGGCACGAGGTCGTCAATATCGGCGATAGCACTTCGATTTACTTGATCACGGAGCCGAAATGATGACCAATTTTGTCCCTGAGCGAGCTGCAAACATCGGCTTTGTGTTCTACACCAAAAGCCCGTCACCGGGCACGCTGAATGCCCGCTGGATCTACGGCGAGAAGTATCGCGGGCCGGGCATCGCCACCGGCGGCCCGACAGAAGGCTTTGCCGGCAAATACCACGTCCGCTATTTTTTGGAAAACGGCGAATTTTCGGACGAATACGATCTTGTCATCGCCGAGGTCGGCGATATTTACAAGGCCACCTGGCTGGTCGATGGCAAGATCGAGGCGGAGGGTGTGGGCATGGAAGTCGATCGCGGGCTGGCAATCGGCTGGCACCGCGTCGGCACCGAATAGAACTGGAGGCGATCGCGATGGATCTGGAACTGAAGGGCAAGGTCGCACTGGTCAAGGGCTGGGGCATCAGGCGGGGGATCGCGCGAGCTGGGACGCCAGCCTGAACGTGGATTTGATGGGTGCGGTCCGGCTGTTGGAGGCCGTGTTGCCGATAATGGCTTGCGCATGCTAACATGTAGCAAACATGTTCTGGCCACGCTCATGACACACATGATCCAGATCCGAAACGTCCCGACTCCGCTGCACCGCGCATTGAAAGCACGTGCCGCGATGGAGGGGAAAAGCATGAGCGAACTGCTGCTGGAGCAGATGGAAGCGTGGCTTGAGTTGCCGTCTGAACTCGAGTTGCGGGAACGGCTGCGTACAGCCGAACCCTTCGGCATGACTAAATCTTCAGCGGAAATCGTTCGCAAGGAGCGGGATGCCGCGTGAGCCGGATTCTGGTCGTCGATGCGTCCATTGCCATCGATCTGCTCGCCCGCTTCCAGCCCGAACCGATCGAAAACCTGCTGTTTGCGCCGGACACTCGATTGGCAGCCCCGGAGCTCCTGGACGTGGAGACCTTGCACGCATTGCGCCGACTGGGCCTGGACGGACGCATCCCCGTATCCAGATCAGGCCTTGTGGACGAATTGCAAGCCCTTCCGATCCGCCGTTACCGGCATGCGAGTCTGATCGCCGGCATCTGGTCCCTGCGAGGCCATCTCACAGCTTACGACGCGGCTTATGTCGTGCTGGCCCATTTGTTGAATGCCTCACTGGTCACGCGTGATGAACGCCTGGCCAGAGCAAGCGGCCTGGGCGACCGGGTGCTGGTGCCCTGAAACCAAATCGAACTGCGAGAACAGCCATGACCGAACTACGTGACTACCTGGATTACTCCAGCGCACCCGATCAGATCACCGGCGGCGCCCGAACGGCAGCCACCCGTCCCAACACGACGACCCCGGGCACTTCTTTCCGGGACTGGTGAAGTTCATGCGCGATGTCCATGAGAAATCATTTTGAGAGGAAAACCGAAATGTATACGTCGAAGTCAATTGTTGTTTTGCTTGTCGCCAGCGCGCTGCTGGCGATGACGTCATTCGCCGTGGCGGCCGAAACGCCTGAAGCCCGCCTGGCCGCGGCCGGGCACATACTTCCCGAACCAACCGCGCCGGTGGCCACCTACGTCACCTGGCGGCGCGCCGGCAATCTCCTTTATCTTTCCGGGCATGGCGAGTGCGGCGAAGAATTCACCACCGGCAAGGTCGGTGACGACCTGACGCTGGAGCAGGGCCGGCGTTCGGCCGAGCTGACCGGGCTGTGCATGCTGGCGACGATCAAGTCCGCGGTCGGCGATCTCGCGAAGGTCAAGCAGGTATTGCAGATCACGGGCATGGTCAACGCGACCGATGATTTCACCGACCACCCGAAAGTCATCAACGGTTTTTCGGATCTGTTCGTGATTGCGTTCGGCGAGGCCGGCAAGGGTGCACGTGCCGCGGTCGGCATGACTTCACTGCCGTCGAACATCGCGGTCGAGATCCAGGCCATTGTCGAACTGCGCGATGACTGAGACTTTCCGCCGCAGCTCCAAGCGCAATCAAACGCAGCTCCGGCTCGGTACCGGATACGGCTGAGAGCATCGGAAAAGAGCATTTATAGTGCTCATGCCCGATCGAACGGAGACGAGATGGAACCCTTGCTTGACAGCAACACGCCGGTGACCGAGGCCACGCTGGCCGCCATCGCCCATATGCCCACCGCCAGCCTGCCGGTGCTGATGGATGACGACTTCGCCCGCTGTCTGAGCGATACCGACCTGATGCGCATCGCCGTGCTGCTGGCCGAGAAGAGTCGCGCCGAGGGCGGCTGCCCGATCGGTGCGGTGATCATCGATAACGCCACCCGGCGCATCGTCGGCAAGGGGCACAACACCCTGGTCCAGGAGAACCACCCCTACAACCACGGTGAGACCGCTGCCATCCGCGATGCCGGGCGCATTGACTTCGCCCAGACCACGCTGTTTACCTCCCTGAGCCCCTGCGATATCTGCGCGACCCTGCTGTATATGCGCGGCTTCGCCCGCGTGGTGGTAGGCGACGTGACCAACGCTTCGGGCAACGAGGCCCTGCTGCGCAGCAAGGGCCTGCAAGTCGATATCCTCGAGGATGCCCGCGGCGTCGAGGGCTACGCACGCTACCGTGCAGAACAGCCCGAGCTGGACCGCGAAGACTGGAAAGGCCTCGCCGGTGCCTGATTCGCCATGTCATGGCCAAAAGAATTCCCCGGATATGGCAGGGCTCGTAACGATTGTCTGTTCCCTGGCGAAAATGCCGGACTCATTCCTCGCAAGCTTGGCCGTTGGTCAATGCCCGGATCATCCGGCAGGACCTTTTACAAAGTCGAAATCATTCGGAGCCTTGCCATGATACTTTCCCGCCGCACATTTCTCGGAACGGCCGGGGTCGCCGGGCTGGCCCTGGCGTCGCCTCGCCGGGCCAATCCCGATGACAGCGCCGGGCGCGCACTCGCTCTTCCGGCGCTTGAGCGACCCACCGGTGCCCCTGCGACCGTGGCTCGCGACGAGGCGTATTGGAGCCGCGTGGCAGCCTACTACCAGGTGTCGCCCGAGTTCACCAATCTCGAAGCCGGCTATTTCGGCGTGATGGCGGCTCCGGTGCTGGCGGAATACCACCGGCAGATCGACCGGGTGAACTTCGAGAGTTCGCACTACGCCCGCGGCGAGTGGGGCGAGGAATCCGCCGCGGCACGGGCTCGACTGGCCAGCTTCCTGAAGGTGACGCCTGAGGAACTGGTGTTCACGCGCAATGCCACCGAGGCGCTGCAACGCCTGATCGTGCAGTACAACAAGCTGCGGCCCGGGGATCAGGTGATGTATGCCGACCTGGATTACCCGGCGATGCAGTTCGCCATGAATGCGCTGGCTGAGCTGCGCGGCGTGTCGGTGGTGCGGATCGAGTTTCCGGAGCCGGTCAGTCGCGAGGCGGAGCTGGCGATGTACGCCGAGGCGCTGCGGGCTCACCCGCGCGTCAAGCTGCTGCTGCTCACCCATCTCAACAACAAGACCGGCCTGATCATTCCGACCCGCGAGATTGTCAGGATGGCGCGCGAACACGGCGCCGACACCATTGTCGATGCGGCCCACTCCTTCGGTCAGGTCGATCTGACCCTTGCCGACATCGGCGCTGATTTCGTCGGGCTGAATCTGCACAAGTGGATCGGCGCGCCGATCGGCGTGGGCGCGATGTACATCAAGACCAGGCGCCTGTCGGACATCGACCGGATGCTGGGCGATGATGGACCGCTGGACCGGATTTACAGCCGCATGCACACCGGTACGGCCAACTTCGCCACCTACCTGACGGTGCCCGCCGCGCTGGATTTTCATGACGCCGTGGGCGCGGCGTACAAGGCCGCAAGGCTGCGCTATCTCCGCGACCTCTGGGTCGAGGCTGTGCGAGATACGCCGGAAATCGACATCCTGACCCCGGACGATCCCGATCTCGTCGCGGCGATCACCTCGTTCCGACTCCACGGCCGCACGTCGAAAGAGGACAACCAGGCGATCGTGCAGGAGCTGTTCGAGCAACACCGCCTGTTCACCGTCTGGCGCACCGGGCTGGCCCGGGGCGATTGTGTCCGGGTGACGCCGGCGCTCTACAACACGCCGACGGATGCCGAGCGTCTGGCCGCAGCGCTGCGCGCAATGGTGTCGCGCGGCGCATAACCGAGATCGCCCGCCCGCCCGGCAACGACTCCCTGCATCGGGTGAACCTGAACGTGTTGGTCATCGCGGCCTTCGGGTCAGGCGCATGCGCTGAACCTCAGCGAGTCGGCGGCAGGCGCGAAACAGCAAGCCGCGCATCTGCAGACCCAACGCATTGGCCAGACTGCAAGAGCAGCAGAGAACGGATCAAATATACTGACCCGAAACAGCGCATCGAGACATGAACGTAAACCAGGGCGCTCAATCCGGGGCCATCCTGTCTGCCTGGCGCCGATCCGGCCGTATTGAAGCGCTCGGGGGCATTGACTGCTTCGTGTACGACCGTCCCGGCGACCCGACCCAGGCCCCGGTGCTGTGGCTGCACGGCTTCCCCTCCAGCTCGCTGGACTGGCGTGCGGTGATCGAAACCATCGACAGCCCGCGCCGTATGCTGCTGCTCGATTTTCCGGGTTTCGGTTTATCGGCCAAGCCGCTCGACTACAGCTATTCGCTGATCAAGCAGGCCGATCGGATTGCTCTGTTGCTGATGGCACGGGGCGTCAAACAGATCCACCTCGTGGCCCATGACATGGGCACCAGCATCGCCTGCGAGCTGCTGGCGCGGCAGGCCATGGGTCTGTTGCCGTTTCGGATCGACTCGCTGGTGTTGACCAATGGCAGCATCTACATTGAGCTGGCGCGGCTGACCCTTTCGCAAAAACTGTTGCGCTCGCCCCTGTCGGGGCTGTATGCCCGCCTGGCGCGCTGGCCGCTGTTCCGGCGTCAGATCGGACGGATCGTCGCCCGACCGGTGGCCGAGGTCGAGTGGCAGGCAATGTGGCAGCTGATGCAGCACAACGATGGCCTGCAACGTATGCCGGCGACCATCGCCTATGTCGCCGAGCGCTATCGCTACTATCAACGCTGGACTGCGCCACTGGCCGAACTGAAAATCCCGGTCAGGATTCTCTGGGGTCGCCGCGATCCGGTCGCCGTACCCGCCATTGCAGAACGGCTGGCGGCAACGATCCCGGATGCCGAACTCACCTGGCTGGAGGACTGCGGGCACTTTCCGATGCTGGAGAACCCGGTTGCCATGGCCGCCGAACTGCAGGAATTCCTGTCGCGCCAACCGGTCTGAAACCGCCGGCCACGCATCGCCTGAAATCCTTGCCTGAAAGCGCTGGCGTCACGACGCCGCCTTCCAGTACAATATGCGGCCACGCGCCCGTAGCTCAGCTGGATA
>NPIE01023685.1_pt1 | contig 14233 bp, 12 predicted proteins | sample 8637661 | NCBI WGS metagenome assembly NPIE01 (sample SAMN07420842, study PRJNA396082) | bioreactor metagenome | isolation source: sample BA12 brine-fed electro-methanogenic bioreactor BA | place: Japan: Kochi | collected 2016-12-09 | reverse complement strand
CAGAGAAACCTGACATCCCGCACATGTTCCAAGTTGGAGTATTCCTACTTTTGGAGAAGCTGCAAAGACTTCTTCCATGGTCGCTTGTCCACTAAACAGTGTTGCCACGGTCCCTGCGCCCACAGCCTTCAGGAATGTTCTCCTATCTATTGGATGATCCAATATTTTTTTGAATTCTTTTTTCATATAAATTCTCCTTTTACGTATTACTATTTTCATGTCACTTTATTTACTTAATATTACGTATTATTACTGATAGATCGTTCATATCATGTATTAATACTTTTCGATTTGAATCAATTGGAAAAAGTATATATATTCTATTTATTAGAATGAAGGTTAGTAATAATATAAAAATATATATTAACAACAAAATGATTTTAAAAACCTAAAATGGAAGCTAAAAAAAATCAATAAGATATTTAAAAGATCTAACTTTAATTAAAAGTTGAAATAATTACGTGATTCATCCATAAATGTTAACTTTCATTATAGAAATCACATAAATCAGTTATGGGACATTCTTCATGTTTTGGCCCAATTGGCCGGCAAATATCCTGCCCAAAACGCACAAATTTTTCATTTAAATCACGCCAATAACATTCAGGAACAATTTTAGCAAGTTCAAACTCAGTTTCATCAGGATTCTTTGTATCAACAAGCCCCAAACGATTTGAAATCCGGTGTACATGTACATCCACGGGAATAGCATTCTTTCTAAATCCATAAACCAGAACACAGTTTGCAGTTTTCCTTCCAACTCCTGGAAGGCCTAATAATTTATTTATATCACATGGAACAACATCATCATAATCTTCATGAATAATTCTTGAAACTTCCTTAACTCTCTTTGCTTTAACTCTAAAAAAACCTGCTTTTTTAATTAATTTTTCGATTCTCTCAGTTGGAGCATTTGCAATTTCTGCAGGTGTTTTATAAACAGAAAAAAGGGTAGCTGCAGCTTCATCAGTGTTTTCATCGCGTGTTCTCTGGGATAAAATGGTTGTAATCAACACTCTAAATGGATTTGGATTTTTTACAGGCTTAGCAACGTATTTATCAAGCCTTTCCATGATTTCTTTGATCTCATTTTGAATTTTAATCACCTTCCTCTTCTTTCCATTTTTTGTGTATTGAAGGACAAACAGTGTAATAACTACAAAAATTGCATTTCCAATTATTTGCATCTCCAACCGAAGTTGGTTCTCTTTTCCCAGCCCAGTATTCAAGTGCCCATTTCATACCCCGTGAAAAAAACCGTTCATCAAATCTGTATATTTCTTTGTGAACTTCTTGAAATGTTTTTTGATGTATATAATTAATTTCAATAGTTTCTGATAATGAGGGTAATGTACTGGCTTTTTTAAGCATTTCATTAATTAAATTCCCCACTGAAAGAAGAGTTCCATATTCATTCCATTCCTTTTGGGGAATTTCAAGGCTTTTCATATATTCTTCGCTTAAAATAAGTTCATTAAAATCATTTTCTATTAAATCAACACCATATACTTGCCAGAAATCTCCCATTTCAGTTTCTTTATTTATCATGGAGTTAAGCCCATACCAATAAATCATTCCCTGCATTTTATCACGAATTATTTGCTGAGCCGACGGTGGATTTAGACTTTTACGAGTTTTCATCTCTACTACTTGGGTTTTTTTAGTTTTCACCCGTTTATTATTATGAACTTCAATTTCTTCTATTTCTCTTACTTCATCAATGATTCCCATTAAAAGAGCAGAACTAAATTTGGATACTATTGGAAGTTCACGGGTTAAACCTTCTTTTTCGTAAAGTTCCAACCCTACAAGGATGTTATGAACATTAGAATGAAGTTTATCTCCAGGTGTTTTAATTTCAACAACTATTTCTTCTAAAACCTCAAGAAAACGGTTTTTGTGAATTTCACTACCTTTTTCTTTTTCTGGTGTGGAAATTTCTCCATATTTACGCCTTAAATCTACTGCCATTTCACACCAAAACTGGCTGGCAATTGTTGAGGGACCTAAAGTAATTGAAGACATGTTATCATATTAAATAAATTAAAATTTGCTGAAAATGATAAATGATGTTTAAAAACCTAATTCTTTTTCTTCCATTTCTAATTCTTCTTTTTCCCACTCTAATTCTTCTTTTATTTGGCCTTCTTCATCTTCATCGCCTTTATTCCAATTTAAAACACCATAAATAATGCAAAGAAGAGTAACTAAAATACATGCAATGTAAGCTCCCCAAACCCAGGGATCTGGTATACCTAAAACCTCCATACATCCACCTCCTAATTTTATTCAATCTTAAATATTATCTTTAATATTTAATCATTACTATCTATTTTATTTATATATTTATAAATTCCTCTAAACTAAATTAGTCAAAATAAAAATTGAATAATTAGAATAAGATAATTATTATTTTAATTTATTTATAATTCTAAGAAAAGAAAAAAAAGCAAAAAAATCCATTAAAAAGAAGAATAAATTAATTATTCTCTTTTAAAAACCTTCAAAACATTTATCTAAGTGTTCTTTGCTTGGTGGTTTAGTTAGCAAACTAACTACCACTGTAAAGAACATGGCTACGGGTACTCCAATAACCAGAGGATCTACAAGAGGCCATGGTAGAGTATTAATAATCAGATTTTGACCACTGATCGCTTTAAAAATCCCTAAAGAAACTGCTGTTTTTTTATAAACAAACAATAACCAGAATAAACTAGTGAAAGTTCCCATCACCATACCCACTATAACTCCTGGTTTGGTTGATCTTTTCCAGAACAATGCACAAGTATAAGCAGATAAAAAAGCAGCTGCACATAATCCAAAGAATAGTGCCGTTCCTTGAGCAACAATACTTCCAGGAAGGGTAAATCCTAAAATAACCGCAATTATAACTGCAACAAGAATTCCTATACGAGTTATCAGTACTGATCTATCTCCACTTCTATTAAAAATAGTTTCATATACATCTCTACCAATAGAAGTTCCTTGAACATGGAATTGCGAACTTAAAGTAGACATAGCTGCTGAAATTAATGTTAACAAGAAAAGATAGGTAAACCATTCAGGCATAGCTGAGTTAATGAATATAGGAATAATTTTATCTACATTTCCTGAAGCAACTTGTATGGATATTTGTCCCATCTGTTGGAAAAAGAAAACATTAGAAAGTGAACCTACAATATATGCAGACCCTGTGATGACAAAAATAAAGATACCACCAATTAAAACACCTCTATTGAGTTCTTTATTTGATCTGACTGTCATGAAACGAACAACTAATTGAGGTTGAGCTAGTACACCAATACCTACCCCCATTATTATAGTAGAAACTAAAGTCCACCAGAATGGACTACCAAATGACGGGAATGTTGTCCAACCAGTTCCACCTACCGTTTTTACGGAATCTGGAACCAAATATGCCATATTAGTTAAAGCTTGCTGTGATTCTGTAACCCCACCTAGCAAATAATATGTGACTAAAAGTAAGAAAATCATTCCCAGAAACATTATGGTGCCCTGCAATGCATCCGTGTACATTACTCCCCTAATTCCTCCAAAAATAACATAAGCTCCTACAATCAATGCCATTATTATTAATGCAATGTTAAAATTTAGGTTAAGTGCTGTTTCCATGAATCTAGCAGCTCCAATAAGAACTACCGAAGCATATAAGGGCATTCCCAGGAAAATTACCAAACCACTAAAATACTGAATAAATTTACTATCAAATCTCTTTGATAAAAACTCCGGAAACGTCAAAGCGCTTAAATTATGTCCCATTTTTCGAGTTCTCTTTCCAAAGAATACAAAAGCTATGAAAATACCAATCAGAATATTAAAAAATACTAACCAAAGAATTCCCATCCCATAAAGTCCAGCTATACCTCCAAAACCAACAATAGCTGCAGTACTGATAAAAGTTGCACCATAACTCATGGCCATAATATACGGATGAGTGGTACGGCCAGCAACCATGAAATCTTCAGCAGTTTTAGTCCGTTTCCAAGCTACATACCCAGTATAACCAATTATAATCATATATGCCAAAATAATAATTGATAATAATAATATATTCATATAATCACTAAACCCCATTAAAATGATTTAAAATTTAATCCAGCTTATTTCAAATTAATATTTTATTGCTCTTTTTATACTCATTTTGATGATAGCCTCCATTTAATCTCCAAGAATTAAATTCAAAAGAATTATTGAAATTCATTACTATCTAAACAATTATATTATTTAAAAATTGCCAAATGTTTTTTGAATATTAATAAATCTAATTATAAATAAGTAAATATAAGATTCAATAATAAAAATTTAGAATTTAAATTAATTCAAATTAAATAATAAATAAAATTATAAAATAAAATATTTGAGAATATTGTATTAGATTTATGCCAATTCACTAATCAGCCGGATCCAAAAAAATAAGCACAGTGATAACATGATATGGAACAAAGAAGCCGAATGCATGTCCAATAAAGAAAAAGAAGAATTACAACTAAAATTATTAAAAGAAGTGGTTAAAAGGGCCTATGAAAATGTTCCTTATTATAAAAATCGTTTTGATAAATTGAATATCAGACCAGAAGATATTCAAACTTTAAAAGATATTGAAAAATTACCATTTACCACTAAAACTGATTTAAGGGATGCTTATCCTTTTGGAATGTTTGCGGTTCCAGAAGAAGAAATAATAGAGGTCCATACCTCCTCAGGAACAACGGGTAAACCCACAGTATCAGGATATACTCAAAAAGACCTGGAAATCTGGGGAGAAGTGATGGGTAGAGCACTTACTATGGCCGGAGCTGGTAGGAAAGACAAAATACAAAATTGTTATGGTTACGGGCTTTTCACAGGAGGATTAGGTGTTCACTACGGAACACAGGCCATTGGAGCCACAGTTATTCCCATATCTGCTGGAAACACCCAGAGGCAGATAGAAATTATGCAGGACTTTCAAACCAGCATAATAACTTGTACACCATCTTATGCCCTTTATCTGGCCGAAGTTCTGGAAAAAAATGGCGTGAACATTAAAGATCTCAATCTAAAGGCCGGGGTCTTTGGTGCAGAAATGTGGACTGAAGAAATGAGAAAAGCTATAGAAGACCGTTTAGGCCTTAGCGCTTTGAATATTTATGGTCTTACCGAAATTATTGGCCCCGGAGTGGCCCAGGAATGTGAAGCAAAAAATGGCCTTCATATTTTTGAAGATCACTTTTATCCTGAAATAATAGACCCTAAAACACAGGAAACATTATGCGAAGGAGAAAAAGGAGAATTGGTTTTAACTACACTCACCAGAGATGGAATGCCTATTCTTCGTTTTAGAACAAAGGACATAACTGCTTTGCGAAAAGAAAAATGTGATTGTGGTCGTACCCAGGTAAGGATGGATAGAATTACCGGCCGTACAGACGATATGTTAAAAATTAGAGGAGTTATTGTATTCCCATCACAAATTGAAAAGGCCTTACTAAAAATAGAAGGTTTAAATCCTCAATATCAAATTATTGTTACCCGACCAGAACATTTAGATGAGCTGGAAGTTCAGGTAGAAGCTTCACCATCACTATTTTCTGACGAAGTAAAGCATATAGAAGAAGTTAAGAAAATGATTGAGTCTTATATTCACAGTGAAATTGGTTTAAGAGTAAATGTCACTCTGGTGGAACCTGAAAGTCTGCCCAGGAGCGAAGGAAAGGCCGTCAGGGTTATTGATAAAAGGAATTTTGATTAACTGACAATAGCTTTAAAAAAAAGATTCAAATTGAAATAAGAGGGATCAAAATAACTAATATAAAGAGGGGATTTAAATGAAATTAAAACAAATTTCAGTATTTTTGGAAAATAAAGAAGGGCGTCTAAAAAAAGCCATTAGTATTCTTTCAAATGCCAGCATAAATATAAGGGCCCTTTCCATAGCAGATACTTCTGAGTTTGGTATTTTAAGATTAATAATTCCAGAACCAGAATTAGCCCAGAAAAAACTGGAAGAAAACAATTTTGTGGTTAAGGTAAATGAAGTAATTGCTGTAGAAGTTCCTGATCAGCCAGGAGGTCTGGACAGCATATTGACCATTTTATACGAAGCTAAAATCAATGTAGAATACCTTTACGCCTTTGTAGAAAAAAATGAAGATAAAGCCATAGTGGTAGTAAAGACTGAAAACATAGACGAAGGAATTAGGGCCCTGGAAGATTCAGATATTAAAGTAATGTCTGCTGAAGACGTAGATAAGCTTTAATTTTTTAATTAATTAATTTTTAATCCTTTTTACCAAAATCTATTTTATATTTGTTTTTTCTATAAATATCCATTATTAAAAGATGAATAGATTTTTTAAAAAATAAAGAAATAAATTAAAAGGTATAAATAACCGAAATATAAAAAATAATTGATTTAAATAGTTAATTACTTCATACCAGATTTTACAAAATTAAAACCATCTTCAAATGCTTTCATATTTATTGGGATGCTTTTTTCAGGTAAATTTGATCTCATAGAATCTAATATAATTTCTTTTTTTAATGGAAATCCAGATACTGCCGTAGCAGCCCCTAACATGACCATATTCAATGATAGGATGTGGCCAGCTTCTTTAGCCATCTTCTCAGCATCCAGGGAAAAAACGTTATCGGATTTGCATTTCAATGTTTCAATAATATCAGAAAGCTTAGGATAAGGGTTTTCACTGGCAGATATATTGAAAGGCATTATGGAAGAGGTATTGAAAATTATGGCAGAGTTTTTATTAGCTTTTGAAGCTGCGCGAACTGCTTCCAATGGTTCAAATGCCAACAAAAGGTCAGCTTTGCCTTCTTCAATGATTGAACTTTTTGAGTCGCCAATTTTGAGTTCAGTGGATACTACCCCGCCTCTCTGAGCCATCCCATGAATTTCAGTCATAACAACCTCATTTCCTCCAGAAATAGCCGCTTCCCCAATAACAATAGAAGTTTTTATGATCCCCTGACCACCTACACCACAAATGTAAATATTATAGGGTGTTTCATAATTAAGATTGCTGGAAATCTCCCTAGAATCTTTTTTATTGATCCCATTACCTATAGTACCACATTGGGCACTGTTTAACTTATTATTACAGTTACAATTCTGCATAATATCACTTCCGAACCCTTATAGCTTTATCGGTACAAACCTGAACACACACCGTACAACCTTTACATGCAGAAGCATCAATCTCAAGTGAGCCATTATTATTCTCATTTTTATAAATAGCTGGACAGGCCATATTAGAAATGCATTCCATACACTGGCTGCATTTTTCTAAATCTACTACCATAACTGATTTTTTAGATTGTTCTTTGTTTTTTATAAGAACGCAAGGATATCGAGAGATAATAACCGCTACACCCTTATATTTCAATGCTCTTTCAAAAGTTTCCACGGTTTTTTTAATACTGAGGGGATTTATAGTTTCTACAAATTCTGCCCCGGTGGCTTTTACCATATTTTCTATTGAGATTTCAGGTGCAATTTCACCCATTCCATCCACAGGAAGCCCTGGATGAGGTTGACCTCCAGTCATGGCCGTGGTACGGTTATCCAGAACAGTTAGCACAAAATTGTGCTTGTTATGAACTGCATTTATAAGCGGAGGAATACCTGAGTGGAAAAAGGTAGAATCACCAATAAAACAGACAATGTTTTGATTAGTTGCTTTAGAAAAACCGCTGCTTGTTCCAACACTAGATCCCATGGCTAAAAGATAATCTGCGGCTTTGTAAGGAGATTCTATTCCCATTGTGTAACATCCAATATCTGTAGGGAAAATTAGATCTTCTTCAGCCATTTTCAAATTTTCTCTGGCCTTTTTTATGGAATAATAAACTGCCCTGTGGGGACACCCTGAACATAGAGTTGGTGGTCTGTTAGGAAGGCCCAATTCCCTGATAGATTCATCCATCACCGTGTTTTCCTCGTTTTCTTCACACTTTATAGAATCAGGCTTTTCATCCCAATTTAATAATTTACTTAAAGCATTTCTCACAATATCCTGATTAAATTCGTAAATTAAAGGTAGAGAACCATCAAGTTTCCCATGAACTTGTTTAAAATGTCCAGACATTCCTAAAATCTTCAATAATTCATTTTCCATTATGGGATCAACTTCTTCAACCACCATTATTTTATTTGAAGCCTTTACAAATTTCAAAACCAGATCCTGTGGAAATGGAAACGAAAATCCTAGCTTTAGTATGTGAATATTAAGACCTGACTCTCGAACTACGTCAAATACATAGTTAAATGCACTCCCACTGGAAATAATTCCCATATCTGAATCTTTAAAATCAAAATCAGAGTCTTTGTTTACTTCTTCCCCTTTATAATAAATTTTATTTAAATCCGAGCTATTAGCAACTTCCAGAATACTTTCTATTTTTTCAACCAGGTCTTTATGCATAATTCTGGCAGTTACCGGAACCGGGACGAATTGAACCGGATCTTTCTGGAAAAATCCTTTTGGATTTGTTCCTTTTGGACTATCTTTTTCAGGAATGTCTTCTAACTCTACAATGCCCCTCATATGGGAAACTCGGGTGGTAGTTCGAATCAAAATAGGAATTTTGAACTTTTCTGATAATTCAAAACCAAATTTCATGAAATCTTTTATTTCTTGGGGATTGGAAGGCTCTAAAACTGGGATATTGGCCAGACGGGCATAGTGTCGGTTGTCCTGCTCATTTTGAGATGAAAACATGGAAGGATCATCTGCAGAGAGAATTACCATTCCTCCCCTCACTCCAGTATAAACCACACTCATAAATGAGTCAGATGCCACATTTAGACCAACATGTTTCATAAAAGTGAAGGAACGGACCCCTGAAGCAGCTGCAGCTGCTGCAACTTCCATGGCCACTTTTTCATTTATTGAAAATTCGAAATAAACTCCAGCATCATGGGCTATTTTTGAAAAAACATTTCCGATCTCTGAAGAAGGAGTACCAGGATAAGTAGCAGCTACTGAGATACCTGATTCTAATGCACCCCTTACCGCAGCTTCATTACCCAATAAAAAGAGTTTTTCTCCGGATTTACCTTGGACAATCTCTTTGAGATTCATTTTAAATCACCTATCGTTTTTAAATTAAATTTATAGTTCATTGGAATATAGTTTAGTATTTTAATTTTGTATTAACATTAATTAAGATAGAAAATTGTGTGAAAACCATATACACATACTATCTCTAACAATATAGATTATTGGAATTATATAAACTTAATGATTAATAATTATAATTAATCATTAATGACTCTCTCAAGTTTTAGGAATTTTTTAATATCCCACAAATCAAGTATTTCCTCAATGGCCTGGCAATGGCCAGATGCTATGAAAATATCATTATTTTTAATTATATATTTTATTTTTGAAACTAAACCCATTTCTTCTGTGAAATTACTTTCAAAAGCAGTTAAATATCTTTTTATAGCCTCTTTTTCACTTTCCCCAATATCATAAAATTCAATGAATGACCATGCGATAATATAGCGTGAAACCATTAAAATTGAGTCAAAAATAGGGTCTTCTGAAAATTTTTCATAAATGTTCTCCCCTTTTAAAGCAGATTCAGTTTCAAAGTTCACCGAAACTAAATACTCCGAACCAAAAGGTGGAAATCCGTTTTCTTGAATATATTTATTCACCACAATATCATCCATCATGGTGAAAATAAGGTGGGCATTCTTCATGTGGTTTTCTGAAGTATTTTCTTTAAAAACAGGCCTGCAATAGCCTAATTTAAAAATTAAATATCCGTGAGTAGCTTCATGAGCAATTGATCTTACCAAATCAGGGTCTGACCTTTTTACACCTTTTTTAATAATTATAATTATTTGATCAGGATGATATCTGAAAGCAGATAACATTCCTTTAAGACCTAAATCATTGCTTTCTAGAATTTTTATGGGTTTATATGTTTCTTTTTCGATTTTTTTAAGATATGAAATCAATTTCTCATAAATATCATCCATAATTGCCACCCAAACTGATGATTAAATTAAATCATCAATTTAATAATTATTTTGTATTTCAAAAATCTTATATTATACATTACACAATATTATTTTAATAAATTTATATTTGATTGGTTAATTTGTTAAAATTAAATAAATTTCAAATATTTGCTAATTTTATTTAGATATTAAAGCAAAACTCATTATACGCTCACATATAAAAATTAGTCTGTTATTTAAACATAAATCTGTTATTATAATAAAACTACTACAATAACTATTTAAGATAAAATTAAGGATAACTGGAGATAAAAATGATAAAAATCAAGGTTTTAAGATTTGATCATGAGAAGGACTCTAATTCCCACCTGGAAACTTACGAAATAGAATCTAAAGAAAAAATGAAGGTGCTTGATGCCCTTAATTTTATAAATGACCACTATGGGGCCAATTTAGCATTTAGAAGTTCTTGCAGGGCTGGTCAATGCGGTTCATGTGCTTTGAAAATGGATGGAGACATAGTTCTGGCTTGTAAAGCAGAAATTCACGACGATGCTGTAATTGAACCTCTTGATTTCCCTGTTATTAAGGACCTGGTTATTGATCGAAAGGAAATCGAAGAAAAAACCAATGAAATGAAATTATTTTTGGAAAAATGTGGATTAGAAGATTCTTTAAAAAATGAATCCTTAAAAACATGCCCTGAACTCATTCCTGCCGAAAACTGTGCAGAATCTAAAAAAGTAAGGAGTTGTATCGAGTGTTACTCCTGTTTGTCAGCATGTCCCGTAATTAAAGAAAGTTCAGAATATGCTGGGCCTTATTTCATGAGATATTTATCTAAATTTGCTTTAGATCCCCGCGATAGTGGCGAAAGAGCTATTGAAGGATTTGATGAAGGTTTATACTGTTGTACAACATGTGGAAAGTGTGCAGAAGTTTGCCCAAAAGAAATAAGCATTCCAGGCGATGCTATTGAGAAACTCAGAGCTATTGCCTGCAGAGAAGATGTAGGTCCTCTGGATCCTCACAAAAAACTTAAAAAAACCATTATGGATACAGGAAGATCAGTGGATCCCCTGGAAAAAAGCTTTATAAAAGCCGTTGAAGATTCCATTAAACCTTCGACTTCCACCAAAGCACATCCTAAGGCGGCCTTCTTTACCGGGTGTCTGGTTGATTATCGAATGCCTAATATTGGTTTTTCTCTATTAAAAGTTCTAAAAGAAAACGGAATTGAAGTTGATGTTCCAACCAACCAGGTTTGCTGTGGTTCTCCCATGATAAGGACCGGACAACTGGACGCTATGGAATCACTGGTAGAACAGAACAAAAAAGCTCTGGGCAAATATGATACCATAATTACCGTCTGTGCGGGGTGTGGAGCTACCTTGAAAAAAGATTATCCTAAATTTGGTGCGGATTTAAATGTAATGGACATCAGCGAGTTTCTGGTTGACAAACTGGATACAGAAAACACGAATCCAGTTAATATGAAAGTTACCTATCACGACCCCTGTCACCTTGCCCGTAGCCAGGGCATTCGGTTACAACCTCGCGAAATATTAAATAAAATTAAAGGCTTGGAATTTGTAGAAATGGAAGAACCAGACCGATGTTGTGGATCCGGAGGGGGCGTAAAGTCAGGTAAACCAGAAATATCTGCTGCTTTAGGTGAAACAAAGGCCGAAATGATAAAAAAACTTGATGTAGACGCGGTAGTGACCATATGTCCTTTCTGTCAAATTCACATCAGGGATTCTCTGGAAAAAGCTGGTGCAGATAATGTAAAGGTTCTTAATATACTGGAAATTCTGGATATGGCATATTCCCGGTAAAAAAAAGAATTTAGGTCTTATGCAGTAAATAAAGAAATTAAATAAATAAATTTTTTTAACTGAAATTGGCCTTAATATCTGATTTGTTTAATCTAAGAAACTTAAAAATCTTGATAATCTTGATTTGATATCTTGATATCATGAAATTTTACTTGAAAATTGTATGTTGAAAATTTATGTTGAAAATTTTGGATTTCTCTTAGAGATTATTTTTCAATCTAATATCAAGATCAATCCTAAAGATCAAATAAATAATAAAATAGTGGTATAATGGATTTTTTGAAAGATAATATTTACGTGGTGTTTGTAGAACCAGAATCACCAGGGAATATTGGTTTTTTAGCCAGAACCATGAAAAATTTTGGTCTTTACAATTTAATTCTTATAAACCCCTGCGAACTTAGAAAAGAAGCTTATTTTCAGGCCATGCATGCTAGAGAACTTGTGGAAAATGCTGCAATTCATGATTCACTTAAAGATCTACTTGAAAAAAAAGAGATGGACTTCATAATAGGAACTACAGGAACTCCCGGGGGGAGCTATAAACTATCTCGAATTCCAATTAAACCACATCAACTAGGAGAATCCATACATTCTTCGGGAAAAATAGCTTTTTTATTTGGAAGGGAAGGGAATGGATTATATAATGATGAAATTGAACTTTGTGATACTGTGGTAAGTATACCTACAGATGAAAGATACCCTATCATGAATATAACTCATGCTGCGGCCATTATTTTTTATGAACTTTTTAAAAATAAGAACGAGTTTAATGTAGAGGGATTGGAAGAGGCTTCTCTCCAGGAAAAAGAATATTTAATCCAGGAACTAGAAGAAATTGTCAAAAAACTTAATATACCCCCACACAAAGAAAAAAACGGGGTAAAAACCTTTAAAAATTTATTAGGACGAGCTTTTGTTACCGGTCGAGAGGCCCACACCCTTAAAGGAATATTAAGAAGAATAAATGGTAAAATGGAATAAACTTAATTTATATCAAAATCAAATTAGAACATGTAATAATCGTGATACTTTATTGATGGTTAAATATTTACTGAAAAATTCCTATTGAATTTAATACTTAAATAGCTGTTAATTTAGGATTATAAAATCAGGAGATAGTATGATATTTGGGTTAGGTCCATTAGAAATAATCGGAATACTGATATTTGTAGTTTTACTATTCTTTTTGCCTAAAATAATGAGAATTCGTATGATTTCTTCTATAAACAAGACATTAGAAGAACTGGAATTAATGGTAAAAGATGCCAGGAAAATTCTCGTGAATCTTTCTCAAGAAAAAGGAAATCCACACCATGACCCAACAGAAGCTGTGGAAAACTTTATAGAGTTTTTTGTAGTTCCCCCTGTTAATTTAGATCCTCATGGACTTGTTAAAAAATTTGATAAAATACTTGAACTTGGAGAAGAACGTTTTAAGGATATGGCCCAAGAAATTGCACCCCAAGCTGATGAAGAAGTTAAGTCCAATATTATAATGACTATAAAAGCCACTATAGGCCTCAATACTGTGTTAAAATTGGTCAGACACAATATGGAACTGGCTCGGAAAACAGGAAATCTTCAATTATTATTAGCACTGCAAATGAATCTTCCCATGCTTATGAGACTGGTTAAAGCTCAATTTGACGGTACAAAATCTTTTTCCAAAGGATTGCCCATAGGCGATGGGATAGGGCCCATAGTAGCTAGTATGTTCATGAATGAATTGGATATAGAAAATTTTGAGGATTTAGGAGATATGATCTATTCAAATTACAACTTTGAAGGCCTTAACTTAACAATATTGCGTGCTAAAGGTCCTGGGGCAAGAGTTGGAAAAGTTGGAAAAATTGCAACCGATTTAATTGAAAAAAATAATATAAATAGAATTATTAGTGTGGATGCCGCTACAAAACTAGAAGGAGAAAAAACAGGACGAGTAGCAGAAGGCATTGGAGTGGTAATTGGAGGTTTAGGTGTTGAAAAATGGCTCATTGAAGAAAAAGCCACCTCCAGTGATATCAAAATCGATGCCATAATTGTTAAAATGAGTCCTGAAGAAGCCATAAGTCAAATGAACGAAGAAATTGCAGAAAGCTCCAAAGAAGCCTTAAAAATCCTGAAAAAATCAATTTTACGTTCACCAGAAGGTTCTAATATATTGATAGTTGGTGTAGGCAATAGTTCAGGAATACCTAACATTATTAATGATATTTCCCAAATAGAATTTAAAAAAATTGAAATAGAAAAATAGAATAATCATCTTAACATAATAGTTTAAAACTAAAATAAAAATATAAAAATAGAATTAATTTTTAAATACTATTCATTATTGGCAATTAAAACAATTGATTCAACTAACTGTAAGAGGGTAACGATGGCGATTCTTAGTGACATAGAT
>NPIE01009906.1_pt1 | contig 14237 bp, 13 predicted proteins | sample 8637661 | NCBI WGS metagenome assembly NPIE01 (sample SAMN07420842, study PRJNA396082) | bioreactor metagenome | isolation source: sample BA12 brine-fed electro-methanogenic bioreactor BA | place: Japan: Kochi | collected 2016-12-09 | reverse complement strand
GAGCCCTTGTTTTATGAAGTAACTGCTGCAAAAACATAGACACGGATTTCCAACATCCACCGGGGTAGTGAGTTTTTCCCTGCCGGCGAAGCTGAGTTGGAAGAAGCGGATGAAAGTGATAACGGAAATCCTTCTTTCAGATGAGATTAAGACTAAGTCCATTCCTCTTCGTATTCCCCATCATATTCATCTTCTTCGTATTTCTCTTTGTACTCTTCGTGTAGCTTTAAATTCAGTTCGCTGCGTAATAGATATTCTTCATCGGTTAAACCATCTACTGCATCTTTCATAAACAGGGAGTGCACTATTTCTATGTTGGCCTTGTGAAGGCGGGCCGAATCTATTGCTCTCCCTATCAAAAAGAACAGTGCTGTCATTAGGGATATAACCAATGCCACCGGCACAATTTCGTGTAGAGCTATTCCTCCAGTTTCTGATCTTATGGTCACTTTAAGTAGGAATAAGATGTAAATAAAACCACCTATCCATGTCCAGGCGAATTTTTCAGGTGAATCAATCTTTATAAACGCGCAATACAGAACACTCAGTGTGACCGCGAAAATTCCAGCCGCTCCTGGAGTAAGGACCGGAATGATCTGAATGGTTCCAAATAAAGATCTAACAGTAAAAAAAAGAGTCACGATGAAAATGAGATCGATCACTTGAGCTTTACAGAACCACCTGATCACAAGGTGGGTCCTTAGATTGGTTTTATACCTTATTATTATTTCCCCCGATTTCCGTTTGTCCGGTGTGAGCAAACGCCATACTATCCAACCGAATAACAAGTATTCCAAGATCAGAAACATCCAGAATTTCATTTTTGGCTCCTTTTGAGGTAGTTTGGAGCGCAGAAGAAAATAAAGCTATTACTCTTCTTGTGAGTCGAAAAGGTTTTCCTGCTTTGCTATTTGTCTGATAGAGATGAGTCGTCTCTTTTCCTTGGGGTTTCCGGTACCTTCCTCGATAGTGGTCTCTATTTCGAAAACGGCCTCAACGGTTTGGTCCAGCATGCCTTTAACCTGTTTTTCCATATCCTCCCCAAAAAATTTGCCATCAAACCGGTCGAATTTCTCTTTTTGGGGTTTTGTAGCAACCGTTTTTGTAGGTTTTGGAATTGCTATTGTAAGAGCTCGATCCAGCAAGTTGACGACCTTGAGCTCTCCTGTGATTCTTCTCGTTTCAGATTCTATTTCTTCCCGTTCTCTTATTACTGAATAAATCTTGCCTGCCAGCTCTCTCGTAAGATATGTTGATTGCATTGTTTCCGGATGAGTAAATTGTACGTCTGCCTGATATTTTTGGATTTCCAAAAGCATCTTTCTGTACGAAACCATGGGCTCAACGCCCAGATCGTCGGCCATTTGCTTTATTTTATCCTTGTCGGATCCGCAATCTAAAAGGTCAGTGAATGTTTTCAGGCTCTCTCCGAGAAGGTTTAGCTCTCCTGGTACATGGAAAGTGACAGGCTCTTTGTCTTTGGGTGGAGTTTCCATCAAAATCAACCCAAGGGAGCCTTCGAAAACTCCGCCAAAATCCATGAGAGTGATCCCGGAAAACATCTTGTTGCCGGAGAGCAGGTATTGTTTTCTTCTGGCTATCTGCGTAACGATGCCCTGCACGTATTCCAGCATCTTGGCAAGAAAGGCTATCGGGGCATTGAATTGGAAACCTGTTCCGGAAAGATTGAGCAGGAAAGCCTGTGCTTCATGGTTTCCGCATACGGCGAATGCGTATTCCTGGGACAACTCTCGTATTTTGCCGGAAACCGATCTCTTTACCAAGTGCAGAGAGGGGATGTCTGGGGTTTCTTCAATAAGGATATTAGTGTCTTTCAACATATTGCTTAGATAGGATATATCCTCTCTTATCGAGGCAAGGGAACGATTCTCAAACTGCCGCTCCTGTTGTTCAATCATCAGCTCTTCTTCCAGGCTCCCTTCTGATGGTCTCTTTCCTTCGAAATCGAAGAACCCATGATTAGATAAAGCCTGTTTGATATTTGCTTCGCTTACACTAAGTATACCTTTCTTTTGCTCTGGAAATGACTTGCTTTGTGTAAATAAACCAAGCCATTGATCGAAAAACTTGTCAGTAATTCGCTCTTTATGGGGATGTCCTTCGGGATATACAGGGCAAGGAAGAGTATGAGTTTTGAAAATGAATTTATTGATTAATTGGAAATGCTCTTCTCCCCAGCCTAACAAAAGCCCGGCTGATGCCCTTTCTGGATCAGAAAGATTATCAAAATATACGGCGTCGAACAGGTTCACAATATCTATGTCTCCCGGACATTTCTTTGCAGTGACAAAGCTGCCGTCAAGCAATTGTGGGCAGGTTAGGTTCAGGTTATTCAATTCCTGGAGATAGGCCCCGTAGCCGGAAAAAATAAGGGGTCTGTTGACCGAGTCGCTGTACCCTGTCACGTAAACGGATCTGACATCCACAAGATCAGTTTCAATGATTCCTCTTGTGGATTCTTTGTAGGGAAGGTTTCCGAACTCATCGAATCGAGGTATCAAAAAATTCCCTCCAATACTTTCCTTTGCTATGAAAAAGTGTGCCGCTAGGCCTCCCCGTTAGAAGTTCCTCATCAGGCTGACGGTTCTTCCGCAGATGACGAAGTAGCCGGATATCATCTCGGGCTGGATTGGTCTGATCGATATTCTGTGCTTGAATTCTTCAAAATCGCTGTTTGTTGGTCGTCTGTTCAAATTTTGTGCCTCCATCCTTTCAGTTTTAGAAAACTTTAAAGAAAGCAGACAGCGACGATGTCATTCCAGATAAAAAGGCAAGAAACGAAGCTATTGCACAGATCACAGCTGCTATTTTGAATCTATCGCCGGAGGGGCAGCCACTTGGGGAAGCGCCTTTCCTGGGTTTTGCCCCGAACGAGACCATTGCATAGGCGTCCTGGCTCCACCATGTAAAACCGGTAGCGATAGCGGAAAAAAGAACCCCTAAGCAGAAAAACGCCAAAGCCCAAACCAGTCCTTGTGCCTGAGCATAAAGGGCTGTCCGTGCCCAGATATTTCCTAAAAAAGCCAAAAGAGCGACAGCGGCACTGCCATTTATCAGGAAAGTAGCCTTCAAGGCGTTATGGCCTAGAGTGATCACGGATTTGAACATTTCAAGATTTGAAATGTTTTTTGCTTTATATTGCTCGAGTTCAGATGCATGTCGGAGAGATCGAATAAAGCGTTCTTCCTCTGTTTTCGACTGACTATCTTCCAGCCAATCGATCAGTAAGTCGATTGGAACCGTCTCCGTTCCCTCTTCCCTGAGTGACTTCAATATATCTACAAGATTGGTCATTCGTGAATTGCCTCCATCCGGTTATGTTGATTACTGTGAGATATTTTCTATTTCTTCATCCTTGTTATCTGTTTCAGTGGGCAGTGAGATTATCCGCATCACAAGTTTTTCGAAACAGGATGCAAGGTGCCCGATATCCTGTGAGATTTTCTCGATTTGTCCTGAAATTTTGTGGGTTTGGCTTTCTGCAGCAGTAGTGCCAGCGAACGAATCGACTTCGAGAATGAATTCTGTTGGTGTCATTTCCTTTGTGTTTTTTTTGAATTTGCATATTACCGAGATTGGTTCATCTCCAAGGGCAGCCCTTAATCCCGCATATTGTCCCCAATCGATCTCCCTGGTTTCTCCAGGGCCGAGAGCCGGTATCCCATTGATCAATGGGCCGCTAGTCATGTAGTCGAATTTTCTCTTTTTTGTTTCTTTTATATCCAAACCGAAAGCCCTGGATGGAACCGGACGAGAGAACTCAAATCGGATGTCTCGAGCCAAGCCGTTCCCTGCATTTCTAACGACCAATTGCAGGAGAGAAGGGCGATCCTTGTCGTGTTTCACTGTGAATATGACATGAGGGTCGGATTGCGATTCGAGAATTTTCCGAGTCAGCATTACATACCAACCGGTTAACAGGGCCAATACGACTGCGGCAACAGTATTTAGTACAGAAGAAAAGAAAAGCATGGGCCTAACTCCTTCCCGGTAAAAATTCAAACTGTTCAGGTGTAGCAAAAATACTGTCCCTCACTATGAAACGGGGAGGCCAATTGGCCTCCCCGTTAAAAGTTTCTCTTCAAGCTGACGACTTTGCCGCAGATGGTGAAGTAGCCGGAAATCATCTCGGTCGGGATGAGCCGTGACGATTCTTTGGAATTTGCTCCGCGGAGCTTGACGGCTCCAGAGCGGTGATATATGAAGTGCTTGATCATTTCTAGGTTGAAAGCTCCGCTGCCACTAGCCATTTAACCGCCTCCGCATTTATCTTATCTTAATCCTGAACATTTTGTCTAATAAATTATTAGAACAAACCTTTGCCGTGAATAGATCATATCTTTATTGGGTATCAAGAAAGAAGTTCAAAATCTTGACAATGGTTTCCAACATCCACCGGCTCAGCTTTTGCCTGTCAGGTCTGTCAAAGATCTTGCTCTTTGACAGAGGATTGAGGAAACGTATATTCCCTTTTTAAACATGGCCAGAATTGTCACACGGTGAGTCTAGTCTTTCTGTGAAAACGGAACTGACTGAATTCGCATTGTGGGAGGTTTAACCATGCCTTATGGGAATAACGATAAGGGCGCGAACCGGAACGATGGTTGCAGGAGTCCCCTTCAACTGGTTCCCCGATCCGGGGAAGGGGCAAAGGAGTGGCAAAAGGAAGCAGAGGTCCTTTTTGAAACGCCTCAAGACTTTGACAGCGCTGGTCAGTTCTGCCAGGGGATGGCACGTGTGACAGTAGGGGACAAATATGGCTTTATTGATCCCAAGGGCAAATGGCTCGTGGAGCCCATCCTCGACAAGGTTATGTACTTGAGGGAAGACCTTGCTTACGTAAAAGAAAACGATCTCTGGGGTGCAATAGACAGGAAGGGCAACTGGGTTTTTAGTCCGAGGTTTACGATCATTCAGCTTTTTGATGGTGGCTATGCCGCGGCGATGGCGGGTGGCAAGTGGGGCTTGATAGATAGGTGTGGATACTGGCTGGTGAAACCCTGTTATGACTGTGTAAAGAGCTTTCGGGAAGATATGGCGCGTGTCCGGGTTGACGACAAATGGGGTTTTGTGGACATGGGAGGAAAGCTGTTGACCAGAGTATGTTTTGACGGGGCCTATGATTTTTCTCAAGGGTTCGCGGCGGTACAGACAGGCGCAAAGTGGGGAATTATAGACAAAAACGGCAACTGGCTTGTGGAGCCTGTCCTGGACTACATATTCGAAGGCTTCAAAGAAGGACTGGCTCTTGCGCAGGTTAAGAAAAAATGGGGATTCCTGGACAGGGAAGGGAATTGGGCGATAAAACCTATTTTCAATGATGCCTGGAGAGGTTTTTCCGAGGGTCTGGCAGCAGTGTGCCTTGGAGAAAAATGGGGTTATATAAGGCATCCAGGTTGGAAGGCGTGAGCTGAAGATTTTGAGATACAAATTCTTTGCCTGATCCTTTTTAAAAAATCCCAGGAGATAGAAAAGGGAGAGAAAACATCGAGGAGGGTAAATATGCAGACGTCCATCGAAAGGTTGGAGCAGGAGCTATGGTCGCGGTGTGTAAAACAGAGGCCTCCAAAGGACGATGAGGTTTTCGAGAGATGGTGTAAGGATGAACTTGCCCACATGCGGGAAAGGTTTGTCATTGTCCGGATACCATCGGATCTGAATTCTCTTGTCGAAGAAGCAACGGCTCGGTGGGATCAGATAGAGACAAAGGTGCTTGGTCGTCTATCCATGGATCGGCAGACCTTTATTGAAGCTTTTGATAAGGGATATATGCAAATGGTTTCCGGGGATACCCAGTGGATGACGTTGCTCGGTCTTGCGGGGGCAACCCGCGGAGCGGTCAGAAATATGGACTGGGTAAACCTTTTCGCCTGGGTTCTGCCAGTTGCCGATAAACCCAACAGGTACGTGCATTTGTCGCGTGGTCGAATAGTAGCTGCAATGTTCTACATTGAGGTGCTCGCCAGATACGGCCTTTCTGCAAGAGATGATGCGAGTTCCCCTGTCGGTAAGATAGATGCGAGGTGGCGCTTTGTCTCATCCATGCAGATCATGTAAAAAATCTAGGATGCCGGAATTTCAAGAGAACCCTGGTTCTACCCCTCCAGACTTTCAGCCATCTTTCTGACTTCTTCGGCAAGGTCCTGGCGCAGGGCCTCCGGCTCCAGAACCTTTGCTTCTGCTCCAAGGGCCAGCACCCACTGTTTGAGGTCGAACCATCCAGAAGTGTCTATCTCCAGAATAATGGAGCCGTCCGGCTGGTTCTGGACGCTCTGTTTTTTGAAGTATTTCCTTTGCAGAATGTATCTCGCCTGTGAGGCGGATATCCAGATCTTTGCGTGGACAGGATCCCCCAGGGTTATGTTGAAAGCACCGTTCAGGATATCGGCGGGGTCGAATCCCTCAGGCATTTCGAAGTTATCCCCTGTTGTGACCACTTCCAGTATGCGTTCAACAGCGAGCACCCGTATGTTGCCGTAATCCGTGGCGTTGACAAATATGTATAGGCCGCCGCGGTTTTCAAAAAAAGTCAGCGGGGCGACGCTGAATTCAACCTGTTTTTCCTTTGAAAAAGAGTCGTACTTCAGGCGGCAGACCGTCTGTGAGATGGCAGCCTCCGCGAGCGCGTCGATCACGTCGCCCTTGTCCGAGTAATCCTTGGAGAATTTGTCCATGGGGGTGCAGAGTGCCTTGACCCGGGAGAGCTTGTCGGAGAAGTTTTCCGGGAGTAGAACGCCCAGTTTGGCCAGAGCTCTGTCGGCTGCCTCTGTGATGCCGGTTCCTTTGAACACCTCGTCCTGCGCGCGCATCAGGTGGAGTGCGAATACTTCCGGCCAGTTGATGTCCAGGTTGGGAAGGGAGATATTAGGGAGCTTCAGGACATACTCCTCGGGAAGCTTCCACCTCTTCTCTCGACCCAGTGGAGAGGATTCGTCGTAGAGGGGGAAACCCATCTCCTGGAGAGAGTTCATCATTCGGTAGACTGACCTGCGGTCGCATTCCAGCTCTTCCATACTCTGGGCTATCGTCGCGCCTGAGGGTTTGCTGTAGAGCTCTATCGCCCGGAATATTTTCCCAATCTGCTTTCCCCTCGTCATATGGATCATCCCTTCACCCAGAGTGTGGCCGGAATCGTCACAAAGCCATTGTACCGTCTTCCTGCAATCCATGAGGAGGGGATGAACTGTGAGGAATGAAAACGAAAAGAACAGGCCTGATCTCGACGAATACGGAGTGCTGAACCTGTTTGGAGAGATATCTGGAGAGGCCGCAGGGGCGCTATGCCGCCAGATCATACAGATCAACGTGGAGAACAAGCTCAGCAGGATACAGCTTCTGATCAACTCCGGAGGCGGTGACTGTCATACCGGGTTCGCCATCCTCGACATAATGGACTGGTCACGGATACCCATCGCTACGACAGGTATAGGGATGGTCGGCTCCATGGCCCTTCTGGTGTTAATGGCCGGAGAGAGGGGCAACAGGGTTCTGACGCCCCGGACCGCCCTTCTTTCGCACAGATATTCCTCCATTCACGGGGGGAATCACAGTCAGATACTTGCCTTCAGGAAGCAGGAGGACACGGTCCACCAGCAGATAGTGGACCACTACCTGGAACACACGAGGTTAGAGACGAGGGAGCGGGTTGAGGAGATCCTTCTGCGCGATGTCGACACGTGGCTGTCCCCCAAAGAAGCGGTAGAGCTTGGGGTAGCTGACATCATCGAGCCTCTCGGAGCATGTTCCAGGGGAAGGGGAGGTGCGGCATGAACGGGACAAAAACGATCGAAGTCACCGAAGCAGGAAATGATGATTGCCGAAAGGGTGAACCAGAAGCATTTGCGGGCAATCTCGATTGTCTCCAGTCACTGAGAGGCGAGGCAAAGCTTTTGCTCAGGATGGCCTGCCTAAGGAGAGAGGAACAGGAGAAGATCGAAAAAAAGGCGGCCCAGGATGATTCCTTCGATGTAATGGCGGAGATGGAGGCAGATGCACAGCTTGAGAGGATGTCAAAAAACCTGGCGCGTCTTAAAGCCTGGAACAGGCGCAGGGCGGAACTCTCAAAGCAGAAGGGGTGCAGGCTCCATTTCCTTGAGATCGTGGACAGCAACGGCCTCGACGATTTTGAGAGCGGAGTCTTGCTTCTTCTATATATGAAGGATTTCGACCGCGGGTGCGGATCACTGTTCCGGGAGCTTGAACCTGGATCAAAAAGCCGGACCGGGGCAACCATAGGAACTCTTCTGGAGATCATGACCCCTGACTTTGAATCGCAGATATCCAACAGAGCCTACTTCGGAATGCGGGGAAATTTGCGAAGGCAGAGCCTTGTGGTTGATTCTCTCGACATCCTCGATGACAGCGACAATATCCTCGACGAACGGATAGCGATCCAGAACAGAATAGCAAACTACCTTGTTGGCGACGACACGATCTACAACTCTTCGCTCAGATGTATCAACAGGGAAGAGCCCGCCGCAAGACTGGAGCAGGTTGTTCTCCCAGAGGAGACTTTAAAGATGGTCCTGGAGCAGGTGGACGCGTTCAGTGCTCGTTCTGACGAGGGGGCGGGAAACGAGATCGATGATTTCTTCGGGTACGGCACCGGACTTGCAATGCTCTTTCACGGACCTTCGGGTACTGGCAAGACGATGCTGGCCCACGCCCTCGCGCGCCGTCTCGGGACCTCGATGATATCGGTGGATCTGGGGCGAACCAGGAGTTACCGCTACTCTGTGGACGATGTTGTGCAGTATGCATTCCGGGAGGCAAAACTAGGGGGAGGAGTCGTCTTTTTCGACGAGTGCGACGATCTGTTCAGAGAGGATTCGAATGAAAGCAGGGCGCTTCTGGTCGAGATCGAAAAGGCACGGTGCATGACGATACTCACGACCAATCAGCCGGTAAAGCTTGATCCTGCCCTGGAGAGAAGGATCCACATCAAGGTTCCATTCTCCTTTCCCGATGAGGATAGCCGTTCGGAGATGTGGAAAAGGCTTCTTCCGGAAGAAGCCCTTGAAGTTGGGGACAGGGAGATCAGGTCTCTCGCGAAGCGTTATATCTTCTCCGGCGGGCTGATAAAGAATGCAGTTCTCACCGGGCTTAATCTTGCGCGGAGCAGAGGGGCGGATCTTTCCTTCGAGATACTGGAAGATTCCTGCCGTATTCAGGCGGATTCACTCATCGAACGCTCGGAGCGGACCACGGTTTCCAGGCCTGTATTAAAAATGGAAGATTTCTCTTTTCCCAGACCATTCCGGGATCTGCTGGAGTGCCTGAAACGGTCAGTTCGAACAGCCCTTGATGGAAACCGTGGAGCGGGAGTGCTGCTTCGTTGCGGAGATGTTCCTACAGCTCTCGATCTTGCAGAAGCCGTAGCGGGTGAGTGCGAAGTAATGGTTCGTCATTTCGATCTCAGGGACGTACTCAGCCTTTGCCCGGAGGGAGAAAAACAAAAGGACAGCGAAAAGACAGACTCGCCGAGAGCTCCGTTCAAAAGACATCCTGGTCATAGGACCGTCTCCGTCATCGCTGATCGTGGGGGAGATTTTGACCGTTTCGTTGCGGGGGACAAGGATAAGGCTGGATCCTCGTATGATTTTGCAAACTTTTTCGAAGATTCTAGTGAGGTCGTATTCGTCGTTACCGGGAAGGGTGAGACAGGCAGTGTCTGCCCGATATTGTTCGATATGTCCCTCGACATTCCGCATCCGCCTCTGCTGGCCCAGGTCTCTGCCTGGAGTGAACATGCCGGAAAGGGTGTCCTTTCGGATGATGAGGCGCTCCTTCTTGCGGAGAAGCGCCCGATGCATATAAGGGAGATAGCAGCTGTTGCGGCTGCAGTTAGCTTCGAACGCGGCGGAAATCTGAATGAAAAGAATTCGTTCGCGTACTGCGCCAGAAAGATCCTGGCAAAAAACAGCCAAATGACGCCGATATTGTTCGGCAAGGGGAGGGAATTGTCGTGAATATGAAGGTGAGCAGGAAAAGAATCACAAAATGGGATGCCTTTTTATTCTGCATAAACGCCAAGTTGGAACTGGATGATAGCGAAGAGGAGATCGTTCGTCTCTATGGTCCCGAAAAGGGGCTTTTTCCAGAATGGAAATTGGTTTTTGAGGATGTCGACGCTTTTGAGAGCGGCAGTGGTTCAGAGAGAGTAGACGAAGGGAACCTGAATCTTTCACTTCTGCTGAAAGGCGTGATTTTTGATACAACAAGTATTCATGATGCCAGGAAAATAATAGAGGGTCTCCAGTTAATGGAGGAAGAGTTTCGCCATAACCTTGAGATGATCCGGGATTTCGGGAAATAGTAGAACCAGAGAAGTTAATTCTCTGCACTTTTAGGCATCCTGTATTGTTTTTTGGTAAAATAAACCGAGTGAAAAAAGGAGATGATCTGAGTTGAACGGATCTTTCCGCTACCTCACCAAATCACGTTTCACGCTTGCCATGGAGTGCCCCACGAAGCTCTTTTACACAGGCAAGGCGGAATACGCAAACAGCAGATCAGATGACTCTTTCCTTGAAGCTCTGGCCGACGGAGGGTTTCAGGTCGGCGAGCTTGCTCGGAGGTACTTCCCCGGCGGCGTATCGGTGGATACCCTTGCTTACGAAGACGCCCTGCGCCAGACGGACGAGCTCATGAAACGACCCTCCGTTGTTCTTTTCGAACCGGCATTCCGGTTCGAGAACCTCTTCATCCGTGCCGACATTCTCGTAAAGGATGGGAACAGCCTTCAACTCATAGAGGTAAAGGCAAAATCCTGGAATTCCAGAGAGCCGGACTCCTTCTTCACGAAGAAGGGCAACATCTTCTCCGGCTGGAAGCCATACATATACGACGTGGCATTCCAGACCTATGTCCTGCGAAACGCCTTGCCCGGGTTTGAAGTAGAGCCCTTCCTCATGATGGCGGACAAGAGTGCCCTCTGCCCAACCGATGGCCTGAATCAGAAGATCCGCATCAGACTGGGGAAGGACGACAGGAAGCGTGTCGAGATCTATGGAGATCTTACCCCTGATGACCTGTCATCCCGCATTCTCGTCCAGGTCCCAGTGGGTGATTGTGTTGACGCAGTTCTTGCCGGGAGCGTAGATGATTTCAGCGATGGTTTTGAAACAGCGGTTTCAAACCTGGCCTCAGAATACCAGAGAGATTCGAAGATCGTGACCCAGCCCGGAAAACGCTGCAGATCCTGCGAATTCAGGTGCACGCCGGAGGAGAAGGCCGAAGGTAAGCGAAGCGGGTTCGAGGAGTGCTGGAAGAATGCCTTCCAGCTTTCGGACGAAGAATTCAATGTCCCTTCAGTATTGAATGTCTGGCAGTTCAGAAGGAAGGATGAGTGCCTCGGGGAAGGGCGTTGGCGTATAGGGGAGATCACAGAAGACGATATCCCGAAGGATCCCGAGGCCGGGTCTGGGCTATCTATGAAGCAGAGGCAGTGGCTTCAGATAGAAAAGATGGTAGCCGGGGATAATATGCCTTTCCTCGACAAAGAAGGTCTCAAAGCAGAGATGGAGAGCTGGACGTTTCCGCTTCACTTCATCGACTTCGAAACCGCGATGCCTGCGATACCTTTCAACAGCGGGAGGCACCCGTACGAAGGGATAGCATTCCAGTTCTCTCACCACGTAGTGGAGGAAGACGGATCAGTGCGCCACCAGGGGCAGTTCATTGAGACGGAGCCGGGAGTTTTTCCCAACTACAGATTTCTCCGTGCCCTCAAGAACGAACTTGAAAACGATGACGGGACGATCTTCAGATATGCCGCACATGAGAATACCTTTCTCGGACACATAGCGAGACAGCTTGAAGATGACTCCTCGCCGCCTGATGATGCTCTCGAATTACTCGGTTTCATAAGGAAGATAACCGAATGGGATGACGAGAATGGAAAAAGAATCGAAGGCTCAAGGAACATGGTGGATATGCTTCGGCTTGTGAAGCTCTATTACTATGATCCGGCAATGGGTGGGTCGAACTCCATCAAGTACGTGCTCCCCGCGATTTTGAACAGTTCACCCTTTCTGCAGCAAAAGTACGAACAGCCGATCTACGGTGCCAAAGGAGGTATCCCAAGCCTCAATTATCAGGATTGGTGCTGGGTTAGATTCGACAAGGGACGTGTTCTCGATCCTTACAGTCTGCTTCCGCGGATCTTTGAGGATATGGCGTCTGAGGAGATGGAGCAGTTCGTCACCGGAGACGAGGAGATCCGCGAAGGCGGGGCTGCCATGATGGCTTGGGCAAAGGTGCAGTTCTCCGACATGAGCACCCTTGAAAGAAAAAAGATCTCCGAAGCGCTCCTGAAATACTGTGAGCTCGACACCCTCGCCATGGTCATGATCTACGAAGGGTGGAGGAAGCTCTGTGCGTAATGTTGAATGGAATACGGGGCTGGTAAATCCGAAAGGCCAATGTGAGACAAGAATAGTTGATGCAATGAGTTTGCTTTAATTGTATGCCAGTGACAAATCATCAAACAGGGGAGGTAAAATAAATGAACCAAGGGCAAAACGGCCATTTGAATCTTTTCAACTTCTTTGGTGTGGCGAAACAATATCTTGAAAACAATGTATCCAGAGCGTTTGCCATTATTCTTCAGAACGAGCCCATGGTATTAAAAGGTTTAATTGAGCTTATTACAGGTAAAAACTACTGTGAAGTTATTCAGAGTAATGGATTCCCTGATAATGATGTGGAGATCGATATTCAGAGACGTATGACAAGTTTTGATGTGCCTTCTGAAATTTACGGAGTGACGATTGCTACGCAAAAGTACCCATTTACGACCCTGTCTAAACCTTTTAATACTGCGTATCCCCCGATAACGGATATTTCCATCAGCGTGAATGACGTTCTCTTTATTATTGAAGTCAAACCACACGATGAACCAAGTTGTGTTCAGCAAGTTCAGGAACAGGTTAATTGTCTGCTGCAAACTAACAATTGTTCAGTTGTCCCGAAATATAAATCCTTAAAATGGGAAGATATACTTTCTCTTGTCGAATGTGCTAAATGGTTCAATGAGGGCATAAGGAGTAATTATTTTTTAGACAACTTTATTGATTTCATATCAGCAAAGTTCCCAGGTTGGACCCCATGCAAACCTTTGGATAAATTTGAATTCGATAAACAGTCACTGCCAATCGGCAAGCGAATAAAGTACATAAAGCAAATGGTATGTGAAGAACTGTATCCAAATACTGGTCTTTTGGGAGGTCGTGGGGTTAAAGATGGAATTCCTGTTAGTGGCAACAAGGGGGTAAGTATTGATTGGGCGGCAATGTTCGACATTGAATTGCTAGATGGGTCCCCCAGATTGTCGATCCGGACGTGGGTTGGAGACACTTGTGCCCAGGGGCGCCTGGTTTTCCAGAATACGAAAAAGAGAGCAATACTTTTTCCTAATGAATTCCCGAAAGGTGCAAGTATTCAAATTTCGGGAGACAGTTACAAATTCAACATGCAACCCTATGTAAAATACAGTTCTTTTTCTAAAGGTCTCGCTTGGTTGAACTTGTCTGAAGACAAACTATTAAATAAACCAATTGATCTTTGCAAGCTCTTTCAAGACATCCATGGCAGAAGAGAGCTTGCTAAAGTTGGAAACAAAAAGGGGTTTGAATTATCAGTAAAAAACAATCTTGACAAAATAGACCCTGCCTGGGAGGGCAATACCGATTGGATAGAAGCATTTGTTAAAACGCAAAGGAAAATAGTGAATGTGTCTTTGGGAATAGAGGTCTCCGTAGATATAGATTATCCGGAAGCGCAAAAACTTGATGCAAAAGACGATCTGATCAAGAAAATTGCGGAAATAATTAGAGAAATGAAAAAAGAAATTGTAAAAAGGTTTGGATTGTAAGCTGATGGGTGAAACCCAACAAAGCAGTTGCAACATTATTAGGAGAGCCAGGAGGGTGGGTTAGGACAATTTGAAATTAGGAAATTTTTCAAAAGCACTCCTCAATAACCAAAAGATACTCATTCGTAGTAGAGTTTACATGTAGGGCAGAAGTAAATCTAAAGACCTGACAATCATGGTAAGATAAATTGAAATGTTAGGTTTTTGTATTTCTCCGGAAGAATCCACCGGAGTACCAGAAATACGAATCCACCGGGGTAAGTTTGGGGATGTTTCCGAAAAGCCTGTAACTGCAAGGGTTTCTTGGTTTTACTGGATCCAGCGGACTCAAAATCCGCCGGGC
>NPIE01010656.1_pt1 | contig 14256 bp, 12 predicted proteins | sample 8637661 | NCBI WGS metagenome assembly NPIE01 (sample SAMN07420842, study PRJNA396082) | bioreactor metagenome | isolation source: sample BA12 brine-fed electro-methanogenic bioreactor BA | place: Japan: Kochi | collected 2016-12-09 | reverse complement strand
GGTGGGGGGGGGGGGGGGGGCGCGTATGGTGGTGGTATGGACGTCCGGCGTGGGCGTGAGGCCGGGGTTGTGCGAGTAGGCCGCAGCGAGCGGCATGGAACGGAAAGGAGCATTACCATGCGTAGAGCCAGTGCCGTTGTATTCGTGGCGTGGGTCGTTTTCGCGAGCGGCGCTATTGCCGCCGACTGGAAGGTGGGCGAGAAGTGGACGTACCAGCACGAGGGGCCTCGGCCTTATGCGGATCCGTCCGCGAAGGTCGAGGGGGATCACGTCGTCGAGGTGGTAGGGATCCAAGGCGAGGGCGCAGAGAGGCGTACGCTGCTCAAGAGCGTCTGGGGCACGGCGGACGCGAGCCCGGCGATTTTGTATATCGGCGCCAAGGATCTGATCCACAAGATGGATATCCAGGGGGTGGGCGTGCTGCGGTTCGATCCGCCGATCCCGGCGCTGTGGTCGCTGAAGGTGGGCGAGCAGAAGACGGTGAAGACGGAGCTTGGGCTGGCGGGGGTGGTGATGCGGATCGAGTACGCGGCGAAGCGGCTGGAGGACGAGACGGTGACGGTGCCGGCCGGACGGTTCGAGAACTGCCAGCATGTGACGATCGTCTCGACCATCGAGAGCGATTTTGCGCCGAGCACGAAGAACAAGATGGACTACTGGTATCATCCGACGGTGAAGAACTCGGTCAAGGAGGTCGTTGTCACGAATTTCGAATCCGGCAATGCCTACACCGCCACCAGTACGCTGAAGAGGTTTTCGGCGGCGAAGTAGCGAACTTCGTATCTCGTATCTCGAATCTCGTATCTCGGGGGGGGCCTCCGTCGTTCGTCGGTGGTCGCTCGGGAATGCGGGGAGGGGGAGGCGGGCGATGGGCTCGGGGCTCTACGGCGGCGCATCGTGTGTGTCTGGGTCCGGTGGTCCGACGACGCGGATCGCGCCGATGGCGAGGAGGGGCTCGAGGAGATTGGCGGGCCCGACGAACGCGGCGATCTCGTCCACGTTCCCGGTGTTCACGACCTCTTCGATGTACCGCCGGACCAGCCGTTTGTTCTCATCCGTCGACATGCCAGAGTCCCCGATTCACACACGATCTCATGCCATCGTTCGCCGCCCTGCTCGGTTTCGAGCCAGTATACAGCGCGTGGCTCGCGCTGGTAGTGCGCGAAACGTATCTCGTGTCTGGTATCTCGTGGGGGTGTGCAGAACAGACGGATTCGATGGCCTTTTTTCGTTATGGCCCGCGTTATTGTGGTCGATAACAGAATAGGCTGGAAGCAACCTTGATGAAACACCGTAAGACGGGCAGCGAGTGGATCGTGTGTGCAACGGTACAAGGCAGCGGTAGCCTGCGTGTTCGAGGCGACGGTGTAAGCAATGCCTGCGGATGGTGCAAGAGGCGAAAGGGCACGGGAGATGCGACATGGGAATTCGGTTCGACGAGATTGGCTATTGGTCGGAGATCAAGCTAGACATCGTCCGGGAATATGCTGCAGCCTACTCCAGGATCATGAGCAAGCAGAGTTGCATCAAAGGCTATTACTACATCGACGCCTTCGCAGGGGCCGGAGTGCATGTATCCAAGCGAACGAACGCCTTTGTACCTGGTAGCCCTCTCAACGCTCTGAACGTCGAACCGCCTTTCACGGGATATCACTTTGTCGATTTGGATTGCGAGAAGGCAGACCTCCTCCGAGAACTGACGGCTAACTCACAGAACGTAGAGATCCATACTTGTGACTGCAACCAAATCCTCCTCAAAGAGGTCTTCCCGGGTATCCGTTACCAAGCGTACAAACGCGGCCTCTGTCTCCTTGATCCATATGGTTTGGATTTGGATTGGCAGGTGGTGTATACTGCTGGCCAATCCCGGGCGATCGAGATACTTCTCAACTTCCCGGTTATGGACATGAACAGAAACGTTTTCTGGAGCAACCCCGACAAGGTAGGACCCGCCCAGATTAAACGGATGAACGCCTTTTGGGGTGATGAAAGTTGGCGGAAAGCGGCTTACCGCAAAACCAAGGCACTATTCGAGACAGTGGAAGAGAAGAGATCGAACGACGCTATTGCGGAGGCGTATCGTAATAGGCTAAAGGATGTTGCTGGTTTCCGATACGTCCCGCAACCGATACCAATGCGAAATACAAAGGGGTCAATCATCTACTATCTGTTCTTCGCGACGCCTAATCAGACAGCCGACAAGATCGTGAAAGACCTCTTCAAGAAATACGAGAATTGGGGCATCCAGTAATGGCGCTGAAATCGGGAATCGAATGGACGCAGTCGACCTGGAATCCCGTGACCGGGTGCACGAAGATCAGCGAAGGCTGCCGCAACTGCTATGCGGAGCGCATGGCAAGACGGCTCCAGGCCATGGGCCAGCCCAATTATCGCAACGGCTTCAAACTTGCATGCCATCCCGAGGTCTTGACCCTGCCGTTGCGTTGGAAGAAACCGCAGATAGTATTTGTCAACTCGATGAGTGACCTATTCCACGAAGAGGTGCCGCTCGATTTTATCCATCATGTGTTCGCCACGATGCGCCAGGCTCGTCAGCACACGTTCCAGGTCCTTACGAAACGCGCCCTTCGCCTGGCGGAACTATCGCGTCGGCTGGAATGGAAGGAGAACATCTGGATGGGAGTCACGGTCGAAAGCAGTGCCTGCAAAGACCGGATCGGCGCCTTGCGTTCGACAGACGCTCCTGTGAAATTCCTCTCCATGGAACCTCTTCTCGACGACGTGGGTGATCTGGACTTGACGGGCATTGACTGGGTGATCGTAGGTGGAGAATCCGGGCCCGGGGCGCGTCCCATGCAACCGGAGTGGGTCAAGGGCATTAGGGATCAGTGTCTTACCCAAGAGGTGCCCTTCTTCTTCAAGCAGTGGGGTGGATTCAACAAGAAGAAAGCGGGCCGTGTCCTGGATGGGCGCACCTGGGACGAGATGCCGCAGGTAGGACCTATGCTCGCACCTGTGTGACGATAAGGTCCTGTCAGACGTTCCGTTTGCGCTCCGATCGCACCAGATATCGATGCGGAGAGTACAGACGACACGCAACTACTTCTTTCTGAGGCGATCGAGGATTCGATCCTTCCCTGCCTCAGTAATTTCACCCATAGCACCGAACAAGGTGACCAGGAGGGTAGCAAAGGCAGATAGCACGCGGACTGCGCAATCCGCGAACGTTGACGGAAGCCCCGAGAAACCGTCCACGAGCGGGCCGTGGAATTCGACCCGAAGTGGCGGTTTCACTTTTTTCAAAGGCACAGTCGGCCCTCCTTGTCGGCCGGCTGTTCGATCGGAATTCGGTCCCTCGCCGGGCCCACTGGCAACCCGGGAAGGCGAGATAGCATCAGAGTATATCAAGGTTCTGCTTTCTGTCAAGCGCTTTTCAGAAGTGGAGTGGTGGGTGGTGCCCACCCTACGAGATTTTGACGGTGTGGGGATGCGGGGGTTGGTGGGCGAGGCATGCCTCGCCCCTACCGGGGGGGGCGTATCTCGGATCTCGGGAAGTGGAGTGGTGGGCGGTGCCCACCCTACGAGTTCTTACGGCGAGCGGGAGGCGGGCGGGACGATTGTGGCGACCGTTGGACGGTGAGGTGGAGCGAAAAAAGAAACGGCCGTTTCCGGGCGTCGGGGTGGAGATGCTATCTCCAGGGGGTACCGTGGGAGAGGGTATGGGATGGGGGCGGGGTTGTCAAGGGATTCGAAGTATTGCGGACGAATTAGGGGCGGGTTTGGTCCATGATGTTGCAGGGTCTTCCGCGTTTTGCCATGTTGTCATGCTTTGGGCATCACGGCAGGGAGAGGGCGAGGCATGCCTCGGCCCTACCGGGGGGGTTGGGATCTTATCTCGGGGAGTGGAGTGGTAGGCGATCCGGGGGCGGAGGGGTGGGGTTTTCGTGGGGAAGGTCCTTCGCTGCGCTCAGGATGACAAATGGGGCGAATGATTATTCGCCCCTACGGGACGGGGGGAGGTGGGGAATGGGGGGTTGTTGTGGGGGGTGGGATGGGGTAGGATGAGCGGGGACGGCGGCGCGTGGGCCGGTTTGGGGTGGGTGGCCTGCGGTCGGAGGGATTGGTGCGCGTGCGACGCGTGGGATCAGTGGCAGTGGGGTTCAATCTTGGGAGTAGCAGCCATGGCGAAGACGACGAGACGTACCTTTCTGAAGAGTTCACTATTTGCGGGGACGGCGTTTGCGATCGGGGGGACGCGGGCGAGCGCCCAGATCGTCGGGGCCAACAATCGGCTGCGGATTGCGGTCGCGGGCGTGAACGGGCGCGGGGGCAATCACATCGACGGGTGGCTGGGTCAGGAGAATGTGGAGATCGCGTATCTGATCGATCCCGACGCGAACGTGCTGCGGGGCAAGCTGGATTACGTGAAGCGGAAGACGGAGGGCAAGCACAACTGCAAAGGCGTGGCGGACGTGCGCGAGGCGCTGGAGGACAAGAACCTGGATGCGATTTCGATTGCGACGCCCAACCACTGGCATTCGCTGATGACGATCTGGGCGGCGCAGGCGGGCAAGCACGTGTACGTGGAAAAGCCGATGAGTCACGACGTGGCGGAGGGGCGCGTGGCGGTGGCGGCACAGAAGAAATATGGGGTGGTGATCCAGCACGGGACGCAGAGCCGGAGCAGCGCGCGGAACGCGGGGCTGCACGATCTGATCCGGTCGGGGAAGTTCGGGAAAATGAAGATTTCGTACGGGTACTGCTGCAAGCCCCGGGCGGGGATCGGGTTCGAGAGCCCTACCGCCCCGCCGGCGAATCTGGACTGGAATCTGTGGCGCGGGCCGGCGGTGATCGATCAGTACCACGCGAACTACGTACACTACGACTGGCACTGGTTCTGGGAGACGGGGAACGGGGACATGAACAACCAGGGGACGCACCAGCTCGATATGGCGTACTGGGCGCTGGACAAGGGGCTGACGCATCCGATCCGGGCGATGGCGCTGGGGAACCGGTTTCAGTGGGAGGACCAGGGGGAGACGCCGAACACGATGTTCGGGATGGCGGAGTATCCGAACGGGCAGTGGGTGTTTTTCAATGTCCGGAATGTCAATTATGAGGGGTACGAGCGGCAGGTGATGAACGAATACTACTTCGAGGATGGCGGCAAGATCACCGGCGGCAAGTACTATCCGGCGGGCAGCGATCAGGGCGAGAGCATCGACGTTCCGGCGGGTGACGTGACGCCCGGCGGGAATTATGGCAGCTTCATCGCGGCGTGTCGGGCGGGCGATCCGAGTATGGCGAACGGGGACGTGGTCGCGGCGCATCGCGGCTGCGTGCTGGGGCACCTGATGAACAATTCGTATCGGCTGGGGCGCGGGATGTCGTTTAAGGAGACGGAGGGACAGTTCGCGGACAACAGCGACGCGCACGAGCATTTCATGAAGCTGCACAAGATCATGAGCGAGGGCGTGGGGCTGGCGGAGGACAAGATGGAGTACATCGTGGGTCCGTGGCTGACGTTCAATCCCCAGACGGAGCGTCATACGGGGGCGTATGCGACGGAGGCGAATGAGTTGCTGAAGGATGCGTGTCGGCCGGGGTTTGAGGTGCCGGATCCCGCGAAGGTGTAAGCGATAGGGGCGTATCTCGTATCTGGTATCTCGTTAAACTGCAGGGGCGACGCATGCGGCATATGCGTCGCCCCTGCTTTTTGCGCCATGCCCGAGGCCTGCGGCCTTGAGGCTGCTACCCGGGTCTGAGCTTGCGCCGTCAGACGTCGCAGGTCTGGACGGCCTGGATGAGGGACGGGATGGGGTCGCGGACGGGGGTGTATTCGTGGGCGACGTATCCGTCGTAGTCGGTCTGGGCGATGGCGCGCATGACGGCGGGATAGTAGATTTCCTGGTTTTCGTCGAGTTCGTGTCGGCCGGGGACGCCGGCGGTGTGGAAGTGGCCGATGTGGTGGATGTTCTTGGTGATGGTGGCGATGAGGTCGCCTTCCATGATCTGCATGTGGTAGATGTCGAAGAGCATTTTGAAGCGCGGGGAATCGACGCGGCGGCAGAGTTCGAAGGCCCAGGAATAGTTGTCGCACATGTATCCGGGGTGGTTGACCTTGCTGTTGAGCATTTCCATGCAGATGGTGACGTTGAGGTCTTCGGCGATTTTGACGGCTTCGGTGAGGATGGCGTGGCAGTTGTCCATGCCCTCTTCGTCGCCGATGCCGGCGCGGTCGCCTGCCATGCAGATGACGTTGGGCCAGTGGTATTCGGCGGCGGCTTTGAGGTTGGTGCGGAAGTCGGCCATGAACCTGGCGTGGCGGGATTTGTCGTTGAGGCCTTGCTTGATGGAGCCGGCGCCGGGGACCATGGTGGCGACGAGGTCGTGCTTTTTGAGGACGTCCCAGTCGTTGCGTCCGACGAGGTCGCGGCCGGCGAGGCCCATTTCGACGAGGAGTCTGGCGGTCTGCTCCTGGTCGAGGCCTGATTTGCGGAGACATCCGCCACAGATAGATTGCTTGATGCGTCCGTTCTTGACGATCTTGCCGATGCTGCCAGGTTGGGGGGCTTGCTGGGCACGGGCGATGGCGGGCAGTGCGGTGGCGCTGAGGGCCCCTGCTGCTGCGGCCAGTAGGTTCCGGCGGGTCCAGTGTCGTTCGCGTTGGTTGGTCTCGATTCGGGTCATGGGGTGCCCTTTCCGAAGAAGAGGTTGTGCGGAGTCGCATTGCATTCTGCATGTATGGTAGCACCATGGGCGCGGGGATTCAATCGCGAATCGGCGAAGTGCGTGGGCGGTGTTTGTCGTTCGTCGCTGGTCGCTCGGGGAGAGGCTGGAGGCTGCGAGGCAATTGCTGGCGGAGTGGGCGGCGGGCGGATAGGATGCGGGGGACGGCGACCGGTGGGGTCGTCCGATGGGCCTGGAGAAAAGGGAGTGGGGATATGGAGATGGAGAAGACGAGGTTTCTGCTGCGGCTGCTGGCGATCGAATCGTTTCTGACGCTGGCGGTTCCGCTGGTGGCGGGCGTGGTGAGTCGGCTGGAGGGCGAGAGGACCGATACGCTGGTGCTGTTTGCGTATCTGTTTGCGGGACTGATTGGGGTGAGCGCCTATCAGGTGGCGTCGCGGCTGCACGAGCGGATCGGCGCGCTGGAGCGCGGGATGGGAGACGGGCAGCGGCGCAGCGCGGAGGAATAGGAGATCGTATCTCGTATCTTGTATCTCGTATCTCGGAGAGATCGGCGAGGAAGCGGGGATGGTGGGCGGCGCCCAGCCTATGATCTCAATGAAGGGCGAGGCATGCCTCGTGCCTACCGATTTTCGAGGTCGGCGGAGTTGGGGGTGAGGGAGGGATGGCGGGCGATGGAGAGCAGGCCGAGGGCGAAGAGGAGCGCGGCGACGAGATAGCCGATGGAGTTGGCGTAGCTCAGAAGGATGCGGAGCGAGGATGGGGCGGAACGCGTGGACAGCAGCATCATGTGCCGGGTGCCGGCGAGGCGGACCAGGATGGTGAGGGCGGCGCCGATCAGCATCAGGAAGGCGGCGCCATTCTGGAGGCGGCGCAGGAGGATGACGGAAGCGGCGGGGATCAGATCGAGCAGATGGATGGCGATGGCGAAGGCAATTCCCATGTCGAGTCCTTTCCGAGCGCAACGCTGGGGCAACGCATGCGTTGCCCCAGCGATTTCCGAGATACGAGATTCCAGATACGAGATACCTGTTACTCGACCAGGTACCATTCTTCGGTGAGGGCGCTGTCTTCCATCCAGTTGGCTTCGAGCAGGGCCATGTCGAGCTCGTCGACGACGCAGTCGTTGTTGAGGTCGCCGACGAGAGGTTCGTAGTCGGGCAGGGACTGGGCGGCCTGGCACGGGCTCTCGTAGACGCCGATGGTGAGGGTGTCGGTGCCGATGTATTCGCCATCGAAGGCGGCCAGTTGGAGGGTGTACCGGCCCAGACCGGTGAGGGTGACGGTGGTGTCCTCGGCGGAGGTCTGCGCGATTACGGCGTCACCTTCTGCGGGCTGCTCGATCACGCTCCAACTGACGGAATAGGGCATGAGGGCGCCGTCGTCGGTGACGGTGGCATCGAGGGTGCCGGTGCGGAGTCCGTCGACGAGCCAGGTGACGACGTCGGGTCCGGCGTCGACGACGGGGACGAGGTTGTCGGAGAGGAAGGTGAAGATCGGGCCCAGGACCGGGTCGTTGTCGCTGCCGACGTAGGTGTCGACGGCCCAGTAGTAGCGGGTCTTGGCCTGGGTCTGGACGGTGACGGAGCTGACCTCTTCGGCGCTGACGATCCGGATGGCTTCGGGGTCGCTGAATTCCTCGAGGAGGGTGAGGTTATCGGTGAAGTAGACGTCGACGAGGACGGGCGTGCCGGGGACGCAGGGGTCGGGGAGGGTCCAACTCAGCTCGACGGCGCCGGGGGTGACGAGGCCGGCATCGGGGGGCGTCGGATCGAGCCAGGCGGTGGCGGCCAGGGTGGTCCGATCGGCGGCGGGGTCGTAGTCGAGATGGAGGGTGCCCTGTCCACGGTAGGCGGTGATCCATCCGGCGTCGATGTAGCCCTGGAGACGCTCGGTGTCGTCGCCTTGGAGGATCAGGGCGCCGGCGCCCATTTCGATGTGGCCCTTGGCGCTGGTCATGCGGAGGTCGGCGGCGTGGACGATTCCGCCACGGAGGTTGGCGGTGCCGGTGCCGGAGAGGCCCGGGATGACGAGCTCGTCTGCGAGCTCGATGAGGCCTCCGGTCATGTTGAGGGTGCCGATGCCGTCCCAGCCAAGCTGGAGGGATCCGGTGGCAAAGCGCCCCCCGCTGACGTTGAGGACGCCATGGCCCGAGGGGCTGTCGACGCCGACGTAGGCGCCGGAGGCGGTGAGCGAGCCACCGGTGATGTCGAGGTTGGTCAGGACGCCTCCGTTGCCGACGCGGAGGGTCTCGCAGACGGCATCGAAACCCTCGGCGACGACGCAGTGGGTGTCTTCGGGGCCGTCGATGGAGGCGGGGTCGGTGCCGGTGGGGACGGTGTTGGTGGACCAGTTTTCCGGCGTGCTCCAGAGGGAGTCGGGGGCGCCGTCGTCCCAACTGATCAGCGCGGAGGCGGGGTGAATCAGGGCCAGCAGCAGCACGACTGCGATCAGGTACGTCATTTTCCTGAACATGGCAAACCTCCTTCAGAACCGTTGTTTAGTGGCTATAACCGACGCAATCCGGGGCATTCCCGGGGGTCTTCGTACCTGGCGTTCCGCACTTTGAGGGCTATGATACCGCTGGGGAGGGGTGACATGCAATATATTGCCACCCCCCTGCCGGGTTTTTGCAGGGCAATACGCAACCATCTCGCTGGCAGGCAGTTAGCGAATTGGGGATGACGCAGGATATTTTTCGCACATTGTTCTGGGACGTGAATGGAGTCCTTTCTCTGGTCGATGGTGGATAGGTCACGACGAAACCATTCAATCCGAGAAAGGACGTAATGATGCAGAACCGTACATCGGCCAGCGAAGAGAAGAACTTGAGCCATGTGATCAAGATTGACGACGGCCAGATTCAGCAGCACCTGGGCGAGATGGTGCGTTCGACGGTGGAAGAGACGCTCAACACGATGCTCGACATCGAAGCGGATCAGCTTTGTAACGCCCGGCGTTACGAGCACACCGAGGGCCGCACCGCGCAGCGGGCCGGACATTACACACGCAAGCTGCACACCAAGGCCGGCGAGGTGGAGTTGAAGGTGCCGAAGCTGCGTCAGGCGAAGTTCGAGACGGCCATCATCGAACGCTATAAACGCCGGGAGTCGTCGGTGGAAGAGGCCCTGATGGAGATGTATCTGGCGGGCGTCTCGGTCCGCCGGGTCGAAGACATCACCGAGGCCCTCTGGGGTATGCGGGTCAGCGCCGGGACGGTCAGCGATCTGAACCAGAAGATGTACGAGCGGATCGAGACCTGGCGCAACCGTCCGATCGAAGGGGCGTACCCCTACGTCTATCTGGACGGGATCAGTCTCAAACGCACCTGGGGCGGCGAGGTCCGCAACGTGGCGGTGCTCGTGGCGATCGGCGTGGGCGAGGACGGCTATCGTGACATTCTGGGCGTGGCCGAGGGCTGCAAGGAGGACAAGGCCGGCTGGAGCAACTTCCTGGCTTATCTGAAGAAACGGGGTCTGCAAAGCCCCGAGCTGATCATCTCGGACAAGTGCCTCGGTCTGATCGAGTCGCTGGCCGAGTACTATCCCGAGGCCCAGTGGCAGCGGTGCATGGTGCACTTCTATCGCAACGTCTTCTCGGTGGTGCCCAAGACCAAGGTCAAGCAGGTCGCGGCGATGCTCAAGGCGATCCACGCCCAGGAAGATCGCCAGGCCGCCGAGGAGAAAACCGACGCGGTGGTGGCCAAGCTCAAGGCCCTGAAGCTGCCGGCGGGCGCCGAGCTGGTGCGGGAAGGGATCGGCGAAACCCTGACGTACTACGCCTTCCCCGACAAGCATCACCGCCAGATCCGCACGAACAATCCGTTGGAACGGATCATGCGTGAGATCCGTCGACGCAGCCGGGTGGTGGGCAGCTTCCCCGACGGCCAGAGTGCCTTGATGCTGGCGGCGGCGCGACTGAGACACATCGCGGCCACGAAGTGGGGCACGCGGCGATATATGAACATGGACCGACTGAAGGAACTCAAACAAGAACGCCAAGAAACTGTACGCGTGAGCGCGTGAATGCCCGATAACACGCGGCCCCCTTAAGGGGGCCAGGGCAAAAAGGCTAGCCCCTATCCCTGGACCAGAGTGACTACCATCAAAAAATGTGCGAAAGATCCTCTCCGCTGCCGAATTGGGCGGTACAAGACTTGAACTTGTGACCTCCTGCGTGTCGAGCACCCCCGGCGAAATCCCTGAATCGGCTAAAACACTGTATAATCTACACTTATACGAACCTCAAAACGAAGCCTGCAACCTCGGCTCGATCAATCTCTCCCATTTCGTCAGACCCGACGGCCAGGATCTCGACTGGAGACGGCTGCGCAAGGTCATCCGCCGCGCTGTACGGTTCCTGGATAATGTCATCGACGCCAATACCTATCCCACGCCCGAGATCCACCGGAAGACTGTCGCCAATCGCAAGATCGGCCTGGGCGTCATGGGTTTTGCCGACATGCTCATTCTGCGGGGCATCCGCTACGACAGTCCCGAGGCCGAGACGCTGGCCCGGACAATTGCCGGGTTCCTGAAAGAGACCGCCCACGCCGCCAGCGCGCAGCTGGCCAGGATCAAAGGTCCCTTCCCCAACTGGCCGGCCAGCCGCTGGGCCCAACCACCTGAGCAGCCCATGCGCAACGCCGCCTGCACTGCTGTCGCGCCCACCGGCAGTATCAGTATCATTGCCGGCTGCAGTTGGGGCATCGAGCCGATCTACAGCCTGGCCACGGCCCGCCTGGCCCTGGACGGCCAGGAATTCGTGGAATTGCATCCCCTGCTGGAACGCCTCGGTCGCGAACAAGGCTGGCTGACACAGACTGTCCAAGACGCCATCGTCCAGGGCGACCCTTTAAGCAAGATCCCCGGCGTTCCCCAGTCAATGGCCGACCTGCTCGTCACGGCCCACGAGGTCAGTCCCGAGTGGCATGTCCGCCTGCAGACGGCCTGGCAGGCCTTCATCGACGGCGCCGTCTCCAAAACCGTCAATCTACCGGCACGCGCTACCGTCCAAAAGGTGGACCAGATCTTCCGGCTCGCTCACGAACTCGGGTCCAAAGGTATCACGGTCTACCGCGATGGCTCGCGGACCGGACAAACCCTGTCGAGCATAGGCGAAATGCGAGCCCAGCGCTCCTCCACCTCAATAGGTCCGCGAGACCGGGCCCCTGTCACGATGGGCCGGACATTCAAGGCCCGCGTCGGATGCGGCACGATCTTCACGACGGTCAACTGCGACGCCGAAGGCCTCTGCGAGGTGTTCGCCGCCCTGGGCAAGGCCGGCGGTTGCCCCGCACAGAGTGAAGCGACCGCCAGGGCCGTTTCGATCGCCCTGCGCTGTGGAGTCGATCCCGCCGCTCTGATCGATCAGCTCAGAGGCATCCGCTGCTTGTCGACCTCCGTCGCCCGTAAGGACAACGAGCACATCGTCGCCCTCTCCTGTCCCGACGCCATCGCCCGGGCCATCGAACAGGCCCTGGCCGAGGAACCACTATCAGAACCACAGACCATGCCCAACGAACGCCCCTGTCCCCACTGCGGCCAGCCCCTGAGGCGGGAGACCGGCTGCTTCCTATGCGACCGATGCCTGTTCAATTCCTGTGGCTGAGGCGGCGTCAGGCGACAATCCTGCACCTCATCATCGGTCTCGCTCCTTCAAGGGGGTCATAGGACAACAAGAACTATGCCCCTTTTCGCAGCAGTAAGAATTGCCCTGCCGGGCCACCGAATCGAACCGTCCTTGGGTCGCCCGCCGGGCCCATGACTATGGCTCCCGCCTGCTGCTTCTGCTCCTCGGCCTCTGACACTCTGCCGTGCTACCAGAACCACTGGTCAAAGTCTGGGCTCCAGGCGGAAAAGTGACGCCAGGAACAGCGACTGGACCCTGGTCGCCGTAGCCTTCAACTTCCAGCCTTCCAAGGCGGCGATGTATGGGTTCACCCAACCAGCCGGTCACCACGAAGGACGGGTGTTTATTGCGATCGGGCGAGTTCATGTATGGTATCTGTCTTGAAAAGCCTCGTTAGAAGCCTTGAAATCAAGGCTCCGATTAGGGTATTATTGACAGTGTGGCATGCAGGAGCACTGATTATGAGGTTCAACGGCGAATCCCGAGTAAAACATCTTCTGCTGTTCTTACTCCTCTTTCTGTCGCCACCTGGCAATGGACAAGAGCACCAGCAAAGATATGATGCGCTGGATGTTCAAAGCTATCATTTTCAAATCGATTTGACGGATAGTACAGATGTGATACACGGACACGCAGAGATCCAGATCCTTTTCAAAGAAGAAACATCCCAGATGTACCTGGACCTGAGCACTATTGGCGAGCATGGAAAGGGCATGGAAGTCATATCCGTATCAGATGAAGACGGTCAGATCGATTTCATTCACAGAAATGACCGTTTGACCCTCCGGGCCCTGCAGTTGAACCAGGGCACACTATCTACCTTTAGAGTCCACTATATGGGTATCCCCTCGGATGGTCTGATTATCTCCCAGAACAGATTCGGGGATCGTACCTTTTTTGGTGATAACTGGCCCAACCGGGGGCGGCACTGGCTACCCCTGGTTGATCATCCTTCCGACAAAGCCTATGTGGAATTTCAAGTGAAGGCACCGGAAAGATACCAGGTGGTGTCGGTGGGAACGAACCAGGAAGAGTTGCGTACAAACGGCGAAGTTATTTCCAGATGGAAGACGGCTTATCCGCTGTCTACCAAGATGATGGTCATCGGGGTCAGTCCTTTTGCCGTGGAGCACCTGGAAAGTGCTTCCGGGATTCCGGTCTCTTCCTGGGTCTACCCACAGAACCAAGAAGAAGGTTTCCTCGATTATCGAATGGCCGTTAGACCTCTCGATTTCTTCGAAACATACATTGCTCCCTATCCTTTTGATAAGCTGGCCAACGTACAATCCAAAACGGTTTATGGGGGAATGGAAAATGCAAGCTGTATCTTCTACAATGAAGGTAGCGTGACCGGAAGACAGCAAATGGAAAAGCTGCTGGCCCATGAAATTGCCCACCAGTGGTTCGGGGATGCCGTATCGGAACTGGACTGGCATCACATCTGGTTGAGTGAGGGCTTTGCCACTTATCTGACCAATATCTATATCGAACATACATATGGCAGAAAGGCCTTTGTGGAAGCCCTGAAAAAAGACCGGCACCGAGTTCTTCGCTTTGCGCGCAGACACAAGGCACCTGTTGTGGATATCCGTCTGCCCGTCTCAGTCGAATTGCTGAGTCCGAACTCCTATGAGAAAGCCGCCTGGGTTCTTCACATGCTGCGGAGCGAAATAGGCGATCAGGCCTTCCGGCAATGCCTTCAGACCTTTTTCGATAAATACAAATACAAGAATGCGCTGAGTCGCGATTTCCAGGCTGTCGCAGAAGCAATCACCGGGAAGGATCTGGATCTCTTTTTCAGGCAGTGGCTTTGGAAGGCCGGTCATCCGATTCTTTCAGCCCGGCTTGAGGATCACGATGGAAAACCCGGGATCATGATCCGCCAGCACCAGGAACAAGGGCTTTTTGCCTTTCCTCTGGATGTGGACCTGCAAGATAACGAGGAATCTAAGCGGCTTACAATGGATATTCATG
>NPIE01005387.1_pt1 | contig 14261 bp, 19 predicted proteins | sample 8637661 | NCBI WGS metagenome assembly NPIE01 (sample SAMN07420842, study PRJNA396082) | bioreactor metagenome | isolation source: sample BA12 brine-fed electro-methanogenic bioreactor BA | place: Japan: Kochi | collected 2016-12-09 | reverse complement strand
CTTAAAATCTCTCGGGGGCGACCCCGTGCCGGTTCGATTCCGGCTCCGGGCACCAGTTAAATCAGCCACTTAGGTGGATGCCCGCCGGGGGTCTCTCGGTTTCACCTCTAGTCTAGTCAACATCAAGTCAACATATCTACCCTATGTTGACTTTGCTTGTCGCCGACACCATGACCGACCCGATCCACGCCCTCCCGGGGCGCCGTCTCCACCTCCCGCACGTCACCTGCCCGGGGTGCGATGCCGGCGGCGGGGTCTGGCTGGTGGAGCAATCCCATGGCACGACCCGAATCTGCACGGCCTGCAGCTGGGTGGAGGTGGCCGACGGCCACGTGGAGGGTCTGAAGGAGTTCAGGCGGCGGGTTCAGGCCGGGCGGGGGCAGGGGGGCTTGCGCAAGTGCAGCACCTGTGGTAGGGCTTGAGCCAAAGAAAAGCGACTCCAAGTACGGTCTTGTCATCCCGTTACCATAAAGAGATTTTATTGACAAGAGTAATACCCCGGCATACAGTTAAGGCACACCTCAACTCGAGGTGGATTTTTTTGTCTATACCTAGCATAAGGGGGCACAGGAAGTGTGCCGGGGAATAGTTCACTGGAGGAGCTCGCCATGGGTGTGAAGAGCACAACGTTTGGCGGTGTCAGGCTCTCCGGTCAGGATGCTGATAAGTTCCAGAATCAGGTCACCTACGGGCGGCCCAAGAAATCTGCGAAGGAAGCGGCCGCCAGGGGCCGAGTGATGCTGGATGAGTACAAAGCGAAAGGCTTTGTGGTTGTAACGGCATCTCCGAAAACGAAGACTGGGGCGAAAGGGAAAGTTGCCTAGTTGACCGTTCCGAGAGTTCTAACACTGCGCGAAATCGAGCCCGGCGACAGAGTCGCCGGGCTTTCACTTGGTAACTCCGCGTTCACTCCCCTCAAGTCTTTTTTGCGCAACCACGCGCAGAGTTTCCACACCTCGAACATTGCGAAATCGTACGTCCTAGTTCCGCTCGATGGGAACCGGGTGTACGGATACGTCACCTTAATGAGCAGCGAGGTTACGCTCGCCGGTCACAAGTTCGAGGACTGCCCCCACGCTACCGGATATAAGACCTACCCGGCGGTCAAGATTGCACGGTTGGCAATAGATCAATCCCTGCAGGGGAGTGGCTACGGCAGGGCCTTGATTGACTGGTCGATAAGTGTGGCGCAGAACCAGATCATGCCGCACATCGGCTGCAGATTCGTGATCGTTGACTCGAAAAGGGAGTCAATGCGCTTCTACGAAAAGTCCGGCTTCACGTTTCTGGATACAGAAAAGAACCGGGACAGTGCTCATCCATTGATGTTTTTAGATCTGCACAAGCTCGGTTTCTAGGTAGGGTTTGCAATTGATTGCAACGATAACCCAAGGATGACGCAGCGGGACAGGGGGGGGTGGAAGGCTGACAATGAAGACCGGATTATCATGGGCTCTGGCATTGCTGGCGTTATTCATCTCGCCCACGGTGTTCTCTGATTACTACTCGCCGTCGCATAGCTGCTCAAAGCCCTACAAGCCATACACCTTCGATACGCAATGGGAGCTGGATGCGTTTCTTGAGGAAGTCGAACAGTACAAGAACTGCATTGAAGACTTCGTTGAGGAACAGAACGAAGCTGCAGAGAACCACACTGATGCGGCGGAGGAAGCGATCAGTGACTGGAACGACTTCGTGCGGTACGAGTTGGAATAGCAGAGCGCGGGGAACCCTGCCGTGGGCAGTGCCGCATCTGGCTCGCACCTCTGGCCTCCATGGTCTACTCTGAGGCTTGAGCTCACACTAGAGGCCACAGGGACGATGAAACACGCCAGGGCCGGCCGCTTTCTTCTTGCCTTGCTCTTCCTGTTCTCCGCGGCGGCCGTCGCCGACACCCTGCAGGGCCGCGTCGTGCGTGTCGTGGACGGGGATACCGTTGTGCTCCTCGCTCCCGACAAGACCCAACATCGCATCCGGCTGGCCGGCATCGACGCCCCGGAACGGGGGCAAGCCTTCGGGACCGTCTCCACCCGGCATCTATCCGAGCTGGTGGACTACAGCAAGAGGGACCGCTATGGGCGGATCGTGGGCAAGGAGCTGGTGGAGGGGCAAGACGCCAACCTCCGCCAGGTCGAAGCCGGGCTCGCGTGGCACTACAAGCAATACGCCCGGGAACAGTCGCCGGAAGACCGGCGCCTCTATGCGGAGGCGGAGGACGCGGCGAGGGCCCTGGGCCGCGGCCTCTGGCGCGACGATGGGGCGGTGCCACCGTGGGAGTACAGGCGGATAAAGCTCGAAGAAAGAGGCGGACGCTCTTGATTGCGCAATCGCCCATAGGGTCTCCAATCGGCTCGGTAATAGGGTCTCCAATCGGCTCGGTAATAGGGTCGCCGCTAGGGGGTGGTATGGGTCCTAGTGCTAATTTCCGCAGGATGATGGTGTTCGTCGATGGTGAAAATCTCGTCATGAGATATCAATCCATGCTTGGCAAAGGGGCGACTCCAAGAGCTGATGTCACTCACGTCCCTAATGTGTTTGTTTGGTCGTCAGATTCGATCTGGCGACAACAACATGTGGTTCTTCGAGTCAGCTATTACACTTACGCTGTAGGGTCGCATGATCGAATTGAAGAAATCGAAAGAGAAATAAAAGCTCTATCGTTTGACGGTGGAAACGCCGGCGGCCTACCAAACAACTTGTATCCGGTGGTGTTTAAAAAGAGAAGCCAACAAGCAAAGAGAAAAGGCGTAGACATTAGCATGGCCGTGGATATTCTGAATCACGTTCACAACAACAATGTCGATACCGTTTACTTGATTACTGGGGACGGGGATTTTGCTCCACTTATAAAAGAAGTGATACGTGGAGGAAAACAAGTACATCTTGCATCTTTGTCAGATGGACTAAGTCCGATGTTAATGACTATTGTCGATAGATATGTAAATTTGGATATCAAATATTTTGAGCCTGTGAGAAATGTGGCAGGCGTATGGGAATTCTATCCATAGCGTTTCATGTCACAGGGTGTGGCGTGAAGTGCGAGCAATATGGTGGAGGGGCTCGTAATGATTATAAAGAAAAAAAGAATCCGGTCTTTATCAGCAAACGTGTATGGCTTCCATGAAGGCGAGAAAGTAGTGGTTTCTTTGGTTGGTCCGGAACGTTTCGCAAAGAGGCTAAGTGTCATTGGGTTCACAAAAAAATTGGAGCCAGGAGAACAGATATTACCTGCGGTGGTGGGTCCAGTTACCAGATATAACGCAGATGGCAGGGACGATGTGCATAAAGACAAGCCGAAGGAAATCGCTCTCCGACAGAAAGACTGGAAATGGATGCAGTTTCAAGGAAGATATGAGCGAGTTGAAAGAAGTAAAATCGTTACTCAGTCTTACCGGCGATATCCAAGAACACACATCGATCCCCCATCTGTTGAGTTGACTATCAGCCAACGTATTGATGGTAAAAAAATCGTCATAGCAAGTCCCGAAAGATTCACCCAGAAGGGAAACGATGCGTTAGTACACAAGATCAATATGTTTCTCGAGTTGTTTGGTGAATGTGAGCTGGTAAAAGAGGATTTATCGTCAGTGATTCGGGCCCCAATTAAACGTATTAATTGGGAAATACTACCAAAAGGGGCCATGCCGTGGAGTAAGTTGCATTCTAGGCTTGGACGTGTTTTAGACAAGAGGCCGCAGGGGGTTAGAGCCGTAGTCGATAAAAGATTTGAGACAATAAATGGATTTCGCCCAGAGTTTGTGGCTGTAGGTCGTGGAGGTTTTGACGGTTACGTGGTGTTTGCTTTTCCTTCAAGAGACCTTTTTATCTTGGAAAGCACCCAATTAAATAATGCGACATATATTCTAGATAAAGACTGGGAGACGCTGTCTACGCTTACTAAATCAGAGATATTAAATAAAAATCTTCATAAAAAGCGCGTTTTACATAGGGAGGAGTGGTTTTCTGAAATGGGAAAAATATTGCTCTTTGAATCCTAGTCGAGCAAGTCCAGTAAGGCTGTCTCGTGCGGCTGGGCGGGTTCGTCCTCCACCAGTTCGCCGTCCACCGCTTCATCCACATCGCGGACAAGCCGGGCATTGGCTTTGCCGATGGCGCCGGTCACATCGGGCAACTCCAGCTGGATCTCATGCTTGTCCACCAGGAGCCCGTGCAGCTTCGCACGGAACTCCACGGTCTTGGTGAAAGCCATTGCGTTTCCCGAGTCCCGGGCCAGCTTCAGCGCCTCATCGGCTTCGGTCATGGCCTGCGCCAGGTCATAGCCGGTGCTCTCGGCCAGCAGCCGGCGGCCTTCCTCGATGGCCTGCTTCGTTTTCGGATCGGCGTGCAGCAGATGGTAGGCGCGATGCTTCGCGCCGGCCTCAGTGTAGCCCGCCCGACGTGCCGCCTCACTGCCCGATAGACCGGCCAGGATGCCCAAGGCGAACTGCCGCCGCCGACCCCGCAGGGCCAGCAGGGAGGGCAGGGTGGCCAGCTTCGCCGGCAGGTCCTCGAGCCTCATCGGGGGCGCGGCCGGGGCCGACTGGCGGGTCTCCCCGCCGGCCTGCCGCTGGGTCTGCTTGCTGGCCTCCCTGCCGAGTTTGCGTTCATCAGCCACGGGCTCCCCTCGCGGTGGCCAGGTTGTAGAAGGTCTGGATGGTGTACGGGTCATTGCACAGCCCGCTGGCGCCAAGCAGGTGCTTTGCCTGCTCCCGGGCATCGGGGGGCAGGCGGTCGATGACGCTGTTCGCCATGGCCAGGTTCTTCTCGTAGTCCGCACCCCACGCCCGGCGCAGCTGCTCTTCCCCGGTCCGGGCGGAGACCTGGAGCTCTTCCACGGTCGGGGGGCTGGCCGCGGCGCGGATGCCCTGCTGCACCAGATGCCTGCCGATGCCCGCGGGGATGCCGGCGGCCTGCAGCATCCCGCCGATCTGCTCCATGTCGCCGCGGACCATGGCGTCCACCTCGGCGCCGGGGGTGCCCGCGTCACGATAGAGCCGGTCCAGCTCGCCGAGGGTGCCGCCCTGCGAGAAATACTCCCCTACGGATCCGGCGGGCTCGAAGGCCGGGGCCAAGGTGGCATCGTCAGTCTGGGGGCCTTCATTGCCCACGCCAGTCTCTCCGTGGGCCTCGCGGTCCAGGGCGGCCACCAGCTCTTCGGCGCTCAGGCTGCGCACGTCAACCGCGCCACCGGTCCCGCCGCCGTTCGTGATTTCGTCACTCATGGGTCAATTCTCCTTCAGTTCACCGATGCCCAGCATGGGCGGGAGACAGCCGATCGCGCCGTCCAGGTGGAAAAGCGCATCCGCCAGGGTCTCGGTCTGCGCATTGCCGCCGGTCTGGGTGGCCTGCTGAATCTTCGCCCGGGCCTGCAGCAGCAGATAGGCCACCGACTCCTCCCAGCTGCTCACGTCCCGCTTGCCCAGCGTTTCCGCCAGGGCGGCGGCCTCGCTCGGGTCGGCGCCGGGGCGTACGGCATGGGCGGCCGCGTGGACGGTGTTCAGGGTGTCGGCGTTGGTCATGGTCATTACCTCCAGTCGGTTGAGTGCCACCGGAGCATAGCCACGCGATTCAAAACCTGTCAAGTTATTGATTTTGCTTGTCATTTCGTCAAGTTCTTGCCGAAACGGCAATCATCGTTTCGGGCCGGTCTTGGGGCGACGGAAGTAGATTGAACGCTCGGTCCAGTCCGCCGGCAGACCGCCCGGGCGCTTCGGTAGCGGCGGCGCGGCGGGCCGTCGCACTGGCGGCTTGATGCGCTGGCGGGGCGGTGGTGTCGGCTTCATTCGTCCAGGTCCTCTGCATCGTCGTCGGTGTCGTCAACGTCGCTGTCGCCGTCCACCTCGGCCAGCGGCCCGCCGCTGTAGCACCTTTCCGGCTTCTTCCAGACCCGCGGGTGGTGCTGCCGGCAATAGCTCGAGCCGGGCAGGGTGTCGGCGCCGCAGAACTCCGACGGCTCCCGCCCCCGGCTGAAGTGCACGAACCACTGGCACCCGCTCACCGGTTCACCCCAGCAGATACGGCGTGGCGACGTACTTCCACTTGGACGCGGAGATTTGCGTTTCCGCGCCCGTGGTCTTGTTCGGGATGTAAGGCGCCGCGCTCCCGGTCGTCAGGTACAGGTTCGTTGCGTCGGACGTGAGACCGATAACCGAGGTTCCGTTACCGACCACGGTGGACCCACTGAAGCGGACCCGGTCCCCGACGGAGTAGTTCAGTTCGGCCGTGATGCACTCCAGATAGGCGTCTACCTGCGTCGGGTGCGCTCCCAGGCCGTGGGCCTGTGTCACCGTGGCCGAAGTGGAGTACGGGTTCTGGACAAGGGCCGTGCCCGCCGTGAGGGTCCCGCCCCCGGAGAAGGATACGGTCAGCGTTTCGTCGCCGGCGTCGTTGTCCTCCGTCAACGTGATCCCGGTGCCAGCCACCAATTTGCCGTTGAGGAACCCGACCGTCGTGTCGTTGCCGGAGATGGAGACTTGGGCCTCGGCCGCTATGTCGGCATAGTCGGTGTCGTGATTGTGGTCGCCGGCCGCCACCGTTCCAGCCGCGGTGCCGGTGTCCTTCGTCGCTGAGTCTCCGAGCTCCAGCGTCGCCCGGGCCGTGGCCGCGTCGGTGTCGTCCAACAGGGTCTCGGCATAGGCCGTGACCGTAGCGGTCGAGAAATCCGCGGCGGCGTAGTTCTCCAGGGCATCGCCGGCCGCGTTCCAGCCAATCAGCTTCGTTGCGGCCGGGGTGGGGAGGGTGGTAGACGCCCCGCTGGTGTCGTCGTCTCCCAGCCGAAAGGCGCGATTCAGCCGCAGTAAGAGGAGCTGCGCCATCATCGTCAGCTTGTCGAGCGCGTTCTCCAGCGTTGCCGCGGGCATCGGATCGTTATCGACGAGATCCGTTTCCTGCGTGAAGTCCGGCTCCAGGACAACAACCAGCGTGTAGCCGGAGGCGTAGGTGGCGACGGTCGTCACCGTGCCGCCAGAGGGGCCACCGGCACCCGTTACCGTGTAGTGGGTGGTCAGCGTCAGCGTGGTGCTTGTGCCTGTGGCGTTCTCCACCAGGTAGACGGTCAGGTCATCATCGGAGAGGAACCGGTAGGGGAAGCTGAACTCCGTCGCAACGCCGTTGCAGGAGTAGCTGACAGGGGCCGTAATGGTGGCTGCAATCGTCACGGTGTTACCTCGGGGCGGGTCGCGTGCGTGGGCTCAAAAATAGCGGGAGGGGGCCTTTCCGAATTTCGCAAAAATAGTTCTCAGCGGGTCCCCAACCTTCGGCGGCGGTTCCGCTGGCCGGGGGTACCGGGGTGCACCCCCCCCGCCCCTCGGCGAAACGTCCGGGCGGCCATCGTTCAGCCCACCGCCAGCGCCAGCACCGCGCCTGCAGCCGTTGCCGCGGCTGTGACGGCGGCCAGGGCCAGCAGGCCGAGGAGGGCGACGGGGTCAGGGAGCCGGGGCCGGTGCATGGCGTTACCAGGTGTGCTTGCCGGATGCCAGCACGTCGGCCACCGTTTTCAGGGCCGAGTAGATTTCGCCCGTGGTCATCGTGGTATCGAAGGCGATCTGAACTGCGTTGTTCGTCGTGGAGCTGTCGGACAGAACCACGTCATCAGCAGTCGGGTTGCTGGGAATGTCCAGATACTTGGAAGCCATGCTCGTTTACTCCTCGGTGGTGCTGGGCCGGCGGCTCAGGATGGCCGCGTTGCCGTCGGCCACCACGGCGCCCAGTTCAGGGAAATCAATCGCGGGGATCGCCCGGGTGGTGGCAGCCCACGGCAGGTCGAGCGCGGCCAGGTGATTGCGGATACCGGCCTCGGTCCGGTTCGGGCCGGCAAGGCTCATGTTCAGCTTGTCGTCGCGGACGGGGGCGGCGGTGTGCAGCTCCACGCTCAGGCGCATCAACTCGTGATACTGCGCAGCGAAGGCGGAAGCCGTCTTTTCGATTTCAGCGGCCAGGGCCTCCCGCTTCTTTGCCAGCTCGGCCACACGCTCCCAAGCGGCGGCCTCATGCTGGGTGGTCAGATCGGCCTGTACGGCGGCGTGGCGGGCCTCTGCTTCGTTGTAGGCGGCTTCCAGGGCATCCACCTTGCCGCGGGCAGCGTCCAGGGCCTTGCCGGCCCGCTGCAGCTCGGCCGCGGCACCGTCGGCGCCATCTTCGACCGCCAGCGCCGCGGCGCCATGACGGCGGCGGGCCTCCTCGAGCTCCTGCCGGGCCTGCTCCAGCTTGGAGCCAATCCGGGCAACAGCAGAGGCGGCGGCCTCGGGCTTCGATTTGAGGAAATCCAGCATGTTTTCGGGCTCCGTGTTGACTACTCGTTGACTTTCAAGGGGTTGCTGGGGGTAAGTATAGCGCAGAACAGCCACTAAAATACACTATATTCAATTACTTACGTAACTTTACGTTAGTTGACCCTAAGAGACATTTAATCTGTTGGTGGAGGGTGGTTCTTCAATAGTTCTCTGCCCGCGGGGGTCCCGTTGCCGGGCGTTGACGGGTGGGGGCGGCATCGCGCACGCGTATGGTGGCGCGATGTGGATAGGGTCGAGCGGGGGAGGCGGCGGTCTAGGCGGACTGGCGGCCATACCACCCCGCCGGATGTCGGTGGAAAGGATTCACTCCGGGGCCATGGGTTACGGCCTTATGGAGTACCGGAGAGACACGGCCTACAACAGAACAGGCACCCGCTGACTACTGGTTCAGGCGCAGAACCGGCCCGCGCTTCTCTTCACCTGGAAACCGGGGCGGGCGGAAGGCTTGGCGGTATCGTTGCCGGGGTGGGTGGTGTGGGGGATAAAAATAACGTCCCGTCACCCACGTCATCGTCACCCGTCACCGTCACCCCCCGTTCCTAGGGGGGGGTGACGACGGTGACAAGGGGGTTGTCACCGTCTGCGTCACCGTCTGGAGCCCCCGGTTTTATTGACTTGTCACCGTCTGTCACCGTCATCGTCACCCGTCACCGTCACCGTCACCGTCGGGGGTCTGAAAATGGGGCAGGCGGTGACGGTCTGCGATGCACTATTTCCGAAAATAACGCTCTAATTTCCGCTCTCCTCAGGTAAATAACGGATATGCGGATCGGTCCAGGCGATAATTTTTGCCCTGCGGAGCCGGTCTTTCAGCTTGTGGAACTGCTGGCGCGGCTCCTCCCGCTTCCGCACCCCGGCCGCCACCATCCATTCTTTGAATGTGTCGAAGGTAATCCGCCCCGGCTTCTCGGACTCCCATCGAAAACGCAACGCCACCGCGGCCTCCAGGAACTTGCCGGTCAGCCCTTTGAACCGCGGGTCATCCTCGAAGATGACTTCGCCCCGGCGAATGTGGGGTTCGACGACGACACAGGAAATTATCGGATTGCCCCGCCGGCTCGTTCCGACTTCCACCGGGTCGAGCTGGAAGGGGAGTTCCCGCCCGCCCTCCATGTCCCGCTGTTTCGTGCAACGGGCTGCCCAGTTGGCGATCTCAATCTCCGTATCGGTGGCGGCCCGGAGCGAGCTGTGCCCCCGGGCGCCCCGGGCCTTGTCCTTGCCGGTGTGGTGGACCACGAGCACATGGGCGCGGGTGGCGTCCCGGATGGCGTCCAGGTTGCGGATAAGGCCGCCCATGTCCCGGCCGCTGTTCTCATCCCCGCCGGCCAGCGCCCGGGCCAGGGTGTCGATGACCACCAGCGCCGGGGCCGCCCCCAGCCGCTGTGCGGCGCTCTGCATGAGATCCACAAGGGCCTCTGTGTCGGCTTTCTCGTCCAGCAGGTTGACAGGGCAGGGCACCAGCGCAAAGGGGATGGGCTGTTTCCCGGTGTGGTGGTGTTCACGGAACGCGACAACGCGCTTTTTCATGGAACCGCCGCTCTCGGCTGCCACGTAGACGACAGCGCCGCGCTCCACCTGGTGGCCGCGCCACTCCCGGCCCAGCGCAATGTGCAGTGCCAGGTCGAGCACGAAAAACGATTTGCCGGTGTTGCTCTCGCCGTAGACCACGCTCATGCCGTGGCGGTCCAGCCAGTTCTCCACCAGCGCCGGCGGCTCGTCGTCGAGATCGATGCTAGCGAAGTCCACGCAGAAGAGCCGCTTCCGCTGCACCATCTTGTCCAGGGCCTTGCCGCTGTAGGTCTCGCGCTGGTCCCAGTGCTCGCGCAGTTCATTGAACCGCTCCGGCGCCGTCCGCTTCAGCTCGGCCAGCTCGGGGGCACTGTCGCGGACCTTCTCTGGTGTCCAGCCCTCTGCATCTGAGAAAGGGTCCAGCGGGCCTAGGTCCTCCCACCCGGCGGCGAGGGCCACGCGGCGCAGGAGCTCGGCCAGCGGACGCTCTAGCACCTCGTCGCCGGTATCCCGGGCCCGGTCGAACTCGTCCAGCACGTGCCCCTGGAAGTCCGGCCAGTGCCGGTCGTGACAATGGCCGTGGTGGCAGCGGTATGCGAGCTGTCCATCCGGGCCGGTGAGGACCGCGGAGCCGGTGTCGGCCCGGTCGGTGTGCTCGTGCGTCCATGGACACGTGATGTCATAGCGCCCGGCGCCCAGCTTCGACTTGAACAGCCCGAGAGCTGACAGCGCCCCCGGGAGTGGGTCCCCCTCCCAGTCTCCCGGAGTGAAGGCCGCGCCGCTCTCGGTCACGGCGTCCAGATCGATGCCGAAGGGCACGGCCAGGGCGTCCAGGGTGTACGTGCGTTCGGGATGCCATGCCCGCAGCACATGACTGAAAGGCTCGCCGTCCACGTACCGCTTCGCCTTTGTGTTGGAGCCGACCGGCAACCGGACATAGCGGGTGACGCCCTTCATGCCCGGGTCCCGGCCATCATCTGTGATGCCCGCGGCCACAAGGCCGTTCAGCAGGGCTTCGACGCGGGCCGGGTTGGTCTCGGGGGTGGCGAGGAGGTAGCCCCACTGCTCACTGCCGGCGGACGTTGAGAGGCACCAGGAAGGCGGGAGACCGTCCAGCTTGGCCGGGTCCACCTTCTCGGCCACATCGTCGATGACAACGCAGTACGTGGCGTCGTGCAGGTGCTTCCGGCGGCGCTGCCTGCCTTCAGGGTCAGTCCCGAACGTGGAGAGTGCGCAGAACGTGTTGTTCTCCGGCTTCAGGCGGCTGCGCTTCTCGCTGAAGGGTCCTCCGGCCCACAGGTGGCTCTTGCCCTGCCCGTCGAGCGCGCCGGGGTCCTCGGGGAATCCGCACACGTGCGCTCTGAGGTAGTCGGCGCCGAAGATTGCCTTCAGAAAATCTTCGTTGTTGAGCTCGATCCGATCGTCGGAATTAATAGTTTCACTTGAAACTTTCGCAGGGGGTGCCATAATAATCATGAACCTCGCAGTTCAGTTGTGCCGCGGCCGACCTCTCCGCGGTGGTTGAGCGGATTCATGGTTTTCTCCTTTCGGCCCGGTGCTTTCCGGGCCTTTTTGTGTATGGCATTCGTTCTGGAACCGCCGTCACGGCTACGCCTCCAGCTCCGGCAGGTGTGCCGGGTCCAGCATCACCAGCGCCCGGGAGATCCGCCGCGGGTGCAGCTCCCGGCCGTCGAGGAACTGGCGCGGCTGCGCCCAGGGGCAGGCCACCAGCAGGCGGAGCCCGTTCGGCATAAAGACGATCGCCGCCGTCCCGCTGCCCTCGATAACGTTTTGCCCGGAGACCACCTCCAGCTCATCCGGCTCACGGCGCCAACGGGCCAGGCCGTTCGGGAGCCGCACGGGCTGCACGTGCTTGGCGAAGCTGTTGAGGAGTTCGGCGGCGGCCCGGGTGCTGCTCTCGTTGGCCTCGCCGACCGGGACGAACCGCTGCAGCCACTCTTGCAGCTTGTTGCCCCCCGACCAGACGATGCGCCCGCGGTTCGGAGTCTTGACGGCTTTGATACGCGGGGGCAGCTCGGGCGTGTCGCGGAAGTCCCAGCCGGCGGCGTGGATGGTGATCACCACCTCGGCATCGGCCAGCATCACGCGCCCAGGAGAAGCCTCGATGCGGTAGGGGCCCCCACCCTCATCGTCGTTGAAATAACCGCGGGTGGTGTCCTCCATGCCGCTCGGGGTGAGCTCGGCCAGGGTAGCGTTCACGTCGCGGCGCAGCCGCTCCAGGTCCTCGCCAGTAATGCGTTGCGCCGCGCTGGGCGGCAGTCCGGGGATCGTGCTCATGCTCCACCCCCGGCCCGGGCCTCGGCCAGTCGCTTCAGCCACGCGTCAATCTCACTGCGCAGCCAAGCGATCCGGCGCTCGGCCAGCTTCAGCCTGCGGGGAAAGCGACCGGCTTTTTCGAGCTCCAAGAGCCGTTGGCGGGTGAACGGGATGCCCATCTGGTGCAGCCCGGGCAGGTCCACAAGGTCGGTGCCAACGTGGGCACGGGTAGCGGTGTTGGGTTCAGACATTGATGTGCCTCCTCGGTCGGGCGCCGGGGGGCACAAATGAGAACGGCCCCACACCGGCGCGAACAATGGTTCACGGTGTCGGGGCCGTTTGGGGGCCGGTATCGCTGTCCGGGCGGCCGCCTCGCCTCGGTAGGAGCAGACCGGCTTATCCTGCTGGCTCCATCATGGCGGCTTGAAGGTAATTTATGTCGTTTAGCGGAATCTGTCAAGTTACTGTTTTGTAAGTAATTTACATTGTTTGCACGTACTTGCAACGTCTTGCAAATAGAAAACCCCCGACCACCACGCAGGCGGCCGGGGAGGGGCATCAGCCGAACAGCTGGATCACGTTCGAGGGCAGCTCCTCGGCCTGCACGGGGGCGGGGTTCTGCTGACCACCGGGGCCGTAGCGCCGGGCACAGGCGAGAATGTGCGCCGTCCACTGCTCCAGGACCGTCCGCCGCTGGCGCAAGTAGGTTGCCCGGTTGTAGGTCGCGGCAACGCCGGCGGTTGCCACCGTCCGACCGCTGACGTGATTCAGTACCGCTTCAACGATGTGGGGCCCGCATATCTCGTTCTCGTTCGCCCACGTGGCAAACGCGGTGCGGAAATCGTGAATCGTCCAGCCGGTAACTCCGCACCGTTCATCCAGCGCCTTTTTCCTCTGGCCGCGGTTGTGGAACGGCTTCCCGCCCGCGGTGATGACCAGCTCGCTACTCTTCAGCCGCGGCCGGCGACGGATGATTTCCAGCACTTTGGGCGCCAGCGGCACCACGTGCGGGATGCGGTTCTTTTCGTCGGCCCCCGACAGGCGCCATTCGGCTTTATCAAGGTCAAGCTGGCTCCAGCGCATATTCGTTACTTCGCCGATCCGCTTCCCGGTCAGCAGAGCCACCCGCAGAAGATCGTTGAACACATCGCCCGGGACAAGGGCGTTCCAGATTTGCCCCAGCTCCCGATCAATCAGCACCCGGTCGCGGCTTGTGGTCCGGGTGAGGGCCTTGATACCCGCCAGGGGGCTTCGTTCGATCAGGTCTTCGGACAAGCACCAGTTCAGCATCCCGCGAAGGGCAACCCGGTAATTGTTCGCCCGCTTCAGCCCGCGACGCTCGCCGACCCCTTTCAGGAACTCCCGGACCTCCTGCTTGCTGAGCGCAGCCAGCGGACGGTCAAGCCAGTCTTTGAAATCCGGGCTATTCAAAATGCCGGCGCAGCCTTTATAGCTGTTTTCCTTCGTGTGTGCTTCGGCGTACTCCCGCAGATAGCGGCGGCGGGCAACCTTGAAGGTCAGCTTGTTTTCCTCCTGCCGGCCTCTCAACTCGCCGTCGAGAAACGCCAGGGCCTCGGCACCGTCGCCCGCCCGCCCGGCTGCACCCTCGAGCATCGCGGCGCCGTCGCGGCGGTCGCCTTCCTTCCTGAGCTCCTGCAACCGCCGCTTGACGGTTTTCAGGTCGGCGCCCAGCTCGGCCAATGCCATATAGCGGCGTGCCACATCCCGGGCGGTGTCGAGATCCATCCCCGGCGGTTTGCCGATGGTCAGGCGGGTAGGGTAGCCGCTCCCGGCTTTCCGGTAGGAGATAATCCAGGACCGCGCTCCGGTTGCGCCGACGCGAAGCCCGAAGGCCGGAAACGTCGCGTCAAAGTAATCCACCTGCCGGTCCGGCTGGGGCTTGCAGCGGGCCAGGTCCTTATTGCTCCGAAACTTGATTCTCATGGTGGTTGCCTCCCGGTCTAGTCAACATGAAAGTCAACACGATTGATGGTTTTGCCCTTCGAGACATTGCACGGTGTTTTCATCATTTGACCGCAAGCCTAGCAAATTAACCTTAGTTTACATAGACTTAGTGCAATATCTCGCAAGGTTATGAATGCTCATGCAAAACCATGAATACCGAGATTCCTCAACTTAAAATCTCTCGGGGGCGACCCTGTGCCGGTTCGAGCCCGGCTCCGG
>NPIE01031022.1_pt1 | contig 14262 bp, 9 predicted proteins | sample 8637661 | NCBI WGS metagenome assembly NPIE01 (sample SAMN07420842, study PRJNA396082) | bioreactor metagenome | isolation source: sample BA12 brine-fed electro-methanogenic bioreactor BA | place: Japan: Kochi | collected 2016-12-09 | reverse complement strand
GTCGATCGCCCTATGAGCCGGATGCGGAGCCGGCGTGGGCCGCCGGACACGAGGGTGAAGCTGAGCTGAAGCGCGCAGCGATGGCCTACCTGACGGAGATGGGCGAACGTCCGACGCCGCGACGCGTGCAGGGCTTGGTCAACGAGGTAAGTGCCCGCCGTGAGATCGCCGCGACGATGGCGTCGGTGGAGGGCACCGGTGGACGAGCGTGCTACGTTGCCGCCGATGTGACCGACGGCGAAGGGTTAGCCGCGGCGGTGGTCGAGGGCCTGGGCGCGCTCGGCGTCACCGACGGTGCGCCGCTGGGGATCCTCCACGGTGCCGGGGTGCTCGCCGACAGCCTGGTCCAGCACAAAGGTCCGGCGGACTTCGAGCGTGTGCTGTCCGTCAAGGTCGATGGCCTGGCTAACCTCCTCGCGGCGGTGGCGCCGCGCCATCCGGACGTCCTGGTCCTCTTCTCGTCGGTCGCCGGCTTCTTCGGCAACGCGGGGCAGGCCGACTACGCCGTCGCCAATGAGGTGCTTAACAAGACGGCGCATTGGGTCCATACGCACGAGCCCGGCTGTCACGTGCTCGCTGTGAACTGGGGACCTTGGGACGGGGGTATGGTGACGCCAGGACTCAGGGCGCAGCTCGATCTGCGTCACATCGAGGTCATCCCGGTCGAGGCCGGGGCGGAGTTGCTGGCGGATCTGCTGCAGCCGAGGGGAGCACCCCATCCGCAGCTGGTCGTCGGTCGTGCGATGGCGCCTCCGCGGCGGGCTCTCCCCGCCGAGGAGAGAAGCCATCGCATCCACCGCGCCCTGCGCCTCGNNCCCTTCCTGGTCGATCACGTGATCGGCGGACGCGCTGTGCTGCCCACGGTCTGCGCCGTCGCCTGGATGGCCAACGCCTGCGAGCAACTTTACCCCGGCGCTACCTTCCAGCGTGTGGACGACTATCGCGCGCTCAAGGGCATTGTCTTTGATGAGGAGGTCGCCGATGATTACGTGCTCGACCTCACCACGCGTGCCTCCGCGCCGGCCGACCAGGGGCTCACGACGTTCGGCGTGGACGCCTTGATCTGGAGCCAAAGCTCGGGCGGTCTGCCGCGCTACCATTACCGCGCGCACGTGACGTTGGGAGCTGCCGACGCTACGGCGGGGACGGGCTCTAGCGGAGGGCCCGCCATCGGCGATGGAGTGGGTGGCGGGGAGGTCTCCGCGGCACAGATCGCGGGAGCAACGCTTTACCGGGATCGCGTGCTCTTCCACGGTCCCAGCTTCCGGGGGATTCAGGAGATCCTCACGCTCGACGAGAGTCGCTTGACGATGACCTGCTCACTACCGGCGCTGCCCGCTCGCGCGCAGGGGCAGTTCCCGGTGCAGACGTTCAACCCCTACGTGGTCGATGTGCAGCTGCAGAGCCTGCTGGTCTGGGCGCACCACTTCATCGGCTACGGGGGACTGCCGCTGCGGATCGGATGCGGCGTTCAATACCGTCCGCTGCGCTTCGATGAGGTCACGATGACGTCGATGAAGGTTCTGTCGAGCAGCTCCCGACATCTGGTTGCGGATGTCGAAGTGCGTGATGCGGAGGGCGCTCTGTGTATGGAGGTGCGCGAGGCCGAGATCACGCTCTCTGAGCGGCTGAACACGCTCTTCCTGGACAACCGGCTGGAGGGCGTGCCGTCTGAGGAGGCGCGGTCGATGGTGCAATGGAAAGGGGATCAAGCGTGAACGAGCGCATCGCCATTGTTGAGCTGGCCTGTTCATTGCGCCGCGGGGGCGATCTGGCGTCGTGGGCACGGGCGCTCTATACCGGCACGCCGGTCGAGGGTGAGCACGCGATTCCGACGGGCGTGTTGCGCTGCCGGGGTCACCGTGATGATGTGCCCGTCAAAGAGGCGGCGTTCAGAACCCTGGGCGAGGCGATCGAAACCGCTCGAATGTGGCTGGCAGCTCAGGACGTGGACACCGTCGAGATACGCGCAGATGACGCCTTGGGGGCTATCGGTCTCACGCTGGCGTGGGCATCGGACGTAGCGACGGAGCGGGTCTATGCCCTCTTCGCGGGTCTGGAGGTCGGCGCCGCTGCTGATGGGGAGGCGTTGTGCCGCCGTGGCCTGGCTGCGGCGGGCGTGGAGCCGAGCGAGGTCGGCTATCTTGATCTGTCCGGTAGCGTGGACCTCATCGGGATTGCGCACGCCTATCGCACCGGTGACGCAGGGCTCACGTGTGCGGTGGGTGGGACGACGCCCCCTGAGACAGCGTCGCCTCTGTGGGCCCTGGCGCGGGTCGCGCTGACGTTGCGCCGGCGCACTCTCTATCGGACGCCGCCGGCCCTGGCTCAGGAGATCGAGGTCGCCGGCTCAGCCCTGGAGGGCACGCCGTTCTACACGGCATCGGATACGCGACCATGGCTCACCGAGGGCGTGCGGCACAGACGGGTCGCCACGCTCGTGCACGCTGATGGCGAGCGGATCGAGAACCTCGTTCTCGTCGAGCCCGCGAGGGTCCGTGCACCGCGCCCGACGGGAATGCATGCCGCCATCCGGCCCGAGGCAACAGGCGAGCCGCGTTACCTGATCCCGCTGACCGGTGAGACCACGGAGGAGATCCTGGACCGGCTGGCTGCTCTGCATCGGCGTCTCGCGAGCGGTGCCGCACCGGTAGCGGTTGCGGAGAAGGCCTGCGCCGCCTATGCAAGCGAGGCTGATGCGCACCTGGCGTTGGCGTTGGTGGGCTCCTCGACCGAGGATCTGCTCAACGAAGTGACGTTTGCTGCGGAAGGGGTGGTGCGTGCTGCCCGTGAGGCAACCGCAGGATATCTCTGGCAGAGCCCCGGCGGCAGCTGCTTCACGGCGGCGCCCCTGGGCCCGGAGGGGGTGGCTTTCGTCTATCCCGGCGCCTTCAACTCCTATGTGGGTCTGGGCAGGGATCTCTTTCAGCTCGTCCCCGACCTGCACGATCGCCTTACTGCGTGGGTCTCGGACCTGAACCGAGCGACGGCAGCGGAGCACCTCTATCCCCGCAGCCGCACACGACTGACCGACAATGAGCTGGCGGAGCGCCAAGCGCAGCTGTGGGCCGATCCACCTGCATTGATCGAGTCCGGGACGATTTTCGCGATCGCGCACACGCTGATCGTCCGCGACATCTTCGGCGTCGTGCCGCAGGCGGCGCTGGGCTACAGTCTGGGGGAGACGAGCATGCTGTGGGCAGCGGGCGTCTGGCAGGAGGGTGACCGCGGCGCAGCCGCGATGCGGGCGTCGCCGCTCTTTGTGGACCGGATCGTCGGACCGAAGGCGGCGGTAAGGGCCCATTGGAGTCTGGCGCCGGATGAGAGGGTCGCGTGGTCGACCTTCTTGCTGAAGCTGCGCGACGATGGGGCCGCCGGACTGGAGGGCTTGCAGCGTCTCCTCGACCGCGAGCCGCGGGTCGATCTGACCCTCGTGAACCAGCCCGGTGAGGTGGTCATCGCGGGTCACGAGGGTGCCTGCCGCCGGGTCATCGAGGCGCTCGACTGCCACGTGTTGCCCGTGCCCTATGACGTGGTGATCCATAGTCCGGCAGTGGCCTCTGAGATCGCTGCCTTTACGGAGCTCTACAGCCATCGAGTGGTCGAGCGTCCTGCTACGCGCTTCTACTCGGCGGCGGAACCCGTGCCCTTGGTGCTGGAGCGTGATGTGCTTGCCGACGCGATGGCGCGGATGACGTGTGAGCCTGTCGACTTCCTGGAGCTTGTGCAGCGGGTCTACGATGACGGCGCGCGGATCTTCGTCGAGTTGGGCCCCCTGGGCACGTGCACCCGGCGGATCCAGCGCATCCTGAGCGACCAGGCGCACAGTGCGGTGGCGATCAACCCGCGTCCGGGCGGCGACTACGCCGGCGTCATCCGTGTGCTGGCGCACCTGGTGACGCAACGGGTGCCGGTGGATCTCGCTGCGCTAACCGGAGAAGCCGGTCGTCAGCCCATCCCGGAGCGGGGCCTCGCCGAGCCGCGGGTAACGGGCTTCGACGTTGAAGGCGGGATCGTGCGGGATCTGTTGGCGTATCGCCGTGATGTGGCGGGGGCGCACGCGGCGTTCCTGGATGCACGACAGGCGGCGCAGGTGAAGGCGCGAGACATCATCGCGCTGCAGGTGGCGGCGGGTCAGGGGATGCTGGGTTCCCCCTCGGGCCGGTTGGCTGAACCGTCCACTGCGACCGAGGTGATGCCTCAGTCAAGGGTGAGCAGGACGGCTTCACGGTCACCCTCACGGAGCGTCGCCTATGATGAGGCGGCGTTGCGCGAGTTTGCCGAGGGCGATGCGGAGCGTTGCTTTGGGCCGGACTTCGCCGTCTACCGTGGGCGACGGCTCCCCAGGATCCCCAACGGAGATCTGTTGCTGATGAGCCGCGTCGTCGAGATCGCCGAGGACGATCATGTGTTGGTGAGCGAGTTCGACGTCGCAGATGAGGCCTGGTTCTACGATGAAGGCCACTACCCCGATCTGCCGCCCTACGCCGTGCTGATGGAGATGGGACTCCAGCCGTGCGGCGTTCTGTCGGCGCATCGGCGGACCTCACTGCTGCAGCCGGAGGCCGATCTCTACTTTCGGAACCTAGATGGCATCGGCGAGCTCCTCGCCGCGCCCGATCTCAGGGGGCAGACCGTGCGGAACACGGTGCGGCTCGTCTCGTCGGTCCGGGCGCAGGGCGCAATTGTGCAGCGCTACACCTTCGCTCTATCCTGCCGCCGACAGCGCGTCTATGAGGGCGAGGCGACCTGCGGTTATTTCCTGCGGGAGGCCCTGGGTCGCCGGAACGGCGAGTCCGGTGACGGGCTCACGGAGGGATGGCCACCCGGGGAGGGCGACGCCGGTGGGGTCCTGATCCAGGCAGATCCCGGCGTTGTGGGGGCGTGGCGTGGTCGGGGGGAAGCGCACAAGCTGCAGCTCCTGGGCGGGGTGGTGGCGTTCCCGGATGGGGGCGACCATGGTCAGGGGTACCTGCGGGCTCAGGGCCGGCTTTCGCCCTCCGACTGGTTCTTCCGTGCCCATTTCCATCAGGATCCGGTGATGCCCGGATCGTTGGGGGTCGAGGCTGCCCTGCAGGCAATGGCAACCTACGCACGGTGGCGGTATCCCCACCTCGCGCGCGCCGGCGTCTCCTATCCGACCGGCAGCCGCGCCACGTGGCGCTATCGAGGCCAGCTCACGCCCGATGACCGTGACTGGGCGGTCGAGGTCCACCTCACGCGTGTGAGCCGGGAGGCGGCGGGAGGCGTGACGCTGGTAGCCGATGCCGATGTCTGGAAGCGCGATCCCGGGCCGACGTCCGATGTGGGGCGGCGCATCTATAGAGTGAACGGCTTGGCGATCCGCCTGGACGACACAGCGGATCCACATGAAAGGTGAGACGATGACGTATTCGGATGCGGAGCGTACAGGGCAGAGGACGGACGACGTGAGCCGGCTGCCGGCGTGGCAGGGCCCTGCGGCATCGGTCGCCTANNTGTTGTGCGCACCCTGGGGCGACCGTGCTACGTCGTGCGCAACGGGCGTGGCGTGGGGGTCACCAACGAAGGCGCGATCGCCGGTAGGGGCCAGGATGGACATGAGGCCCTCTTCGTCGCGCCGGCGATGTCGCGACGCTCGCTGGGGGATCCCGCCTTCCTCGAGACCTACGGCCTTGATTGCGCTTACATGGCCGGGTCGATGGCCAACGCCATCTCCGGGGAGGAGATGGTCATCGCATTAGGGCGTGCCGGCATGCTCGGCGCCTTCGGCTCAGGCGGGCTGCCGCCGGCACGGCTCGAAGCGTCGATCCGTCGCATTCAGGAGGCGCTGCCTGAGGGGCCGTACGCATTCAACCTGATCCATAGCCCGAATGAGCCCCTGCTTGAGCAGCGCGCCGTGGAGCTCTTCCTCGCGCACGGGGTGTCGACGGTTGAGGCCTCCGCCTTTCTGGCTCTGACGCCGCACGTGGTCCGCTATCGCGCCGCAGGGTTGGCTCAGGGGCGCGACGGCGAGGTGGTCGTGCGCAACCGCCTCATCGCCAAGGTGTCGCGGCGCGAGGTCGCGGCGCACTTCCTGAACCCGGCACCGGAGAAGCTGCTGCGTCCGCTGGTTGAGCAGGGGCTCATCACAGCGCAACAGGCCGCGCTCGCCGCGCGGGTGCCGATGGCGGATGACATCACCCTGGAGGCGGACTCCGGCGGCCACACGGATAACCGCCCGCTGGTCTGTCTCTTGCCCTCGATCATCGCCCAACGCGATGAGGTGCAGGTCCGGCGCCGGTACGCGACGCCGGTGCGCATCGGGGCCGCGGGGGGCCTGGGGACCCCGATCTCGATCCTGGGGGCTTTCATGATGGGCGCCGCCTACGTCGTCACCGGCTCGATCAACCACAGCTGTGTCGAGGCCGGGACGTCTGAGCAGGTCAAGGCGCTGCTCGCACAGGCGGGCATGGCGGACGTGATGATGGCGCCTGCCGCCGATATGTTCGAGATGGGCGTCAACCTGCAGGTGCTGAAGCGCGGCACGATGTTCCCGATGCGGGCGCGCAAGCTCTATGAGCTCTATCAGGCCTATGACGGGCTCGACGCCCTGCCGGCGACCGAACGGGAGAAGTTGGAGACGCAGATCCTGCAGCGACCGGTGGACGAGGTGTGGGATGCCTGTGTCACCTTCTTCAACGAGCGCGACCCCCGGCAGATCGAGCGCGCTCTGACCCATCCGAAGCGCAAGATGGCCCTGGTCTTCCGCTGGTATCTCGGCCTGGCGACACGTTGGGCCATCGCCGGGGAGCCGGGTCGTGAGCTGGACTACCAGATCTGGTGTGGCCCGGCGATGGGAGCGTTCAATGACTGGGCGCGCGGCTCGCGCTTTGAAGCGCCTGCCGGGCGCCGGGTTGCTGAGGTGGGCGGGGCGTTAATGGACGGCGCCGCGCTTCTCTACCGTCTGGAGCTGCTAAAGCTCGCGGGTCTCAAGTTGTCAACGGGACCTATGCTGTTCGAGGGGGTGTGATGATGACGAAGAAGAGCTGTCCCAACTGCGGATCCACGCGGATCATCCCAAATGCGGACGCGGTCGAGTCGACGGACCTTTCGATCCGCATTTACGAGCGCCCGGGGCTGGCGCTGCGGCGCGAGCGCCACTATCCCTTGAAGGCCTGGGTCTGCACAGGATGCGGTTACACCCAGCTCTACGTCAACCAGCCTGCGGAGTTGGCGGCGAGTTACGAGCGCTTCCTCGGTCGAGAGGCCTGAGCGCCGCCCTGCGGTACGCGCGTCACCAGGCGATGGGCACCGTCTTGATCCGGTACTGCCGATCGTAGTAGCGGATGAAGCGGTGCTGTCTGCCGAACTCGTAGACGCCATAGGTGACCTCGACATCCTGCCGGCAGTAGTCGAAGAGCTCGGCGATCCGGCCCTCGCGCCACCACTGGACGGCCTGCAGCCCATCGGCGCTCTTGCCGACCTGCAGGGTCGCCGATGCCACCGCATCGAGCCCGATCCGGAAGCCGATACGCTTCTGGATCTCGACCATCATGTCGAGGGTGGGGAGCTTGACCAGGTCGACGGCTTGGGTGTACTGCTGGAGCACGGGATAGTCGAAGCCGAGGAGGTTGTAGCCGATCACGAGGTCGGCCTCGCTGAGGTCAAGGGCGAGCTGCGCCGCGTCGGCCTCCGCATAGCGCCGGTAGGTCTGGTCGGCGGTGTTGTAGGTGACGGCGACCGATATCTGCAGGCGCTCGGGGTAGTGGCCTCCGACTTCCTGGAAGGTGTTCTGAGTTTCGATATCGAAGACGATATGGGTTGGCATAGTCAGCCTTTCCGATTGCTTAGGTGAGATGGTGCTCTGCGGTTTGGATCATGCCTCCGCCGAGGCAGACCTCGTCGTAGGAGCCTCCGCCGAGGCCTGCCTCGTCGGACGTGTCCCATGGTCCGTAGAGAACGAGGGATTGGCCGGGCGCCACGCCGATCTGGGGCGTGGCGAAGGTGATGTGCGCTGTGGCGCCCGCGCGCATGGTCACGGTCACCGGCACGAGCGGGGCCCGGTAGCGGATGCGTCCGCGTGCCGCGAAGACCGATGCCGGGGGCTCCCCAAGCGTGAAGGTGACGTCGCTCAAGGTGCAGGTGGAGCGGGCCAAGGCCGACCGCGGACCGGCGATGAGGGCATTGCGCTCGGGATCGAGCGCCAGCACGTAACGCCGCTCAGCCGGCGGGGCGCCGGGACGGGGCATCAGCCCGCCGATGCGCTGTCCGACGGTGTATTGCACCAGGCCCGTGTGTTCGCCCAAGCGCTGCCCTAAGCGATCGAGGATCGGCCCGGGCTCAAGCGCCTCGGGCCGCAAGGCGGCGAGAAGGGCGGCGTAGCCGCCCTCGGCGACGAAGCAGAGATCCTGGCTCTCGGCGGCACCGGACACGGGTAGCTGCAGACGGCTCGCGATCTCTCGGACTTCGTCCTTGCTCTCGACGTTCCCCAAGGGCAGAAGCAGACGTCTTAGCTGCTGTTGGGTCAGGCGATAGAGCGCGTAGGACTGGTCCTTCTCGGCTGCGCGGGCGATCAGCAGCCGGCTTGCGCCACGGACGTGTGTCACGCGGGCGTAGTGACCGGTCGCGATCCACGCCGCGCCTTGTCCATTGGCCTCCTCCACAAGGGTCGCGAACTTGAGTGTTGGGTTGCAGAGGACACAGGGGTTGGGTGTGCGGCCTGCCGCGTAGGTGTCCGCGAAGGGCCGGATGACGCGATCGTAGAACGCCTGTCTGACGTCGCGCCGCACCAGGGGCACGCCCAGGTGATCGGCGACGGCTTGGGCCCGATCCGTCGCTGCCGGGACAGGCGCCGTGCTCTTCGCGTGCCACGTCTCGAGGGTCACGCCGATGACGTCATAGCCCTGACGTTGGAGCAGGGCAGCAGCGACGGCGCTGTCGACGCCGCCGCTAAGGCCGACGATGACGGCGCCGCCGCCGCGCCGTGGTGTGCCTGCGGGATCCGGTTCAACCATCGGGCGCATTATAGCGCAGGATGGGAAGTTGCGGATGCGGAGTGCTTGACATTTGCCTCTATAGCTTCTACAATAGCAGATGAAGTCTGGATCATGTTGCGCTTGTCTGACGTCTACCACCCATCAAAGGAGAATGTGCTATGACTGTCGAGAACCCACAAGTCCTCACTGAACTCACCGACGATGACAAACTATGGGCATTGCTGTCTTGGATCTTCTCACCCTTTGTTCCGGTGATCGTGCTGTTACTTGAGGACAAGAAGCAGCGTGCGTTCATCAAGTACAATGCGATTCAGGCGCTCGCGCTGAGCATCGTGGGCTACGTGATCTCGGCGGTGCTGTCCGCCGTGGTGATCGGCTGCTTCACGGGTCTGGCGCTTCTCGTCTACATCATCTACCTGGCGATCCAGTCGTACCAGGGCAAGTGGGTCACCGTCCCGGTGGTCACAGACTTCTGCGTCAATCAGGGCTGGATCGAGCGCGCGCCCTAACCATTACGCGATCGACACGTCTGCTGAGGGGGGCGTTGCCCTGCATCAACAGGCCTTTGACGTCTCTGCGATGCGCTTGGCGTTGACGGAGAGGGGCCCGCTGCCAGAAGGTGACAGGTCCAGGTAACTCCGGTCAAAACTGGATGAGAGCGGCTTCCTGTCATGGGAGCCGCTCTTTCACATGGTCCGGGCGCTGGTGCTTCGAGAGCTAGATGGGAGAAGGATGGATAGATCTGAGAGCAAACGGTGGCAGGTGGCGGTGCCGGCGCCCGACGACTTCGTACGGGCCCTTCATCCCCTGCATCCCCTGGTCGCCCAGGTTGTCTACAATCGAGGGCTGAGCACTCCATGCGCCGCGCAGCGCTTCCTGGACGGCACGCGGCCCCTCAGCGATCCGCTTGCCCTGGTAGGTGTCGAGGAGGCCGTTGACTTGATCCGACGGGCGGTGCGGGACGATGCCCTGATCGTGATCTACGGCGACTATGACGTCGACGGCATTACAGCCTGTGCGGTGCTTGTGCAGACGCTGCGTACGCAGGGTGCGAGGGTCAAGCCCTATATCCCACGTCGTGAGGACGAGGGCTATGGCCTGAACCCTGACGCGATTCGCGCGTTGGCCCAGGAAGGGGCGGGCCTGTTGATCACGGTGGACTGCGGGATGCGGGCCGTCGACGATGTGCAGCTGGCTCACGATCTTGGACTGACGACCATTGTGACCGATCATCATCAGGCCGAACCCGGTGCGCGCGACGGCGGAACGATAGGCGTGGCCGATGTGGTGATCAACCCGAAGTGCTCTCTTGGCGATGGCGAGGCAGATGACGATGAACTGATCCACCTTGCCGGCGTGGGTGTGGCCTTCAAGCTGGCCCAGGCGCTCCTCTCGGCTAACCGACGCATGCCTCTCCCGACCACGGTGCGCGAGATGGAAGAGGAGGAGTTGCTCGATCTGGTTGCGTTGGGCACTGTCGCCGATATGGTACAGCTGGTGGGTGAGAACCACACGTTGGTCGCGCGAGGCCTGGCCCATCTCAACGCGGCACACCGTCCGGGGCTCCACGCGCTCATGGCCGAATCCGGCGTCGATCCTGGGAACGTCACCACCAAGACCATTGGCTTCGTGTTGGCGCCGCGGATCAATGCTGCCGGACGTCTCGACGAGGCGATGACGGCCCTGGAGTTGCTGTTGGCGCCCGACATGGCATCGGCCTGGCCCCTGGCGCAACGTCTCGAGGAGCTGAACCGCCGGCGTCGGGAGATCACGCTCGCCGTACGCGAGAGGGCGCGGGAGCTGCTGCGCTTCGAGGATGGCCTTCCGTCTCTGATCTTTGCCGCCTCGCCCGATTTCCCCCACGGTGTGGTGGGGCTGGCAGCCAGCCGGTTGCTCGATGACTACTATCGTCCGGCTGTGGTAGTCTCCGTTGAGGATGAGATCAGCAAAGGCTCGGCCCGCTCGATTCCCGAGTTCCATATCACCGAGGCGCTCGACGCGGTGAGTGATCTTCTTGAGCGACACGGGGGCCACGCAGCGGCAGCGGGCTTCACGGTGCAGACATCACGGCTCGACGAGCTGGCTGCACGGCTTGGGGCGCTGGCCGATGTGCAGCTCGGCGATCGCCTCCTGTTGCCCACGCTGGAGGTGGACGCGGAGACGTCCTTGAGCGACCTCTCGTGGGATCTCTATCGGGAGCTGGAGAAGCTACAGCCCTTCGGCCTGGGCAATCCGGTGCCGGTCTTCGTCAGTCGTGGGGTGCCCGTCGAGCAGGGTCGCGCGGTGGGCAGTGACCGACGGCATCTCAAGCTGACGGTGGTTGACGAGAGGAGGCAACTGTGGGACGCGATTGCCTTCGGACAGGGCCACTGGGCGGACCACCTGCCGGCCCGGGTGGATCTGGCGTACCGGCTTGAGCGCAACGAGTGGAACGGCAGGGTGACCCTGCAGCTCAACGTTGAGGATTTGAGGCCCTACCAAGGTGGGCGTGGGTGGGACCGCGATTCAGCTGAAGGGGGGAGGTAGCGTATGCGAGTCTTGGTCACCGGCGCCGCCGGTTTCATCGGGAGCAATCTCGCCGAGGCATTGTTGCGACGCGGGGACGAGGTCGTGGGGCTGGATAACTTCAATGACTACTACAGCCCGGCGGTCAAACGCGCCAACGCAGCGGCGCTGGCGGCGTACCCACGTTTCACGCTTGCCGAGGTCGACCTACGCGATGCCGAGGGTGTCGCTGCGGTTCTGGCGAACGGGCCCTACGACGCCGTCGCGCACCTGGCGGCGATGGCCAACGTGCGTTACTCGATCACCCGCGCGCCGCTCTATACCGACGTCAACATCCGGGGAACGGTGAACGTGTTGGAGGGGATGCGGGCTGCCGCTGTGCCGCACGCGGTCTTTGCCTCGACGTCGTCGGTCTACGGCAAGACTGAGCAGCTTCCCTTTCGCGAGGACGACCCTCTCGGTAAGCCGCTGGCCCCCTATCCCGCCACGAAGATCGCCGGCGAGCTGCTGGGCTATACCTATCATAACCTCTTCGACCTCACCTTCACGGCGGTCCGTTTCTTTAGCGTCTACGGCGAGCGGGGTCGCCCGGATATGATGCCCTACATCATCACCGACAGCATCGTGAAGCAGACGCCGTTCAAGCTCTTCAACGCGGGTGAGATGTACCGTGACTGGACCTACGTGGGTGACATCGTCCTAGGTCTGATCTCTGCGTTGGCGCGGCCCTTGGGCTATGAGAGGATCAACCTCGGTCGCGGGCAGCCGGTGCGTATGGCGGATTTCGTTGAGCTGGTGGAGAGGCTGGTGGGGCGCTCCGCACGGATGGAGACGCCGCCGGCACCGGCTAGTGAGCCGGAGATCACCTATGCCGATATCGCCAAGGCGCAGCGCCTACTCGACTATGCGCCGACCGTGACCGTCGAGGAGGGTATGGCACGCTTCTGGGTCTGGTATCAGGCGACGGTCGGTGGGTAATCCGGCAGGGGACGTGACGTGATGCGAGCGCTGGTCACAGGGGCGACCGGATGCGTCGGGGCGAACATCGTCGAGGCCCTGTTGGACGGTGGCTACGACGTGCGCGCGCTGCACCGTCGGACCTCCCGGCTCGATGCATTGGCAGGGCTGACGCCTGAGCTGGTGGTGGGCGATGTGCTCGATGAGAGCTCCCTGCGCGAGGCGATGGCGGGCTGTGGTGTGGTGTTCCACGCCGCCGCCATTGCCCAATATTGGCGGCAATCGCCGAGCTTGCTCTACGCCGTGAACATTGTGGGGACGCGGAACGTGCTGCGAGCCGCCGCTGCGAGTGGGGCGGAGCGGGTGGTCTTGACCAGCTCGGTCGCCGTGCTGGGGGTGCCTGAGCGAGATGGACGGCCCCGTGACGAGTCCTCTCCCTTCAACTGGGCTCCGGCGCGCTTTCACTACGGGCATAGCAAGCTGCTGGCGGAGGCCGAGGCGAGGCGCGCGATCGCCGAGGGGCTCGATGTGGTCTGTGTCAACCCCGCCACCGTTCTCGGACGACGGGACGTCAACTTCGTCGGCGGTGAGATCATCCGCGCCGTGCACCGTGGCTACGGGGTGGTCGCCCCACCCGGCGGCATGGGCGTGGTCGCCGCCGAGGTGGTGGGCGTGGGCCACGTGCTGGCGGCGGAGTCCGGACGTACCGGAGAGCGCTATGTCTTGAACGGGGAGAACATCACGCATCGGGATCTCTTGACCCTAGTTGCCGCCGAGTTAGGGCGACGCCCTCCGTGGCTGACGGTACCGCGGGGTGTGACGCGCCTTGCTGCACGTCTGGGGCGGGCGGCGTTGGCGGCGGCGCGGTTGCCCCAGCCACCGCTGCTGGTGCAACTTGATCTCTCTGCCCGGGACATGTACTTCGACGGCCGGAAAGCAGAGCGGGAGCTGGGCCTGCCGCGCATTGGAGCTCGCGTGGCGGTGAAGGATGCGTGGCACTGGTACCGTGAGCATGGACTGCTGTAGAGCGCGTATCGGACAGCCCCGTGCGTCGTTGGGTAGGTGAGGCTACGTGTATCTGAAGTCTGAGCGTGAGTTATTCAGCGGGCGGCGCGCCTTCTGGTGGGCGCGCCTGGTGATCATCGCGGCCGTCCTAGCCGGCGGAGGATACGCCGTCTACCGCGGTTACCAGCGCTTCGCCGAGCCCCTGGCTGCCGGCGCTACACCGACACCGATGCCGACGCCGACACCCTCTGCCGGTGTCTTTGCCGCACAGGGTGAGGAGGCCTATTGGGGAGGCAGCACAGCCGAAGCCATCGCCGCCTATCAGGCCGCGTTGGATCTGGAGCCGCATCAGACCGAGCTCTATCTCGAGCTGGCGCGTTTGCTGACCTTTGAGGGGCGACCGGAACGTGGGCTGGAGATGGCGCGTCAGGCGCTCTCCCGCCAGCCGGAGAACGCACTGGGTTGGGCCCTGCTCGGACAGGCCTACGACTGGCTGGGCATGACGCGCCAAGCAGTGACTTACTGTCGGCGCGCTGTTGACCTCGATCCGACGTTGGCTGAGGCCTATGCCTATCTGGCCGAGGCGCTGGTCGACGCCGGTCAGTGGTTTGACGCGACCCAGGCCATCGAGACGGCAATGCAGTTGGATCCGACAAACGCCGTGGTGATGCGCAACCGGGGCTATGTGCGAGAGAACCAGGGCAACTACTACGGCGCGATTCAGGCCTACCGCGAGGCCGCCGAGGCCCATCCCCACCTCGTCCATCTCCACTTAGCCGTCGGGCGCAACGCCCTCGCCGTGGCCGATCTGGCGACGGCCAGGGCCGCCTACGAGGCT
>NPIE01014640.1_pt2 | contig 14266 bp, 11 predicted proteins | sample 8637661 | NCBI WGS metagenome assembly NPIE01 (sample SAMN07420842, study PRJNA396082) | bioreactor metagenome | isolation source: sample BA12 brine-fed electro-methanogenic bioreactor BA | place: Japan: Kochi | collected 2016-12-09 | reverse complement strand
CCACAACCACAGCGCCTACGCCTTCATCGAAAAATAGCGGGGTCAGGCCTGCGTTATTGTCGTTATTGACACAAATGTCACCAATAATGGCAAAATAACTACAATAACGCAGGCCTGACCCTGATCTGATTCTTTCCGCCCCTATTTCATGATGACGAAGGGATAGAGGCGCTGGTCCGTGCCGATAAAATAGCCGGCGCGGGTACGGACGCCGGTGAGGGTGCCGGTTTTGTAGTACTGGGTATCGCTGCGCTGCAGCAGTTGGTGATAGGGCATGAACGCGAGCAGCAGTTGTCCCATCTGGGACGGCGTGATCCTGTTCAGGCGGGACAGACCGGAACCTTCTGCCATTCTGGCAGTTTCCCAGTCCGGCAGGCTAGCGGCGCAGTCGGACAAAACCCGGATCCCTTTGTCCAGGGTGGCCGGCGGGCCGTGTATGTGGGCACCCAGTGCCAGCATCACCTGGTTGGCGATGAAATTGTTGGAATATTTGAGCAGTTTGGCCACCACCTCCTCCAACGTCCACGGAGATGACAGGCTGAGCAGGGTGAAAGGCGAATCAGGTGATTTTTTCAAAACCGAATCCGGGACGGAACCGGTTTTCACAGGTCCGGTTACGTGCACTCCCAGTTTTTCTAAAAAATGGGTCAAGAGCAACCCTGGATACCGGTACCGCTCTTCCGTATTCAGGAGGATCCGCCCCTGTTTCAGTCCGGTGTCTCTGATATCGGGTATGAACAAGGCCAGAAGCGGGGTTTGAGATTCGGCACTTACAAATGTCCGTTCTGTGGCATCCCAGGTGAAATGAATGGTGTTGAAATTGGCACACAAAGCACCTGTGGTGGCGTCATAAGGATTCAGTGACTGTCCGGTTCCGGGAATGGAAATCTCCGGAGAAAAATGGCTCTGGTCGATCACGATGCCCTTCACTTCCTGCATTCCGAAGTTTTCAACCAGCTGCTGAGAGAAATTCCGGATCACTTCGGACACAAACAGAGGATCTCCCAGACCTTTGATGTATAAGATACCGGAATCAGGGTCATACCCGGCCAGGGTGGTGAACCGATGGTTTTCTCCCCATTGGGACAACGCTGCCAGGCTGGTCAATATTTTGAGGATGGACGCCGGCACATAGGGAACATCGGGATTTTTGGAAAACAGCCTCCGGCCCTGGTCGTCCGTAACCAGAATGCCGGTGTCCGGATGTTCGGCGGCCCGTTTCAAAAGATCTTGATCCTGTTTCTCCAAAGCAGTCAACCGGTCTATATCACTGACCACTTTTCCATGGGCGGTAATGGTCCAGAAACAGAACAGGGCCGCAAAAACCATCGTCCGCGAAAATGACCCCAGCCACTGCTGTCGTGTCATTGCAATTCCTTTTTTGTCAGATTTGGATCCGATTATACTTTTATTCTTTCAGAATATCAAATTTTTCAGGTATTGTTGACTGGCATCGTTCAGATTATTGTTTTGTGTTTGTTCACGGATTCTGATATAAATTGCCGACAATGACCCTTTTTGAACCTGGAACCTGGAAAACGGGAATGCTCAAGATTTTTCCCAGATATTCCCATGCCCTTGTCATGATCACGCTATGTGTCATAATGACGGTCTGGCCCGCAGCAGCATCTGAGGATGAAGCCACAGTTGCTCTCGTAATTTCAAGAAAAATCCGGCCCTATGTTCAGGTGACGGACGGAATATTAGACCAGCTGTCCCGGGAAGCGACAAACACGGAGGTGCTTTTTCTTTCTCCCGGGGATAGTGTTGTCACCTCCCAGGTCCTGGATCGTCTGACAACCGGCGCGTATGACATGGTTGCCGCAGTAGGGCCGGAAGCGGCGGCGCTGATATGGGGCGCAGGTATTTCAGGCGTAAAAATTTATGTGGCCTTACTGGATCCGGATACGGTGCCTCATCTTCCTGATAATGCCTGCGGCATTTCGTTGCGGATTCCGGTGTTTGTTCAGTTAAACAGGTTGACCACCGAATTCCCAGGGTTGCGTAAACTGGGACTTTTGTATGATCCGCGCCACAATGAATGGTTTTTCGATAACGCTGTATCTGCTGGGAAAATAAGCCCGTTGCCGATTGAGATTGTCCCGTTGCGGGTAACCGCAAAAAATCAGATTGCAGAGGTGCTCAAGGAAAACCTGGAACAAATTGATGCCGTATGGATGATTCCGGATCAGACGGTCATCTCTGAAAAATTGATCCAGTATGTGATCAAGCAGGGACTGCTGTCTGATACCGGGGTAATAGGTTATAACGCCTATTTTACAAAAGTCGGTGCATTTTTTTCTTTCGAATTCGATTATCTGGGACTCGGACATCAGGCCGGTGGTTTGATTCTTGAAACCCTGGCAGGCAAAAACTGTTCTCCACTTGATCCGGTGTTTGAGACCCGCATCAATGATAAGGTCGTCAGGAATCTGGGACTGGAAAGGGGACTAATGCCGTGAGAACGATCCTTCCCAGAAATATCGGTATTCATATCCGGGTACTTTTCGCCAGTGTGTTCCTGATTTCCGCCACCACGTTCACCATGGGATATCTGGGGGTGCATATCATCAAGGAGTTTGTGACACAGCGGTTTAACCAGCGGATCGATTTTATGGCTGAATATCTGGCGTTGAATTCGGAGCTTGGGATATTGATCGGAGAACAGAATCTGCTGCGGGGTCTGGCTGAAAACATGCTCAAGGAAGATGATATCGCCGGAGTTGAGATCACGGATCATGTGGGCCGGAACCTGGTGTCAGTGGACAAGGACATGAACGGTCCGTTTGCAACGGTAGAAAAAAAAGTGTATTTATCGGAGACGGAAGAAAGTGCGGCATGGATCAGTCAGCTGGCGGGAAGCCGCGATGCTGACCTTATCGGCCAGGTCAACGTGACCTATTCGATTCAGGGAATCAACAATCTGGCCAGCCGCATGAAATCCCGGTTTGTGGTCATTGCACTGGTGTTGAACGGACTGGCCTGCCTGATTTTTTACGTGGTATCCCGTTCACTGGTGTCACCGCTGATATCCCTGGCGGAAACCGCCAGGAAAGTGTCTTCCGGAAACAGGACCATCCGGGCCGCTCCCGGCAATACACCGGAGATCCATCGGCTGGCCAGCGCTTTTAACGATATGCTTGACTCTCTGGCAGAAGGGCGCCGAACCCTCAAGCTGGCCTATGAAAAAATGGCCCGCCAGGAAACGCTGGCGGAAGTTGGAAAGTTTTCTCTGATGATCGCTCATGAAGTGAAAAATCCTCTGGGCATCATCAAAAGTTCCCTGGAAATGTTGAAATCAGACATGAATATTCCTGAGGACAACCTGCTGATGAATTACGCGGAAGAAGAGATTGTCCGCCTCAATACACTGATTGAAAGTTTTTTGATGTTTTCCAGGCCGGCCAAACCTCAATTTGAAAAGATCGATCTCAACCAGATGCTGGAACAGGTGGTCATGGGGTTCGAAATACAGCACAGATCTGACGGTATGGCATTCAAATGCAGTATTCCGGATACGCCGTTTGAAGCAGAGGTGGATTTTGACTTACTGTCCCGGGGCATCGGGAATATTATTAAAAATGCCTGTGAAGCCAACAATGGAAAAGGGACCGTGCATATCGACGTAAAGATGATCCAGGAAAAATGGCAGGTGTTTGTGACGGATCAGGGAAGAGGGATCGATGAAAAGGACAGACAAAAGATTTTTGAACCGTTTTTTACGACCAAAATTACCGGCACCGGCCTGGGGCTGGCTTTTGCCGATCAAGTAGTTAAAGCGCACGGCGGCAGTATCCGGGTGGAAAATTCCGAAACAGGGGGATGCCGGTTCTGTATTACCCTGTTTTCAGGAATTCACGAAAAAACGATAGAGGCAATTCAGGAAAATGGCACAAATTCTGGTAGTGGATGATGAAAAGAAGATGAGAGATCTCCTTTCCATGATGCTGGAACGGAAGGGGTTCAAGGTGGACCGTGCGGTGGACGGCCGGGACGCATGGAATATGCTGAACCGGAACACCTATGATATCGTGATATCCGATATCAAGATGCCGGAAATGGATGGCAGGGATCTCATCCGGAAGATGCGGCAGACCAAAATCGCTGCGCCGGTGATTTTTATCACCGCTTTTGCCACGATAGATTCCGCCGTCGACATGATGCAGCTAGGGGCATGTGATTATGTGACCAAGCCCTTTGATGAGGCCAAGATTGTTTTTTCCGTAAACAAGGCATTGAAACTGTCCCGGCTGATTATGGAAAATCAGGAGATGCGGGCCGTAATCAATCAGGCAGAAAAAAATCATGACCTGATCTATCGATCCACCAGCATGAAACAGGTGGTTGCCCTGGCTGAAAATGTAGCGACGGTGGACACGGCGGTACTGATTCTGGGAGAATCCGGTACCGGCAAAGAAGTGGTGGCAAATCACATCCATAAGTGCAGCCTCAGATCCGAGCAGCGGTTCGTTCCGGTGAACTGCGCGGCCATTTCTTCCAACCTGGTGGAATCGGAATTGTTCGGGTATGAAAAGGGGGCGTTCACCGGGGCCGGCACGCGGACGGCCGGCCGGTTCGAGCAGGCTGCCNNCGGCCCGGACCCGGGGAAAATTTGAATTTGCCGACAAAGGCACCCTTTTTCTGGATGAAATCGGAGACCTGCCACTGGAATCCCAGGGGAAATTGCTGCGGGCGCTGCAGGAGAAAAAATTTCACCGGGTTGGCGGTACCGAGGAAATTCCTGTAGATGTGCGCATTGTCTGTGCCACCAACCGGGATCTGGAGGCCATGGTCCACCAAAAAAAATTCCGGCAGGATTTGTTTTACCGGATCAATGTGTTTCCGATTGTCATCCCGCCGCTGCGCCAGCGACGCGATGATATCGTTCCGATTGCTGAATATCTCATGCGGACCTTTTCTTTTGGCAAAGATCATCTTCTGACGGAAGGCGCCTGTCAAAAACTCAAAGAATATCCCTGGCCCGGTAACGTCAGGGAACTGGCCAATGTATTGGAACGCTGCCTTATCCTCACAAGGGATTCAAAAAGGATAACGGCGGATACCCTGTCCTTTCTTCAGATGGCCCCGAGAGATCAGCGAGGACCAAACATCCGTATCCGGCTGCCTGCCAACGGCATTCCCTTGCAGCGGGTGCAGATGAGCCTTGTGAAGCAGGCCCTGGAGGCAGCGGGCAACAACCAGACGATGGCTGCCAAACTGCTGGGACTGAGCCGGTCCAAATTCCGGGTGCTGCTCAAAAACATGAACGGAGATGACGCAGATCATGCAGATATTGATGACGACATCAAAAACGGTGGGTAGATGAACGGGAAAATCCACAAAACAGCTGTTTTCCTTCTGACTCTGGCATGGATATTGATTCCGGGCCGGGAGTATCAAGCAATGGCTTCTGATACCATGCTCATGTTTGTGGGAGAAGAGCTGGAAGTGCTTTCCATTGCTTCCAGACGTCAGGAAGCGGCCTGGAGTGCTCCGGCTGTCGCCCGGGTAATCACACGAAGAGACATCGATGACAAGAATTCCCAAACCATTGCCGAAAGCCTGCAGGGCACTCCTGGATTTTATATCAATCAGACGGAGAAAGGAAGCAACGTCTATCTGAGAGGGATACCTGACTCTGCGTTATTCCTGTTTGACACCGTCCCTCTAGGTTCCGGAGTGGTCAAATCTGAAAAATTGATCGATTTCGAAACTTCTTTGGCCTCAGTGAAGCGGATCGAAGTGATCCGGGGTGCGGGGTCGGTATTGTGGGGCTCGGACGCTTTTGCAGGGGTGATCAACGTCGTGCCGAAGACCGGAAAAGATCTTCAGGGAATTGAAACCGGTGTGATTTCCGATACGGAAAATTATCCGGGTGAAGCTTTTTTGAATCATGGCGCGAGCTTTTCGGACTGGTCCACATTTGTGTCGGTGGCCGGTCGAAAGAATCAGAATCAGGACGACCAGTTCAATGTGATCCGGTTCTGGAATGACGGCAAAACGCCTGAACCTCTTGAGACAAGATTCGGATTCGATTATCCGGATGATTCCCATTACGTGACGGTTTATGGAAATGCCGCCTATCAGAACTGGTTGACACTTTCCATGAGGTTCTCTGACAGTTCCCATGCCTATACCGTCTCTGACTGGGACCGGATCTATTCGTGGGAAGAAAAGAATGCGTCCCAGGTTCAGATGTATAAAGTCGAAATGTCCAGAAACCTGGATCTGGATTCCGATATTCGGTTTACGGGATACCATACGCGGCTGCTGAATGAACAAACCTTTATCGACAGAACTTTTGATCGTGAAGAATCGTCACTTTTCGGAGAAATCGTCTATGATCGTTCCCTGTTTGTCTCTCACGGCCTTCTGACCCTGGGAGCCTCCTGGCGGAGTGACCGGTATGACCGGATTCCGGTCTGGGGCAGTTTTTTTCCGGATCTTCTGCAACCCGCCAATTTGTATTTTCTGCCGGTGGTGGACAATATTGACTTTGAAAACGATCTGAGAACTGTTTTTGGCCAGTATCGTCACGATCTGGGGAATGTCGAGGTCTGGGGCGGGTTCCGGTATGATGACCATGAGCTGTATGAGGACAGGGCCAGTTTCAATACCGGTCTGGCATGGAACATGAACAGTTACATGTTCAAACTGATTTACGGTACCGGTTACCGGACCCCGTTCGCCCGGCAGCTGAAACAGGATCTCAACCACAAGCTTGAAAAGATCAGCAACCTCAATGCACAGCTCTCATGGAAAACGCCGGATACCCAGGCATCGATCACCGGGTTTGCGAATCGGATCGAAAACCATGTGATTGAAGACAGGTATGCCGGGGCCGGTCTTTCAACGCCAAACAAACAGACCGTATACGGTGTGGAACTGGAACTGGAGCACCAGCTGACCGATCGGCTCAGCCTGGGAGGCAATCTGACGCTGCTGCGGAATTCCGGTCCCGAAGAAGTGTATTTTTACAATGATTATTCCTATATAGACCCGGACGGCAATCTGGTGAAAAATTATTTATATCTGGAGCATGAATACAACATGGGTCCGGATATCATGGGAAGCCTGAACCTCAACTGGCAGGTGATCCCCCATGTAATGCTGGCATCGGAGCTGCGCTATTTTTCGGAACAGAATCTGTATTATCCCATCAAGGACGTGGTGAAATCCTGTGACAGTGCCTGGATACTGGATCTGAACCTGCATGTCAGAGACCTCTGGCCCTTTGATCTGTCCCTGTTTGCCACCAATCTGCTGGATAATGACCATACCATTCCCGGCGTGTATTCCGTCACCCGGCCCATGCCGCTGGGATTCGGCATCTCCGTGGGTACCACCTGGTAACCGTCTGCAATCCGCTGAGATGGATACATCGTCAATGAAAACGCCTGCAGCCGCCTTCATCCACTGGTTTGACAAACAGCCCGTGACCCTTCGCCGCTACCTGGCCCATGTCTTCCGGGTATGTACCACCGAAGACGTTTCCCAGATGGCGGCTCTGCCGGAGGAGTCTCTGGCCTTTTTCCGGAACTGGATGATTAAATTGGATTTCCCCTTGCGTTTGGCTGCTAAAATGTTCTATATAAGGGCCGTTTTTGATATGGTGATTTTGCATCATGATGAAATAGCGGGGGATGGCAGTTCATCGGGGATGATTTCCGGACAAAGCGATAATATCGTTCAATTGTCTTCAAGACAGTGGAAAGAAGTGATCAATACCTGGAAGGATCTTCGGCAGCGGGAACTCTCCGATGCCTATGTTCACGCCTGGACCTCGTGGATGATCAAACAGGAAAAGGAGTCAAAGTGACACGGCGTGTTTTTTTTGTTGCTGCTGCAGTAATGATGGGGGTGCTTTGGACGGCAGTCACAGGGGGTGCCGGCACTCAGACGACCCTTGAACAATGCCTGGAAACCGGAATTGAAAACAATACCCGTCTCAAGGCGGCCAAGTTTGATATAAAAGCCGCCGATTACGATATCAAGGCGGTCCGTTCGGATTTTTTCCCTTCCCTGTCAACGGGATATTCCGCCAGTGAGCTCATCAGTGAGCAGAGCAAAGGGCCGACGGAAACCGATTATCTGGATCAGAACATCCGGCAGTTCAATGTCAAGCTGACTCAGCTTCTGTATTCCGGACACCGGCTCAGCAATAATTTCGACAAGGCCCGTATGCATAAAAAAGTGGTGGAAGCCGAGGCATTCATGGACCAGCTGGAACTGGTATACAACATTGAAATCACCTTTTACCGGCTCATGAAAGCCAAGCAGGATGTGATCGCCAGTACTCAGGCGGTTGAACGGCTGACAGAAGGAGTCCTTTCTGCAAAGGCGTTTTTCGATAAAGAGCTGGTGCCGTATGTGGATGTGCTCCAGGCCCAGGTGGACCTGGCGGATGCCATTGAGAAGCTGGGCATTGCAAAAAACAATGTGAACAGAGAACGGGTGGCCCTGTTTGCCTTGATGAACCAGCCTGAAGATCCCGGCACGGTCTTTGTCGATGACGCGGCCCCCACTCCTCCGGAAACCGTTATTCCGGAGTTCAGCACCAGCATGCAGCAGGCCCGTGAAAACCGTCCGGACCTTGAAAGCCTGTCTCTGCAGAAGGAAATGGCTGAAAAAGACGAAGCCATCGCTTTGGGAAAGTATCTGCCATCGGTCCGCCTGGATGCGGCATACAATGATCAGAACCGGGATTATGATGCGCTGGGTCAGGCGGGATCTTCCCAGTTCGACAGGGATCAGCGGAACCGGTACTGGACGGTGGGGGTCAATCTTTCCTGGGAGCTGTTTGACGGGGGCAGGGCCTGGTATGATAAACAAAAACACTCGATTATGCAGCAAAGGTTTGAGGCGTTGATCAATGAGGCGGAAAACGAAATTTCCTCAGGTATCCGCAAGGCCCTTCTGACGATGAAAGAAGCAGAACAGCGCCGCCAGAGCGCGTTGAAAGCCCTGGAAGCTGCCAAAGAATACACGGCTCTGGAAGAAAGACGGCTGAACGCCGGCATTTCAACCATATCCGATTTTCTGGAGGCCCAGAGCCGCCTCGTACGTTCCCAGGGCAACCATGCCCAGGCCATTCTGGATTTTCGACTGGGTCAGTCCGAGCTGAATCTGATGATCGGAAAAACCCCGCCTTTCAGCCTGTTCAATTAAAGCCTCAAGGAAGATGCCATCATGCGTCCCGGCCCCTTAATCGCCATATATGTCCTGCTGCTGTATTTTTTTCTGGCCCCGGTGGTCCTTTTCGGGATTTTCGTGTTTTTTGACCGGCTTGGCCGGTCCCGGGATCATTCAGAAAGAGGCATGCGGCCGAACCAGGGAGCCGATCAGCCGTCAAGATCTGCCATCCCCGATGACCCCGCCGTCTGGACGGCCCGGGACATCCGGAAATTCCGGGATCAGGCATAACCGTGACACGGTTTATCAGACAATGGCGGCTGTTTTTTACCTTTGCGGCGCTGCTGAGCTGCCTCGTGAATATCCTGCAGCTGATTTTTCCGTTTTACATGTTCGCCATATACAGCAATATCGTTATTTCATACAGCACCACATCGCTGGCCAACATTTCGGTCATTGCCTGTTTCTGTATTCTGATTCTGGGCGGGGTCAGCTTCATCCGTGCCAGACTGCTGGCCATGGCGGGCAAAAATCTGGTTCAGTCGCTTCGAACAGAAATTTTTTCCGGAATGATGGGCGGTGTGAGCCGGAATACTCCCAGAGCTTACCGCACCGGCCTCACCGATCTGGACATGGTCCAGAACTATGTGTCATCCCCGGCCATTTACTCGCTGTTTGATGTGCCCTGGTCTCCCTTCTATCTGGTGCTGATTTTTCTGTTTCAACCGTCACTGGGACTGATTGCGGCCCTGGGTGCCCTGTCAATGATCGGATTGAGCGTTCTTCAGGACCGCCTGACCAGGACCAGCATGTCAAAGGCCAATCTGCAGGCCAGGGACAATCAGCAGTTTGTGGATTCTTTTCTCAGGAATGTGGACGTCATCAACGGGATGGGGATGATTCCGGCCATCACCGGCCGGTATGTGGAAAAAAACCGGCAGGTGATAGAAAACCAGACCCAGGCCAGTTATCACGCAGGCACCATCCAGGCGTTGATCAAGCCGCTGCAGAATGTGATTCAGGTGTTTATCTACTGTGCCGGCGCATACTATGCCATGACCGAGGGCATGAATATCGGGCTGGTGGTGGCCGCTTCCATCATCATGGGCCGGGCCCTGGCTCCTTTGATGCAGGTCATGAGTTCCTGGCGGACGACCATGGGAGTCCGGGAAGCATACAGGCGACTGAAGACGTATTCTGATTTTTTAGAAAGGCAGAACACGCCCATGGCCCTGCCGGAACCGGGCGGGCATATTCAGGTGGAGAAAGCGGTTTACCGGGCCGGGCCCCATACATTGATCAAACAGGTATCATTTGAGCTGGCCCCCGGGCAGCTGATGGGACTGATCGGACCCAGTGGTGCCGGAAAAACCACTCTGTGCCGCCTGATTTTAGGCATTTGGCCCTGTACCGCCGGGCGGGTAATGCTGGACGGCAATGACATGTCTGCCTGGAATAAGGATGAGATCGGACGCTTTATCGGCTACCTGCCCCAGGAGATCGAACTGTTTCCCGGGACGGTGGCCGCCAATATCGCCCGGCTGGGCGACCCGGACCCGGACGCGGTCGATCGGGCCGTGGCCCTTTCGGGATGCAGAGATCTGGTGAACCGGCTGCCGGAGGGACTGGACACCCGTCTTGAAGGCCGCAACGGCCTGAAGCTATCCGGAGGACAGCGCCAGAAAGTCGGCCTGGCCCGGGCCATTTATGGACAGCCGCGTCTGTTGATACTGGACGAACCGACTTCCAATCTCGATGAGGCCGGGGAACAGCACCTCATGCAGGCCCTGGAGATGCTGCGGAGAGACCGGTCCTGCACCTGCATCATGGTCACCCACAAACCCTCTCTGCTGCAGTCCATGGACAGCATTCTGGTGATGAAAAACGGTGAAGCGGTTCTGTTTGGTTCCAAAGATGAGGTGTTTGCCCACCTGACCGGGAGGGGCGCATGAGAAAATACCTGAAGCCCTGCCTGGTCTATTTTGTCTTTGCCGGATTTTTTTCTCTGTTTATCAACAGTTTATATCTGGTATTCCCTCTTTACATGCTGACCATATACAGCCGGGTGCTGTCCAGCTATAATTTTTCAACCCTGTATGCGGTGACGGCCATGGCCCTGATCGCTCTGCTGGTCTTAAGCTGCCTGGACCTGCTCCGGTCCCGTCTGCTGGTCAGGGCCGGTGTGAAACTGGACCATCTGCTGACCCGGCCCGTACTCAGGCAGATGCTCAAGGATCTTGCCAGAGTGGACAGCGCTCAGTACAGTCGTGGATTGCAGGATATTTATGCACTGCGTAATTTTCTGGGTGCCAATGCCATCTTTGCTTTTTTTGACATTCCCTGGATTTTTATCTATCTGGGGGTCATTTACCTGGTGCACCCGGTCCTGGGAATGACTGCCACCGGGGGGGCGGTGGTCATTCTGGTGATGGGGCTGCTGCAGATGAGGCTGTCCAGAAAGCCGGGCACGGCATCAAGGGAGTTCAACAGTCAGGGAAAACAGTGGGTGAATGCCGCATTCCGTACGGCGGATGTGCTGGAAACCATGGGAATGACCCGGAATGCGGCCCGGGGGTTCTGCCGGATCCAGGATAAAGAGCTGGGCTTTCAGAACCAGATGAATCGGAAAAATCATTTTTTTACGGCGGTGAGTACCGGTTTCGGGGTATTTATGCAGGTGCTGATTTTCGGGGTGGGGGCTTTGCTGGTACTGTCTGCTGAAGCCAATCCCGGTGTGATTATTGCCGCTTCCATCATTATGGGCCGGGCCCTGGCACCGGTCAATCAGAGCATCAATGCCCTGAAGCAGACGGCAAGCGTCAAGAACGCCGTTGAAAACCTGGGTCGTCTCTTAAAAGACGCTGACAAAACGGTTTCAAAGAAACCGGATCAGGTAAACGGGGCTCTGCACCTTGAGAATGTCAGCCTGGAAATTCAGGAGACCCGGGTTCTCGAGGGAATCGATTTCCATCTGGCGGCCGGGGAAATTTTGGGGCTGATGGGGCCCAACGGGGCGGGAAAGTCTTCCCTGTGCCGGCTGATTCTGGGCATCTGGTCTCCCACCGAAGGCACCGTCTTTCTGGACGATGAACAGGTGTCAGATCTGGACAATGAGGATCTGGGCCGGTTTGTGGGATATCTGCCCCAGAATGTGGAGTTGTTCAGCGGCAGTATCAGTGAAAACATTGCCCGGATGGGAGATGTGGATGATAAGAAAGTGGTGGACGCAGCGCTGCAGGCCGGGGCCCATGAGGTGATTCTGTCGCTTCCTGCCGGGTATGATACGGAAATCGGTGAATCCGGCCGGAATTTGTCCGGAGGACAGCGCCAGCGGATCGGCCTGGCCCGGGCCCTGTACGGCGGCCCGAAACTGGTGATCCTCGATGAACCGGATGCCAATCTGGATGAAGCCGGAGAAAAGGCATTGATGGCGGCGCTGGCCCATCTCAAGCAGATGAACACGACCACCATCATGATCACACACAAGCCGGCACTGCTTCAGGCCGTGGATAAGATTCTGGTGCTCCAGGGAGGCCGCATGACCGGTTTTGATGATAAAGGCAAGATCTTTCGACAAATGACGGAGGCATAATTCATGCTGAAAAACTTGAAATTGCGACCGGGATATGTCCTGTCCGCGGCACTGCTGAATACCTGCGGACATCTCATCTATCTTTCTGTGCCGCTGTATATGATGATTGTGTATGACAAGGTGCTTTACAGTTTCAGCCGCTCAACCCTTTATGCCCTGGGACTGGGCCTGCTGATCGCTCTGGTGGCCCTGGTGCTGATAGGGTTCCTGGAAAAACGGGTGCTGATGCTGGCCGGGGTCCGGTTTGTGAAGGACACGGAAGTGCCTGTCATCAATTCCATTGCCAGGGCTAATGCCGGGCTGTCGCCGGAGGGGTATAGCCGTGGTCTGACCGATCTGGAGACGGTTCGTTCAGCAGCCGCTCAGGGGTGGCTTTTTTTGTTTTTCAATCTGCCGTGGGTGGTGATATTCCTGGTCGTTCTGGCCATTATCCATCCTCTGGTGGGAGGCATTGCCGCTGCGTCGATGTTTCTTGCCGCTCTGTTCCAGGTCCTGCTTGCCCTGGTGGAAAAGAAACGCTATGCTGCCGCAGACGTGATCGATGCGGACAGCCGGCGTTTTGCCGGTCAGTGTCTGGAACAGGCCCGCCTGCTCCATGGGATGAATATGGTTCCGGATCTGGTGAATTACTACCGGCAGCACCGTAAAAAAGCCGATCTGATCCGTGAGAAGGCCGATTTTCTGTATGCCGGTGCCGGCATGGTGGTTCGTCTGATTCATTTTGCAGGACCGGCAGCGGTGTTCGGTGCCGGGGCCTTTGTGTTTTTCAATGAACAGATCACCATGGGGGAAATCATTGCGGGGGTGGTCATCAGTTTCTACCTGTTCACCTTTATGGAACGCAGACTGTCGGAAATGCCGTCGGCCATTGCAGCGGGTGCGGCCTATCGACGGTTGCAAACTCATGTGGGCCTCACCCCGGAAGAAAACAAACTGTCTCTTCCCGAACCCGAAGGCAGGTTTGCCGGCCAGGCGGTGACGCTGGCAATGCCGGGAAAACAGCTGCTGCTCAATATCTCGTTTGACCTGGAGCCGGGTGAAATGCTGGGTGTGATGGGTCCGGCTGCGGCGGGCAAGACAGTCTTGTGCCGGGTGTTGACGGGTATCTGGCCCCTGTCCGCGGGCAGGGTGCTGCTGGACGGGGCACCTACCCATCAGTGGCCGGAAAACGATCTGGCCGGATACTTGGGATATCTGCCGGAAGAACCGCTCCTGCTGCCGGTGACCGTGGCTGAGAATATCTCCCGCCTCAAAGATCCGGATTCGGAAAAGGTGGTGGCGGCGGCCAGAAAAGCAGGCGTTCACGAGATGATTCTGGCGCTTGACGGCGGGTATGATGCCCGGGTCGATCAGACCGGCACCAATCTGTCTGCCGGCCAGAGACAGGGTATCAGTCTGGCCCGGGCACTGTATGACGACCCCAGAGTGGTGGTGATGGATGAACCGCACAACCATCTGGATGACCAGGGTCTGCAGGGGCTCTTGGGCTGCCTGGACCGGTTGCGCCAGACCGGCACCACTGTGGTTCTGGTCTCCGACCGG
>NPIE01012435.1_pt2 | contig 14321 bp, 16 predicted proteins | sample 8637661 | NCBI WGS metagenome assembly NPIE01 (sample SAMN07420842, study PRJNA396082) | bioreactor metagenome | isolation source: sample BA12 brine-fed electro-methanogenic bioreactor BA | place: Japan: Kochi | collected 2016-12-09 | reverse complement strand
TAGAACGATCAATTAATCTTCCAGTTAGAACAGCTTCATCAGTAGGTCTTCCTTCTCTTTTAATCCATCGAGATCCTTTAATTTTTCCAGCAGCATATAATTTTTCACTATATTCTACTAAAAGAGGAAAATAATCTATTCCTTCTCTTTCTTCTCCTTGAACTGCTGTGACTAATACAGAAGTTCCTCCATAACGAACTAAACAAGATCCTGAAGTTTGAGGAGCATATCTCCCAACTTCGACAATTAATTCTCGACCCGCAAATTCCATTTTATAATCTTTATTTTGATCTTTTTTTTCTTTTTTAAAAAACATTATTTTTTTATTATTATTTATTTTATTCTTCTACTTTTTCTTCTTCTTCATTTTCTTTTGCTTCTTCTTGAGCAACGTCTTCTTCAATTTTCTTTTGTACCTCTTCAGCTATTTCCGCTACATTAATAACCTTAATACTTAGTTTCTTGATAATTTTAGAAAAACTTTCTTTATTATCTTTTTCTAAAAATCGCAATAATTTTCTTCTTTGATTTAATTTTTTAATTAAACCTCGACGAGATGAAAAATCTTTTTTATGTTCCTTTAAATGTTCAGTTAACTCTTTAATTTCCGCACTTAAAATAGCAATTTGTACTTCTGCTGATCCAGTATCATTTTTGTGAACTTTAAACTTTTTAATAATCTCGTCTTTCTTTTTTTTGTCTAACATAATTTTTTTCCTTTTCGTTTACCAAGTCATTTTAAGTTAGACTTTAAAAATAACCGAGTAAACGCTTAATTTGTAAATTAAGTAGATAATATCATTAATAAAAAAGAAAGTCAATGAATATATTTATCTTATTATTTACTTCAAAAATTGTTTTCCTCTTGATTTTTTCCTAAAAATATATTATGCTGTTATTACTTTTTTGAAAAATATAAATAACCAAGTCGCTATCCGCCTACACTAAAGTTTCGGTGCACAAGTCATCTCTCACAGAGAACTATAAAGTATAATTTATTTAAAATTTTTCAAAAATAAAAATTATTAACCAAGTCGCTATCGTCTAGTGGTTAGGACATTAGGTTTTCATCCTAAAAACCGGGGTTCGATTCCCCGTAGCGATACCATATTATTTCACAACATTGTGATAGTATAATTTCGTTATTCAGGGTTTGCCCTGCATACGCTGGTCGATTCCCCGCCTGCCTGCTCATTCGAACCTGAGCTTGAGAACTCAGCTCTCAGAGTCAAAGACCGGCAAACAGATAGCAACACCATCCTTCGTCGAGTTGGACTCGACTTCGGATAGCGCACCATTAAAGAGTTAGCTGAAAGGCTAATTTTTTGTTTAAATAAATAATCAAGAAAAAAGCGGAACTCGATGAGTTCCGCTAAGATAAACTATTTTTCTTTTTCCGAGAAAATATCTTCTGGATAAAATCCAAAAGTTTTTAAAAAATTTTCCCGGGAAGAGACATACTTCAATTCTGACAACTGGGCTTCGTCTCCATGAATACCCAATTCGCATCCATTAGAGAAAGGAACATACAAGCCACCGTCTTCTACTATACCACCCCGGAATTGGATTAGATTTATCAAATCTTCCCAATCGTCTTGGTTTCCGGTAAACCAAGGTGAGGACTTAAACCTTTCGTTGTTACAAAAGGTGAAAGTAGCGGGTTTAACAATTCCCAATATTCCTTGTAACTCCTTAACAATCCGATCTCTAGAGGCTGCTCTTGCAACTCCATGGTCAGATATTTTTTCAACTATCCGACTAATCTTTTTTTGGTCTTGAGTCACAATTTCCTCTCTAATCGCATTAACCCCATTATTGTAACCAATAATGAATTTAATTCCTTTTAATTCTCTTTGTGGTTCCATTTTTTCCTCCTTTTTTTATTTTTTTTGGTTGGAACCGATCAATATTAGTTTAAGTCTAAGTGACCCCAATATTGATCTTAGTTAAGTTTTTTTTCAAACAAACTTAACTTTTATTTTTAGCATATTTTGATAAAAAAGTCAAGGGTTTTTAAAAAAAATTAAAGTGTTACCTATGTATTTCATCTTCTTTAGCTCTAAAATAAAAATTTTCTAAAAACAAAAAACAGCTAGTCAATCACCAACTGCCCTGTTTATTTAAAAATGTAAATAATTTAAATTTCCATCTTTTTTAATTCCGCTTGAACAAATTCTTCTACATCTTCCTTGGTTTGAAAATTTCTTTCCCGAGCTAAAGCAATAATTTCGCTTTTAATTTGACCAACCTTAGAGCTACCTTTTTTAATTCCTAGCTCTTTCATAATCAAGCGACCATTAATAATTTTCACTAAATCAATTCCTTTTTCTTTTTCTTGATTTAAACTTTCTTGAGTAGCTTTAAAAATTTTAATTATTTCTGAATAATCAATTTTAGAAAATCCTGGATAAAAAATACTAGCCTGGTCATCAGCCCGAGAAAGCTTTAAAAGATTTTTAACCATTTTTTCTCCTTTTTCTTCAATTAGCTTTTTAATATCGGCTTTAGATTTATTAATAGCTTTTTCTTTATTTTTAGAATCTCTTAGACGACCACCAATTTTTGCTAAAAAAAACATATGATTTTTAATATACCAAGAAATATTCTGAATTTCTTTATTAGAAAATTTCATTTTCTTTAAAACCTGCTTAGTTTTAATAGCTCCTAATTCTTCATGTTTTAAAAAACTAACTTTTTCTTGCTCATCTACTTTTTTGATCTGCTTACTTTCTGGTTTAGCAATATCATGGAAAATCCCGGCCCATTTTAATTCCAAATCAACATTTGATCCTAATTTTTTTCCTAATAAAATAGTATGTTCTAAAACGTTTCCTTCTTGATGGTAAGGATAACCTTGTTCGCAATTTTCTAATTCTTTTACCGCTGGCAAAACTTCTTTTAATAAATCTAATTTGTTTAAATTTTCTAAGAAATTTCCTAAATCACTACTTTTTAAAGCTTTATCTAATTCTTGTTTAATTAATTCTGAAAAAACTTGCTTAATTTCTGAAGCATGTTTTTGGATTGCTTTTTGATCATTTTCGTTGGGAGTAAACCCGGTTCGCAATAAAAATCGAACATAGCGCAACATTCTAGATTTATCTTCATTAATTCTTTCTTCTGGATCACCAACAAATCTTAATTTCTGATCCTTAATATCTTTTAATCCACCAACATAATCAATTATTTTTCCCGACAAAGGATTATAAAACATCGCATTAATAGTTAAATCTCGTCGCAAAGCATCTTCCCCGGGATTTAAAACTGGCTCTACACTTTCTGGCCGACGACCATCTTTATACTCTCCATCCTTTCGAAAAGTAGCAATCTCATATTCCTCATTATTTTCAAAAACCACTCGCACCACTTGAAAAGTTTCTCCCTGAGTATCAACTCGCTTAATATTTCCTAAATTATTTTTTAATAATTCTAAAACTTCTGGAGATTCTAAATTAGTTGCTAAATCAATATCCTTAGGAACTTTTTTCATTAAAATATCTCGCACAAAACCACCAGCAATTAAAATATGCGGGGCTCTTTTTATCCCGACACTTTTGTAAAGTGTGGGATTAATTTCTTTTCCGTTTTTTTCAAAAGTTTTTCGGTAATTTTGAAAAAGGTCAATTATTTTTTGAGCATTTTCTGGAATATTAATCTTCTCTTCTTGTTCTTGATTTAATTCTTGATAAATTTCCTCTAAAGAGCCGATTTTTTGCACCTCTATTTTATTTTCTATTTCCGAAAAGTTAAACTCTCGAGGTTTTTCTAATCTCATACTTTTTAATGTTGAACAATTTTGTACTGATCCTCCATTTTCTTTCGAAATTCTTGAGAATGTTCTGTTAGCCAAGTTTCCACAAATTGATTATGAGTCGGAATTGTTTTGGAATCTAAGTTAAATTTACTTTGCACCTGTTTAACAAACTCTATATCTTGCATAGCTTTTTGAATTTCTGCTCTTTGCAAAGCCATATATTCCGCAAAGCTAATTTGTGGTTTTTCTAAATTTTGAGCTAACTCCGTCATTTTTTTATTGAATGATTAATTATCTAAATTTCCATCCTTCCTTCCTCAACAAAATCGAAGAGACGAAAAGCAGGCTAAATTAATGTTCGTAAATTTCTAATTAATTATTAAATTTAAAAATTCTCCTAGTTACCTAAATTTCTGAATAATGGCATTCCAGTTGATGGGCTAGTTGGTACATAGATAGTACCTTCTCGATCTTTGAGTTCTTTAATATAAGAATAATACAAATAATTCTGAGTTAAACTTTCATTAATTATTTTTTGAGATTCGCGTTGTCCTTCCGCCTCAATAATTTTTCGTTCTTTTTCTTTACTTTCTTTTTCTAATATAAAATCATACTTTTGAGCTTCTTGTTCGGCTCGTAATTTTTCTTGAATTGACTTAGCTAAATCACTCGGTAATTGAACATTTCGCAATAATACATCCTCTAAAACAATTCCTCGTGGTTCTAATTTAGCTCTTAAATTTTCGACTATTTTAGCTACTGCTTCTTGTCTTTTCTCGGAATAAATATCCTTAGCCTCATAATTAGCAATAATTTCTCGGATAGAGCTTCTAATTTCTGGTCGAATTATCTTTTGCTCATAATTTAAACCAACATATCGATAAACATCAGCAGCTCTGGATTCTTCTAAACGATATAAAACCGTAATATCTAAATCCACATCTAAACCTTCTTTAGTTAAAGCTCGAATGGAATCATCACGATTTATTTTTCCTTCGCCACTCAAAATACTCATTGTATATTCTTCAGTTCGCACGCTCATTTTATTTACTCGAGCCAAGGGAATTACCAAATGAAAACCCGAACTTAATTCTTCATCTTTAACTTTTCCAAACAAAGAATAAACTCCAGTTTCCCCAGCATCAATAATAATAATTGAAGAAAAGAAAAGCCACAAAAATAAAATCAGAATTATCCCCCCACCTAAAACTTTTTTATAATTAGCTTTTGACTTTAAACTATTTAAATCAATTGTTTCTCCCATATTTTTATTTTTAAGTTTATTAAATTTATTTAAAATATTTTTATTAAAACCAAATAAAAAAATTAATATAATTATCAACAATAAAAAATTACCTCCACCTTTAAATAAAGAAGAAATAATAAAAAAAACAAATATTGTAAAAATTAATTTTTGCAGTTTTCTTTGATCCATATTTTAAATATTAGCACTCAGTTTAAGGATTAGCAACCCCGGGGGTTAAAACCCCCATCTGCTTCAAATTAGCCTTAAAATAAAAAATTCTTATTTGGCAACCCCCGGGGTTAAATGCTATCATTAAAGAATAATCAATAAATTTAAAATTATGATTTTAAAATTATTAATTAACTCTCTATGTATTTTTGGCTTAGCTTATCTTTTGCCTGGGGTTACGGTTCAAGATTTTTGGACAGCTTTGTGGACGGCCATTGTTTTAGGTCTCTTAAATATTTTCTTAAAACCTCTTTTATTATTTTTATCTCTGCCGGCTAATATTTTAACTTTAGGATTATTCACTTTTTTTGTGAATGCCTTCATTATGCTAATTGTTGCCTACCTAGTTCCAGGTTTAGAAATAGCAACCTTTTGGTGGGCTTTTTTATTTAGTTTTATTATGACTTTAATAAACTATCTATTCAAAGAATAAATTATTTTTATGAAAATTGCTATAATTTCTGATACCCACGATAACATTGTCCGTATTGATCAAATGTTAAAAAAAATAAAAAAAGAAAAAATAAACACTCTTATTCATTGTGGAGATGTTTGTGCGCCTAGTGTTTTAAAATATTTAGCAGAAAAATTTACTGGTCAAATTTATTTATCCCTAGGAAATGTTGATAATGATCATGAAATGATGACTAAAATAACTCAAGAAGAATTAAATAATATTCAAATTTTCCCTCAGTTCGGCGAATTAGAGATTGATAATTTAAAACTTGCCTTTACTCACAAACCCGGACCAGCCAAAGAATTAGCTGGCACTGGAAAATACAATTTTGTTTTTTATGGCCACACTCATCAACCATGGGAAGAAAAAATAAATAGTTGCCTCATAGTTAACCCTGGAACTGTGGCCGGCTTATTTTCTTTAAGTACTTTTGCTATTTTAAATACCGAAACCAAAGAAAAAGAATTAATCCTTTTATAACTATAAAATTAAAAAAATCCAGTCTTAAAATTCTAAGCTGGATTTTTATTTTAAAATAAATTTTTCTCGGAAAAAAATATTTTCATTAAATAAAATTGTTTTTTCCGATTACGATAATTGGTTTTGGGCATTTTTAGATCCAGAACAATATCTTCTGGACCAAATGCCGTTATCTGTAAAGATAAATACCCATAAAATTCTTCCATTTTTAAATTAATAAAACCGTCCCAAAAAAAGAATTGTCCTTTTTTCATATCAGCAAATCTTTGCTGATCACCATTCTCTAAGAGACTAGCATTATATGGATCCAAAAAAACTTTTTTCATCTCCCTTAAAGCTATCAGCTCTAAATTTACAAATTTGAATTTAGATAAATCAAAAGCATTTACATTATTTTCAATAGAATATTTTTTCTTAAAATCACTATCAAAGATAACATAAACCAAGCCGCTTGAATCTTGTAAAAAAATAGCCTTTTCCATAAAAACCTCCTCTGTTCTTTTATTTTATTAAAAATTAACACTTTCTCACATTTACATCAATAATTCCGAATTTTTAATATAAAAATATAGGGAGAAAATAAAAAGATCGCTCTCTGCGACCTTTTTTAAATATTAATATTTTAAAATATTAATTTAATACTTATTATTTTCATTCCCTTCTATTAGCAAACGATCTTTCTCTTGCTGATAATATTCTAAAATATCACTTAGATATTTTATTTTTTCTAAATCTTTTTCCGAAGCATTAATCAAAAATTCTTGTCGCTCTTTTAATTTTAAAATTAACTTATCAATATTTTTAATTTTTAATCGAAAATTAATANNAAAAAACAATCCACCTTAAATAAATCTTCTTGTGAATCTAAATTTTCTAAATCTAAAATTTGCCCTACATCAATTGGCTTTTGATCATCTATTTTCATTAAATTATATCTCATCTCTTTAAAAGATTGAGTCATTAAAATAGACTTAATAGCCTCTGAAAAATTAATAGAAGCAGAATATTTTAAACGAACAATTTCTCTTAAAAAATAACAAACTTCTCTAGTAAAAATTAAAGCATTATTTTCTGCTTCTTTTTTATTCTGATTAAATTTGGAAAGTTCATTCTCTAAATCATCGTGAAAAACTTCAATACCAGAAGCTATATCTAAATTTAAATACTTTTCTTTCATAGAATTCGGCAAAAGGTTATCAAAATAATATTCCCATCTTTCTGCTAATAGATAAGCAATGATTTCATTCTTAGTATTTACGAATAAATCTTTTTGAAAATCATTTTCATATCTAGCTGACTGATATTTTTCTAATTTGTTATACAAGACATGAAAGAGCTCATGTTTTTCAATTAATTTCAGATCCTGCTCTGAAACGTCAAAATTTTTTATAAAGATAGTTTTTTTAAATTGCTCATTGATTTTAAGATAGTTATTCTGATTCCAATTAACTTGTTGACTAAATAAATTATACTTTTTTACAAAAGCTCCTACATTTTGATCTTCTCTTGGATACAACTTTTTCCACAAATCAGGATCTTGAATATAAACCCTTAAAGCTCCCCAAGAATTTAATTTTAAATCTGCTAAAGAAATTTTATCGACATCACTTCCTATCTCCCCTACTAATCCCCGACATAAATACTCATGAGCTTTTTCTATGCCATATTTTTGATATTCATCCAACAAAGAATCTTTTTCTAATTCTTTAATTTGACCTCTAAATTCTGTTTTATATATTTTTTCATCAGTTTGAGTGAGATCTTTAACTATATTTTTCAATAATTTTTTTTGCTCGACATTGAAATCATTTTTAGAATTAATTATTTCCTCGTTTTTATCTTTTAAATCACCTAACTCGATATTGCCTTCTATTAAATCAGTAAAATCATCATAAACCATATTGGCTAGTTTGCGATTTGTCTCATATCTAATTTTTTCTGCCGGAGATATTTTTAAAACTAAAAAATCATTTTCCGGAAAAATGACTTCTTCTGAATTTTCTCTTATTTTTTTTCTAAAAAAAGAAAAATTTAAATTATTTTCTATCGACATTTTAATTTAAAAAATTATATTATCAAATAATTTCCAAATATTTTATTGTTCTTTCTTCTTATAAAACCACTCATAAATTCCCAAACACCAAGAAAAAGTATAAACCACACTCAATAATAAAATTCCCCATTGTTTATTTAGATAAGACGTTATAAACCAGAATGGTTGCGACATTAAACCGAAAACAAAACCCCATTTATTCTTTTTAGCCACTAAGATGATAGCTGTTATTCCCAGAATACTAATACCTATTTGCGAAATTAGATTATAATCCATATTATTCTTGTTTATCTTCTGTGTCTAAATTTTCTTCTTCCGCAACTTCCTCTGAATTTTCTCCATCAACTTCTTCTTCTAAATCTTCACTTAACTCTTCCACTCCAATTAAACAAACCGCTTGCCAAGGAACATAACGAGAACGAACTCGCTCTTCGTAAGTTTCTCGATCATCAACGTACTCCACTTTATAATCAAAATAAGCGTCTGCCCCAGCATGAGCTGATTCCGTACATTTTCTTTTTCCTGGTTCTAAATCTAAAGTTTCAATTTCTTTAGTTGGGCCCGGGCTAACTATATTATAAATTACTGGGTCCGTAACTGTCACTTGTCGACCATCTTTAGTTCCCCAAAAATCAAAATATAATTTAGTACCTACAATTCTGGATTGAACTAAAATATGACGATCAGTATCATTTACAAATTTCATATCTGGCCAAGGATCATAAATTGTCGCATCCATTCCCGCTGGTTCATAATAAGATACTCGATAAGAATGTGGCCGACGTTGAGTAATTTTCAAACCGCTTTGTAATGCTGCTCGATAAACAGTGGTTCCAATTTGACATAAACCGCCACCATATTCAGGGATAGTTTCATTACCTTTAATTACTAATTCTGGCAAATAACCCGCTGTCGCATCAACCGGCAATAAATTGGTCATCGTGGAAAATTCTTCTCCAGGAGCAACTAATAAACCATTTAATTTTTCTGCTCCAGTTTCAATATTATGAACTCGGTTTGGCGGACTACCTCGAAAATCAGACTCTCCTGTTCCGATTATTTCTTGAATTCCTAAATCATTAACATTATGCGTATTAATTTCGGCTTTTTGAACCTCTACTACTATTTCCACTTTCAAAAAATCTCCTGAAAAATCTTCTTCTATACTATTAATAGCTTCTTCTATATTTTTAAAAGTTGATTCTAAATTCACCTCTAAACCATCTCGACTTCCCTGAAATTCAATCACTCGACCATCTTTAATTTCAAATTTAGCATTTAAAGCTTCCTTATTAATTAAGGGGATAATTTTTTCTTCTAAATAAGCTTTATATTTTTCCAAATCCAAACTAATCTTAATTTCCTGTTCTTCGTTCTTTATTAAAATTAACCAATCTAAATAATCTTCTTTTGATATTTTCCAATCCTGGCCTTCATAACTTAAAATTATTTCTTTTAATTCAGCTAAACGAAAAATTAAATCTTTTTTATTTTCAGCTTCTACTTTATTTATTTCAGATTCTTTATTTTTCAATTCTAATTCTATTAGAGAAAAATCAAAATTATTAATTTTATCTTCTGTGATTCTAATAATTTCTTCATAATCAAATTCTTGGCCAGCAATTGCTTCGCTAATTTCTATTTCCCCTTCCGAAAAAATTATTTGGGGAGGAGTATAAGAAATTTCATATTTAGAAAAATTAGATTTTAGAATATTTTTCCACTCTTCTTGATCAAAATCATATTGCCAAGTAAAATTTCTATTATTAAAAATTAAAATTAATTGATTCAAAATCTCTGTAAAAAAATTTCCAGTTCGACCGGCTTCAAAAATTGATTTAGCGGTTTCTAAATTATAAAATCTAATCAATTCCCGATTTAAATCTGGATCATCCAAAGCTTTAGTTTTCGAATAAATTGATATTTCCTCGTCTTGAAATTTATACTTCCAACCCTGCTCATTTAAAATCGAAGTTTTTTCTTCTAAAAAATTATAGACTTCCGAGTAAGTCCAGTTACCCATACTTTTCCCCTGTAAATAAACTCCCGGATAAACCTTATGAGCATAATAAGCATTATAAAAAAAAGCACTTAAAAATAAAAAAATAAGCACCATTAAAAAAATAATGATGAATTTCCATATTTTGTAATTTCTAATTTTTAAAAAAATATCTTTCATAAAAAATAAATGCCATCTCTAAAAACAAAGAAGGCATTCAAAGAAAATTTTAATTTTCTTATTTAACATCAATACTAACTTTAACTGATTCTTCTTTTTTGCTTTTAGGAAGTTTAATTGTTAAAACTCCATCTTTTAAACTAGCTTTAACTTTATTAGCTTGAACCTCACAAGGTAAAATTACGGATCGCGAAAAACTACCCCAATAACACTCTCGATAAAAATAATCTTCTTCTTCGATTTTAAGATCATTTTTTCTTTTACCGCGAATAGTAATCATGTCGTTATTAATATCAATATCAATATCTTCTGGTTTTACCCCTGCTACAGTAGAACGAATCACTATCTCATCTTTACTTTGAAAAACATCGACTAATAATTCACCTTCTTCCTCTTCTTCCTCAATCCAATTTTTCCGTTCTTCCATTATCGGTTTTTTTTCTTCTTTTTTATTATTTTTTTTAGTTTTTTGTTTTTTCTTGAACATAGNNTTTTCTTTTATTACTTATCTATTTAGAATTATACAATAAATAAACTAGATCGCCAATAAAAAATTATTTAATCTTAATAAACCTCCTTTTCCCAACTTGGACAACATACTCTTGTCCTTTTTCTAATTTAAAATCATAATCTTTTACTTTTTGATCATTAACACTCACGGCATTTTGATCAATCATCCGTCGTGCTTCCGAGTTAGAAGAAACTAATTTAAATTTAGCAATTGCTTCTAAAATTGTTATTTTTGATTCTAAGGAAACTTCTTCCATTTCACTTGGTTTTTCTTTATTTTTAAAAATCTGATTAAATTCTTCTTCAGCTAATCGAGCTTTTTCTTCATTGTGATAAATTTTGACAATTTCCCGCGCTAATTGAGCTTTCAGATCTCGCGGATTAGCTCCTTGCTTTATTTTTTCTTCAATTTCTTTAATTTGTTCTAAAGATAAATCTGTACAAAGAGTAAAATACTTAATAATCAGCNNTAACTCCAATATAATTATCATAGGACTTCGACATTTTTCGACCATCACTTCCTTCCAAAATATCAAAAGTCATCACAATCTTATTCTTATTTTTTAATTTTTGCATTAAAGTTCGACCAGCCAACATATTAAATAACTGATCATTACCACCGACTTCCATATCCACATCCATTACCACACTATCATAAGCCTGCATTAAAGGATAAAAAAACTCATGTAAAGCAATAGCTTTTCCTGCTTTTAATCTTTTCTGATACATATCTCGTTCTAAAAATTGTTGCACAGTAAAATTACTGGAAAGTTCGATTAAATCTTGAAATCTTAATTTTTTGTTCCATTGAGAATTATATTTTATTACTGCTTTATTTTTTCCGGAAAAACTTAAAATCTTTGAAATTTGATTTTTGTAAGTCTGCACATTTTTCTTTACTTCCGCCGGACTTAATTGTTGACGCATTTCATCTTTACCAGTCGGATCACCAATTTGTGCTGTAAAATCACCAATTAAAAAAATAATTTGATGTCCTAAATCTTGAAACTTTTTTAAAGTCCGTAAAGCCACCGCATGACCTAAATGAATATCTGGTCGATTCGGATCAGCACCAAAATAAATTTTCATTTTCTGACCAGATTCTAATTTTTTTTCTAAATCCTCACGCCCAATAATATCCTGCACTCCGCGAGTTAGTAATTCATTAATGTTTTTATCTCTCATACTTTTAACTTATAACTTTTAAACTTGTAACTCTTTTAGTATAACAATGAATTAGTTTTTAATAAATCCCTTGACAAGATTATAATAATATGCTATACTATAATTAGTTCTTTGAAAATTAAAAAGTTGTCAAAAAACGTTGAGACCTGACACGTCTCCGGTTACTGCCTATGATAGCAGTCTATGGCAAAAAGTTATTGCTAATAAATTCCATGCAAAAGGGAATAAATCCTGACCGAATTTAATATAGGCAGGTATTCCAATAGGAGGAACAATGGGAAACACAAAATTTTATTTTGGAAGATTAGTAGATGTAACATGGGAAGAGATTGAAAAAATAGCCGACGAATATACTTACGGAGTGATCTACAGAAGACATTGGCATGGCACTCACTGTACACCATCTACAATTCCAATCATAAATCATAAGGCTCACAAAGCTTATCTTGGTACCAAAACTGATTGGAGAATACAGAAAGTTATGAAGGAATTAGAAAAATACCTTTCAAGAGAACATAACTTTGACAACATAGAAGGAAATAGAATCCCCAAAATCGTTTGGGCCTATATGATTTCAGAAGATCCAATTCTAGCAGTTCAGATGGGTTGTGTAGTTGAAGGTGAGATATTTGAAGATGCTGGAGGATTTCATGTTACAAAATCTCACTGGAGAGTACACTCTGAATTAACTTGGGGTGGCGCAGATATAACCCAATTCGGAAATTTGATCATTAGAAAGATGGGTTGTGAAAAATGGGAATTTCTCTTAGAAAATGAAGATTATAATAAAGAGGACCTAATAAAGGTTCTTAAAAAATAAAAATTTTCCCTTCAATACTAATACTCTCAAGTATTGAAAAGATGCTAAAATTTTAAAGAGAGTAAATACAACCCGAATTTACTTTAGATCACCAGTCTCAAGCTTTCCGGAAAGGTGATCGGATATCAGTGGAAAGCATAATAAATTAAACCAAATCATAAGGAGGTAAAAAATGAGGTAGAAATAAAATATACTTTAGCCCACGCACACCAAGTTGCTGTGGGTTTTTTATTTTTTAAAAACAGTAAATTTTAAAATAAACTTGAAAAATAACTTTAAAATCCCTAAACTATAAAAAGCTTACGTCTTACGTCTTACCTGCCTGCCGGTTTATCTACCTATCGGCAGACAGGCATACCGTTAGGTATGCAGGCAGGTGGCTTACGGCTTATGGCTTGCGGCTTATGACTTAAAGCTTATCACTAATCAAATTTTACGCTATAATAAAATAAACTAATCTCTATATTTAAGCTTTAGATAGAAACGAAGACAGATTATTCAATTAAACTATTAAACTATTAATTCGTGCCAATCGATTTTTTCAACAAAAACAAAGGAAACTGGACCAGTAAAAAAGTGGGTAGTGTTAAAATTGCTAAAAACGCACGTTTACAAAAAATAAAACGGCGAAAAACTAAAAGAAAAAAAATTAAATTTCCAAAATTAAATGTTCAGTTTTCCAGTTCTCGTTCCCCTCGAAAAAAAATTAACTATACTTCTCGCAAAATAAAAAAGACTTCTTCTCGAAAAAATAAATTAATTAAATTTTTACTTCCCAAATTAATTATTTTAAGCGTAATTTTAATTTTATTAGCTTCTATTTTTTTAGTAATAGCCTTAGCTTGGTATTCGCGCGATATTCCGGATCCTAATAAAATAATTGACCGTTCTATTGCTCAAAGTACTAAAATTTATGATCGTAGCGGTGAAAAATTATTATATGATATTCATGGCGACCAAAAAAGAACTTTAATTGACATTAATGAATTACCTGATCATGTAATTAATGCCACCATTGCTATTGAAGATCGAACATTTTACACTCATCATGGAATTTCTGTCTGGGGAATTATTCGGGGACAAATCATGCCTCGCCTTCAAGGGAAAAGAGCTCAAGGAGGATCTACTCTAACTCAACAATTTGTCAAAAATGCTATTTTAACTAATGAAAGAAGCATTTCCCGAAAAATAAAAGAATGGCTTATTTCTTATAAAATAGAACAAAAATATTCCAAAGAAGATATATTAAAAATGTATTTCAATGAAATTCCTTATGGCTCTGTAATTTACGGTATTGAGTCAGCAGCTAACACCTATTTTGATAAACCCGCTAAAGACTTAAGTATCGCTGAATCAGCTATTTTAGCATCCCTTCCTAAAGCTCCTACTTATTATTCTCCTTATGGACC
>NPIE01032078.1_pt1 | contig 14324 bp, 6 predicted proteins | sample 8637661 | NCBI WGS metagenome assembly NPIE01 (sample SAMN07420842, study PRJNA396082) | bioreactor metagenome | isolation source: sample BA12 brine-fed electro-methanogenic bioreactor BA | place: Japan: Kochi | collected 2016-12-09 | reverse complement strand
AACCAGTAACCAGTAACCAGTAACAAGTATTTTACTAAATTTGCATTTTAGTGGCAACCTTAAGACTCGGTGCATGAGTGAACCCATCAAGCATGAATGCGGCATAGCCATTGTCCGCCTGCTGAAACCCCTGGAATATTACCTTGCCAAATACGGCACGCCTTTCTATGGCCTGAACAAGCTTCACCTGATGATGCAAAAGCAGCATAACCGGGGCCAGGATGGTGCCGGCATTGCCTGCCTGAAGCTTGATCAGGAGCCGGGCAATAAATATATCAACCGCATACGCTCGAACTCGGTTTCGCCCATACAGGATATTTTCAAAAAGGTATATAAACCCTTTACCAGGCTGAACCAGCGTAAGCCGCGATGCATGAATGATGTGCAGTGGCTGAAAGATCATATGGAATTTACGGGCGAACTTTTTATGGGGCATCTTCGCTACGGCACATTCGGTTCCAACAGGGTGGAGAACCTGCAGCCCATGATCCGTTTCAATAACTGGATGACCAAAAGCCTCATCCTGGCGGGAAATTTCAATATGACCAATGTTGATGAGCTTTTTAACCTGCTCATCGACCTGGGGCAATACCCGGTGGAAACTTCTGATACTATCACCATCTTGGAGAAGATCGGGCATTTCCTTGACCAGGAAAATGAAAAGCTCTACCGGCAATATAAGGAGGAAGGCTTTGAAAAACGCGAGATCTCTCCCCACATCATGGAGAATATCGATATACAGGAGATCCTGGTCAAGTCGAGCAAATCCTGGGATGGCGGGTATGCCATTGCCGGGGCAGTTGGGCATGGCGATACTTTCCTGATGCGCGATCCCTCCGGGATCAGGCCGGCTTTTTATTACTCTGATGATGAAGTGGTGGTGGCTGCCTCGGAGCGTCCGGTGATCCAGACCTCATTCAATGTAAGCAGCGAAGTGGTGAAGGAACTGACTCCCGGCCATGCACTCATCATCCGCAAGAACGGAGCGACCAGCGAGCTTCCCTTTACCGAAGCCCGCGAACGGAAATCCTGTTCCTTCGAACGGATCTATTTCTCCCGCGGAACGGATGCCGATATCTATAAGGAGCGCAAAAACCTGGGACGATCACTGGTGCCCGCGGTCATGGAGGCCATCGACAGCGATCTCAACAATACGGTTTTTTCCTATATCCCGAATACGGCCTCATCGGCTTTCAGGGGAATGATCAATGAATTGCACAATGTTTGCGACGATATCAAATTCAAGGCCATCAGTGATATTGATCCGAAGAAAGATGCGGAGAAGCTGAAGGATATCCTGGCTTTCCGCCCCCGCGTCGACAATATTGCCATTAAGGATGTAAAACTGCGTACCTTCATTACGCAGGACAGCCAGCGCGACGACCTCGTGGGCCATGTTTATGATGTTACCTACGGCGTAGTCAGGCCGGGGGTGGACAACCTGGTGGTGATCGACGATTCCATTGTGAGGGGAACTACCCTGAAGCAGAGTATTATCCGCATCCTGTCAAGGCTAAAACCCAAAAAGATCGTTATTGTTTCTTCTGCCCCGCAGATCCGTTACCCTGATTGCTACGGCATCGACATGGCCAAACTCGGCGATTTTGTTGCTTTCCGTGCGGCCATCGAACTGCTTAAGCAAGAGGGGAAGGAAAGTGTGATCAACGAGGTGTATAAAAAATCGAAAGCCCAGCAGCATCTTCCCAAGGAAGAAGTGGTAAATCATGTAAAAGAGATCTATAAACCCTTCACTGCCCAGCAAATTTCAGACAAGATCGCTGAATTGCTTACCCCTCCCGGACTGGAAACGGAACTGAAGATCATCTACCAGAGCATCGAAGACCTGCATCGTTCCATACCCGAACATAAAGGCGACTGGTACTTCACGGGAAATTACCCCACTCCCGGGGGAAACAAGGTAGTGAACCTGTCCTTCATCCATTATATTGAAGGAACGAATAAACGGGCTTACTGATCAGCGAAGGCTGCGGCGATCTTCTCCGCCAGGGAAATGAATTCTTCCTGCTCCATCTCCACAGGTTCTTTTTTGAAATCGATATCGTAAACGCTGTTGATGGGCACCAGGTGAATGTGTGCATGCGGCACCTCAAGGCCGAGCACGGTCATGCCCATGCGTTTGCAGGGAACGATCTTTTCGATGGCCAGGCCCACTTTTTTGGCGAATATCATCATATCGCCCAGGAGCGCGTCTTCAATTTCGAAGATGTAGTCCACTTCTTTCTTCGGAATGACCAGGGTATGCCCTTTTGCCAGCGGGCGGATATCGAGGAAGGCATAAAAACGGTCATCTTCAGCCACTTTATACGAAGGGATCTCTCCTTCAATGATCTTTGTAAAAATGCTTGCCATAGGTATAGAATTAAAAAAAATGATACTGCCTGTACAGCAATCAGGCAGTATCAAAGATACACAAATATATAACGCCTAAAATGTGTTCAGGTCGGGCGGACGCATCACACCGAACCATTTGAGAACGCGTTCTCCTTCATCGGTGTCTACATGTATGATATAGATCCCTCCGGAAACCTGTATTCCTGCAAAGTTTTTCAGGTCCCAGTCGAGATAGGTGTTTTGCGAGTCTTTGGTCAGTTGCCTGACCAGGGTTCCGTTAATGTTATATATGGTCACGGTTGCCCTCGAAGGGAGGTTGGTGATCTTCACCCTGGTGTCGAGGGCATTGTTTTCGTAGCTGTTATAAGCATAATAGGGATTGGGTACTACATTGATCAGGTCCAGGTCGCTGGAAGCTTTTTCAGCATAATATTCCGTCGTAGATATTCCTTTGGTGCTGAACTGGTACACGGGGTAGCCTTCATTTTCCGTGTAGGCCAATTCCTGGCCCGGGCCGGGAATGGTACTGAAATAGCGGCGGTAGGGCTTGCTGAGCCTGATCCGCAATTTCCAGTCGTTTCCCTCGGGCAGCCATTCTTCATCCTCCACCGAAAGGGGAATTCCCGCGTACATGATGGTTGAAAAGATGATGGGGTTGTAAACACTCGGGGGCAGGGGCGATGGCTGCAGGGTATCGTAGAGGTGTTTTGCTTTTTCGAAATAGGCGCAGGCATCGTAGGCCGGGAAATGATATTCCAGGCTAACGCCCAGGGTGGAGAATCGGAGGTTTTTGTGGTTCAGGACGTAAACATAGTGCATGCCGCCAAAAAGCGGGTTCCCCATGTCGTCGTAGGTGGCCGGGCTCGGGTTGAAGAGCATATCGCGGCCGTTTTCTCCTACCAGAAATGAATTTTCTCCGAAAATGATGTTCAGTCGTTCACCGGTTTCCACATTGATCGCGTAGCCGGGGAACCAGCCGTAGCCGGTGGCTGAAATATAATTCGGATCATCAGGATCATCACTGGGCCTGCTGCCTTCCGGAGCCGGGTTTCCGTACTTATCGACCGAGGCGGATGCCCGCTTTTCGAATCGCTCCACTCCGCCTTCGGACAGCACGGGATCATTGCACATTTCGATCACCAGTGAACGCGACCAGCGCGATTTGTCGGAGGTCATCACGATGTCTACACTGGCAAGGTCGGCCATGCTGGCCTGTTGTTTTGAGAGGCTGTTTAATGCCGGGCCAACGGGACTCTGGTTGCCGTGTGCACTCAGAATGTAGGGCGCCCAGGTCCCGTTTGCGATCTTTTCATAGGCTTCCTCCGGGTCTATGGGATCGGCCGGCATGTTCCAGTCATTGTCGTTGGCATCGTCCTGGTTGGTATAGGTTCCGGAGCGGATCCAGTTGGCAGGACTTGCCGGAATATTATTGTCTTCGATTCCTCTCAGCCAGCGATTCGAACTATCGGCATACACTTCTTCCGACATCAGCAATCCATTGTTCACCGACAGGCTGTCGCCCGGGTTCAGCGGCTGGTTAAATTGTATGGATATCCCCAGTTCGGGGAAGAGGGATTCATAATCACTCTTGATGTCTTTATCAGCATAGTATTCTCTTCCGTTTGAAAGGTCGGTCAGTTTCCACATGGCGTTGCTGATGAGGAGGCTGTCATCTATCGAGGGTTCAACCTCAGTAAATTCCAGTCTGAAATCGGAAGAGATCACATTCAGCGGATCCACCACCTTAATGTTCAGTGGACCGGCACCTGGCCGGTACGTTGCTTCATAGGCGACGGGGTATTCGGGATGCCCCGGCCGGATCAGCGAATCGGCAGGGGGTTTGGCCATGATCTCTGCAATGCTTTCTTCGGAAAGATCAAGGATCATTCCCCCGTTGCCGTTTCCCTGTATCCGCGTAATCGCGGGTCCATCGCCATAATCGGCGTTCATCACCATGCCGTTTATGATCGGATGGGGTATTGCGGTATAGGTGCGTATATTTCTCCTGCCGGCCAGGTAGGGTTTCTTTTGGCCGCGCAAGCCTTCAAGTACGCCGGGTTCCTGGCTGTAAGGCATGTATTCGTTATAGGCATAGGCCACAACGGTGTAATAATATTGTTTGAAGTTGGTCAGCTGGCGGTTGGAAGTTCCGAATGCATCTTCGGTGATCCGGAATGCATGCTGGATACCGTTGTCGCCACCTTCCACTTCAATGATCGGAACATTTCCCTGAATTTCCTTATCGTAATAGTAATTGACCAGGGTTCCCACATCATTCCTGATATCGAACTGGGCCACCAGCCGCACAAGGTCAGGATTGTCTTTGCTTTCGAGCGTCACGGTGGCATCGGCAAGCTGGTACACCTGGTACCCCTCGAAGCGGTAAAGGGAATCGCTTCTTTGCGTGGAATCGGCCGGGTGGGGCTGGAGAATAGTATTATCGTATTCTACGTAGTTTTCCAGGTAATTATTCGAATTCTTCGAATTGGAAATGTAAAAAATAAGTTCCTGGTCAAGTTCCTGTATAGCCATGTCGGGGGCATCGGGGCCATCCAGAACCTTGAAGCAGTTATCAAATAGTTTCTGGCATTTGTCGTCGACAACCCTGAGCAGTTCCACCGATGCCCAGGGTCCGCCGGAGGCTGCCCTTGCCCAGGGGATACCGACCGTAATATAATTTACGGCACCCGGCTGTAGTGTAAATGGTCCGGCCGATTGCATGAAACGGCGGTCCCAGGGATTGTTGTCGGCTGTTTCTTCTGTCCAGAATAGCCCGTTCTGGTTGTACCCCCCATTGGGTGGAATGCCGTTGGTACCCCAGTTGCAGGGGTCGGAGTTGCCCGGGAACATAAAATCGCATTCCGGCCCAACGGCCCCGGAATTGATGTGGGCATTTCCGCCATAGAGCATCCGTGAATTGTCTTTCCAGATGCCCCTGAGGTAATTGTAGTATTCCGGTGCAATACTCGGATCGCCCTGTGGGCCAGGTGAGTTGTTGTGATATACAAAGCGCCTCATGCCAAAGCGTTCATCATCCACGATATCGTTTCCGAAGTTCACACCGTTTATAGCCATGGGATCCCATTCATAGGGAGAGTTGAGTATGGAGCAATCCCCTGTAAATTCAGGGTTGTCGCGTCCATCGGGATCGATATATGGCCCCTGGAAGAAATCCACCCCGATAGCGGGAGGCTGGTCACCATAGGCTTCCGGCTGTCCGCTTCCATCTACGGAGGTCCCGTTATAGCAATAACCCAGGCCCCGGGCAACATCGCATCCGACATAATCATCATCGGAAAATCCGAGGTCGGTATCTACCCAGGGACTGAAATAGGTATTGGTGAGTGTAAAAGTAGACCGGTTAATGATCTCATAGGTATAGAAAGTCATGTTATTGATCTCATCGTTGGTTGCGAACCCGAAGGCCTGAGCCCTGATCTCGAAGCCGATGGAAGCCCCTTGTGTTTCGGAATGGAAATTTCCTTTGTCATTGAACACCCACCAGAGGGTTTGGTCGCCTTTCAGCACCTGGTCGACAAGGATGCTGCCCTGCACCGTGCCCTGGTTCACTTCTTCCATGGTTGCCTGGGGCACATAATTCGGATCACCTGCATAGTTCAGCGGGCATAATTCATTGGTAATGTCGTAATAGGGATAATCCCCCTGGTTGGGATCATAATCACCATCACCGTTCACATCCCGGAAAGGCGCCAGGTAATAGCTCTGGTTCAGCGCGATATCACCATGGGCCGGATATTCCAGTATGGATTCCGGGATCACATAGTCAGGATATTCCGTTGCCCGGTTTTCGCTGTACCACCATCCCAGGTATTCATCTACTTCGGCTCTGGTAATGATGAAGTGCTTATCGTATTTAGCGCAGGTTTCTGCATCAACAGAGGCAGTACCGTCAACGCTCAGCGGTCCGGGCCAGTAGTCGTTTCCGCTCTGGCGAAAGCGTACTGCAGCCAGCTTAAGCTGGTTGTTGATATCCAGTCCGCCGATCCACAAGGAACCGGAATACAGAGAGGTGGCCTGCCCGTTGGCCGGGATATAATACTCGGAAAAGTCGTGCAGGTCCCACCACATATCGCCCCCGGTATTGATTCGTGCCCTCACATTGTTGATGGTCAGGTAGCGGTAACCGGAAGCTGCGGCACAGCCGGCAGCGCTTGCCTTGATTTCTTCCCGGGACATCGATTTATTCCCGTGACGGTATTTGTCGGCCAGCGCGGCAGGATTGGAAAAGCAAAAAAGGATCAGTAAAATGAACACATAGGGTAGGCATTTATTCATAGCATTGGTTTTTGGTTTGGGTATTGCCGGTAATGAATCCCCATAGGCTGCACCTACCCCTGTATGTTCAGTCCGTATGGAGGATATCATGAACCAGTCCTAATGTACTAACAAGCAGAGCCATATTCAAGCGGAAATAAGGAAATGGAATGATCCGTCAAGTTATCGGCATAAACCAATCAGAATATGGTTATGTATATATATAAACATCTAATATTGAGTAAAATATACATAACAGGCATTCATCTTCCCTGGCGGGAAAATATCATCAGAAGAAAAGGGAAATAATGTGCGGATCAGCGGGATATCTCGATAATCTCGAAGGTCAGTTTGCCGGCCGGCACCTCAATTTCAGCGGTATCACCAACTTTTTTCCCAAGCAGTCCCTTAGCGATAGGAGAGGACACGGAAAGCTTTCCCGATTTCAGGTCGGCTTCATTTTCCGGTACCAGGGTATAGGTCATGGTGGCCTTATTTTTCAGGTTTTTGATCTTCACTTCGGAGAGGATCAATACTTTGGATGTATCCATTTTGGATTCATCGATTATGCGGGCATTGCGGATCTCTTCCTGCAGTTTCGAGATCTGCAGTTCAAGCATGCCCTGTGCATTTTTGGCAGCGTCGTATTCGGCATTTTCCGAGAGGTCGCCTTTATCGCGTGCTTCGGCGATCTGCTTTGAGATGGAAGGCCGTTCAACGGATTCAAGATGTTCAAGTTCCTCTTTCAGTTTCTGAAAGCCCTCCTTGGTATAATATTTCACTTCAGCCATAGAACTTGTATGTATTTAGATAAAGAATGAAAGACCCTTAACAAAAGGGCCTTTCATGAAACAATATTGTAATCAGATTTAACTTATGCGGGTTTAGAAAACCACGCGTGCACCGATACTATGTGTTCCAGAGAACGGATCGGTTGCTCTGTATGAATAATCGATATCGATCGATGAACCTTTTTCCTTGTTGGTGGGTATAGCAACGGTGATCCCTGCGCTGGGGCCGGTGAATACCGTAGTACGTTCAGCCTTGTCGAAGATCCCGTCTTCGTAGGTATATCCACCTCTGAGCATAAGGTACGATTTCAGGGAGTATTCCAGCCCGAGCATGAACTGGTCTTTCCCGAAGGAGTTCGACCTGAAGTTGCCGGCAACGGTGATCCTGTTATAATCTCCGATCCAGAAGTCGTAGGATGCCCCGATATCGAGTGCTGTGGGAAGCTCAAATGATTCCGACGGCATACCGGTTGAAAAGGCGTTTGATTGTTCAGGCAGGAAAGTAGTTCGCAGCAGACCATCGCCCGAGAATTTCATCGTAGGGCCGATATTCTTCAGGGCGATCCCGAACTTGATCTGTTCGCGTTCCCCGGTAACATATTGAATACCGGCATCGATGGCGATTCCCTGTGCATTCGCGTCAGCGATGGATTCAGAGATAATCTTAATGGTCACACCACCATAGATGCTGTTTGAAAAGGCCTTTGCATAAGCAATCGAAATATTCAGAAGGTTCGGCTTAAAGGTTCCTTTTCCTCCTTCCGGTGAATCAGGTGTGGTAACTTCGATCTCCCCAAAGCTCATGGATACCATGTTCATGCCGATCACACCGGCATCTCCGATCCGCTGTGCGAAACCGAAGGCGAACATATTGATATCCGATCCTTTCAGGTAGGTTGTATGTGAGAATACCAGGTCAGTCCGGTTCGTAAATGCCAGTCCGGCTACGTTCACGAACATGGATTCAAGGCCTTTCACATTGGAGGTTGAAACACCTCCCCAGCCAGAGCTTCTGGCCCAGGGATTGATCAGTAACTCCGTAGCTCCGGCCTGACCCGATCTGTCCTTGTTTCCGGCGAACACACTGCTGTCGGGAAGGATCAACATGCAGATTATGACGAGTGCAATTAAGTATTTATATAAACTCTTCATACTTATTGTATTTAATGTTACTAATTTCATTTTCTCAAACATAGTCTTAGAAAGTATTAAGATCAGGTGGGCGTAAGATACCGAACCATTTCAGTACTTTCTCACCTACGTCGGTGTTCACATGTATGATATATATACCGCCTGCGATCGGGATACCGGCAAAGTTCTTAAGATCCCAGTCGATATAGGTATCTGATCCATCTTTCGTGAGTTGTCGCACCAGGGTTCCATTTACATTGTAGATGGTCACCGTAGCTCTTTCCGGAAGATTGGTGATCTTGATACGGTTATCAAGAGCATTGTTCTCGTAACTGTTGTAAGCATAGTAAGGATTGGGAACTACCCTGATCTGTTCAAGATCTGATTCCGCCTTGGTGGCATTGTATTGTGTGGTGGCCACTCCTTCAGTTTTGAAGGTATATTCAGGCCAATAGGTTAATGTTGTATCGGCATAGAGGGAATCCATCTGAGTTGCAAAATAGCGCTGGTAGGGTTTTCTCATCCTTACACTGAGTTTCCAGTCGTTGTTTTCCGGCAACCAGGGCATCCCTTCAACCGATAACGGCATTCCTACCCACATTACTGTTGACCAGATAATCGGCAGATATACTCCTTCAGGAAGGGTTGGGTATAAACTCCTGGCCTTGAACATATAGTCGCAGGCGTCGTAAGCCGGGAAAAAGTATTCAAGGGTTGTTCCTGCAGAGGAGAATACTTTGTTCTTTGAATTGATCACATATACATAGTGCATACCACCGAAGAGGGGGTTGCCGAAGAAGTCTGTGATATTCGATGTAGGATTGAAGAGCATATCGCGTCCGTTCTCACCTACCAGGAATGAGTTTTCTCCGAACATAATATTCAAACGCTCGCCTGTTTCCACATTAATGGCATAACCCGGGAACCATCCATAACCGGTTTCGCTGATATAGTTAGGATCGTCGGGATTTTCGCTGCGACCACTGCCTTCGGGGGCGGGATTTCCATCCTTATCCACCGATTGGGCAGCACGGAGGTCGAAGCGTTTGGCTTCGCCTTCTGCCAGGGTTGGATCGGGACACATTTCAACAACCATGGCTCTGGACCACTTGCTCTTGTCGGCCGTGAGCACAATATCAACGCTGGCGATATCCGCCATCGGACTCTGGGTTTTCGAGAGACTGTTATATGCGGGGCCAACATCACTCTGGTCGTTATGGGCTGTCAATACATAGGGAGCCCAGGTACCGAGCGCGATCTTTTCATAAACGGCATCCGCATCGAAAGGATCTGGCATGTTCCAGTCGTTAAAATTGGTATTTTCCTGATCCTGGTATGTACCGGCACGGATCCAGTTTCGCGGACTTGCGGGCAGGTCATTATCTTCAACACCGGCAACCCATTGCTGTGAACTGTCGGCAAAAGATACCCAGGAGGTCAACAGGCCGTTATTGATGGAGAGGCTGTCGCCCGGGAACAGCGGCTGGTCGATCTGGATGGAAAGACCAAGATCCATGAACAATTGTTCATAGTTGTTATTGATATCCTTATCAGAGAAATATTGTTCCCCGGTAAGGGTATTTGTCAGCACCCACTGGGCTGAATCGATCTTAACGGAATCACCGACCCTGTAAACAACATCTGTAAATTTGAAACTGTATTCTCCATTGATCACATTCAGAGGATCGACCACTTTCACATTGAGGGGTCCCATGCCCAGCTTATAAACTGCTTCGTAAGCAATCGGGTAATCCGGGCTACCCATTTTATTGGTCGAGTCGGCTGGAGGCTTGTTCAGGATCTCTTCCACGGTTTCATCAGTGAGGTCAAGGATCATGCCGCCGTTACCATTCCCATTGATCCTGGTGATCTGGGGTCCGTCGCCGTAATCGGCATTCAGGATGGTTCCGTTGATCGTCGGATGCGGAATGGCGGTATAGGTTTTAATATTTCTACGACCGGCCAGGTAAGGAGTTTTTTGTCCGAGAAGACCGTTCAATACGGCAGGTTCCTGGCTGTAGGGCAAATATTCGTTATAAGCATAGGCTACAGCAGTGTAGTAATACTGTTTAAAGTTGGTCAACTGTCGGTTATCGGTTCCGAATTGATCTTCTGTGACGCTAAAGGAATGGACAATGCCATTGTCACCACCTTCAACTTCCACCACGGGTACGTTACCCTCAATGGCTTTGTCGAAGTAGTAGTTTACCAGGCTGGTTACACCGTTTTTAATGTCGAATTGGGCAACAAGCCTGACCTGGTCGGCATCTTCTTTGCTATCCAGGGTAACGGTAGCATCAGAAAGCTGATAGATCTGATAGCCTTCGAAACGGTACAGGGAGTCGGAACGTTCGCCGGTTTCTGTTCCGGGGAGCGGCTGGGTAATGGTGTTGTCATATTCAGCATAGGACTCCAGGTAGTTGTTAGAGGTTTTGGAGTTGGTGATGTAGAAGATCAGTTTTTGATTAAGTTCCACAATACTCAGGTCCGGAGCATCAGGTCCGTCGAGCACTTTAAAGCAGTTGTCGAAAAGTTTCTGGCATTTATCATCCACTACACGCAGAAGCTCAACAGAAGCCCACGGGCCACCGGATGTAGCGCGTGCCCAGGGGATACCTACAGTGATATAGTTTACAGCCCCTGGCTGGAGGGTAAAGGGTCCGGCCGACTGCATGAATCGCCTGTCGTCCGGGTTATTGTCTGCAGTTTCTTCTGTCCAGTAATAGCCATTCTGGTTAAATCCGCCATTGGGCGGTGTTCCCTGGGTACCCCAGTTACAGGGGTCAGAGTCGCCGGGGAATACAAAATCACACTCAGGCCCGACAGGATTGGAACCGAAGTGACCGCTGGCACCATATAAGAATTTCGTACCATCTTTCCAGAAACCACGGAGGTAATTATAATATTCAGGAGCAATTGATGGATCACCAAGGGCACCGCCGGCATTGTTATGATAGGTGAACCTGCGCATTCCAAAACGCTCATCATCCACGATATTATTGCCGAAGTTAACACCATTGATCGCCATCGGATCCCATTCATAAGGGGAGTTAAGGATTGAGCAGTCACCAGTAAAGGCGGGGTTATCCCTGCCGTCAGGGTCAATGTATGGTCCCTGGAAGAAGTCAACACCAATGGCAGGCGGTTGGTCGCCATAGGATTCAGGTTCTCCAGAACCATCAACGGAATTACCATTATAGCAATATCCTAATCCACGGGCAACATCGCAACCTACATAATCATCCCATCCGTAACCGAGGTCGGTATCAACCCAGGGACAGAAATAGGTTCCGGTGAGGGTAAAGGTTGAGCGGTTGATGATCTCATAGGTGTAGAAACTCATGTTGTTGATCTCATCGTTGGTGGCAAAGCCAAAGGCCTGTGCGCGGATCTCAAAACCGATGGAGGCACCCTGTGTTTCGGAGTGGAAATTCCCTTTATCGTTAAACACCCACCAGAGAGTCTGGTCACCTTTAAGCACCTGGTCGACCAGGATACTTCCCTGAATGGTTCCCATCATGGTTTCTTCCATGGTTGGCTGGGGAACGTAGCTCGGGTCGCCGGCAAAGTTCAGCGGGCAAAGCTCGTTGGTAATGTCGTAATAGGGATAATCGCCCTGGTTGGGGTTATAGTCACCGTCACCGTCAACATCACGGAAGGGAGCCAGGTAATAACTCTGGTTCAGTGAAACATCACCATGGGCGGGGTATTCCAGGATGGACTGCGGAATGCTGTAATTGGGGTATTCCGTGGCCCTGTCTTCGCTGTTCCACCAGGCGAGGTATTCATCTACTTCGGCGCGGGTGATCATAAAATGCTTGTCGTATTTAACGCAGGTTGCCTCATCAACGGAAGCGGTACCGTCAATGGTCAGTGGCCCGGGCCAGTAATCGTTACCCGACTGCCTGTACCTGACCGCGGCCAGCTTAAGCTGATTGTTGATATCAAGTCCACCGATCCAGAGTGATCCGGAGAACAGTGAGGTGGCTGTTCCAGCTTTTGGGATAAAATACTGGGCACCGATACCACCGGGAAGGTCCCACCACATATCACCTCCGGTATTGATCCTTGCACGGATATTATTTATATCGAGGAAACGAAAGCTTGAAGCGGCAGCACAGCCGGCAGTGGTTGCCTTGATGGTCTGCGAGCTCTTGTTCCCATCACCCTTGTATTCCTCTGCATACGACACCTGGACCAGCGTCAGGCAGAGTAAAGCAATAAATAAATGGCGAAATATATTTTTCATGATTGCTGTATTGTTTTTTGTTTTCATTATAAAAGGCGTCATCCTTATTCGTCGAAGAACTAGAAGTTGAATATTACACCAAGGCGGATGGTCCTTGGGCTGCTATAGTTCCAAGGACGGTCAACGAAGAGCGCATAGAGATCTCTGTATGACTGAGGATCCAATTGCTCATTGATCTCCCTCTGCCATTCCGGTGCGGCCAGGTAACCATCATCGTCGGGGTTACCGGTGGCGGGATACACGTTAATGACATTTTTGGTGTTCAGGACATTATTTACAGACACATAAACATTGAGGTTTCCCTGCTTTTTATTGTCGCCTTTGCCCATGGTAAGCGGAATGTCTTTATCAACACGGACATCCATGCGGAACTGCCATGGCAGGCGGGAACCGAAGTAGGTACCCTGCAGTAGCCTTGTTCCGCCAGTAAGCTGGCTGTAAATATTCCGTGAGCGGGTATAAGGAGTTCCGGAACCACCGGTAAGTGTCAGTGATAAACCGGTATTGTTCAGTACCTGCACAGGTTTCTTTCCTTTCTTGTCGCGACGGATAACCGGTCCGGTATAGTCTTCTCCACGACTGTAACGATAGTCGAAGAATACGTTGAAACTATGACGGCGGTCCCATGCCAGCGGGAAGGTAGTCCTCAGGTTTGGCAGACCGGAAGCAACCAGGGCAGCCGCGGTAGTGGTACTTGAACCGGTACCGTTGGCAAATTGCAGTGTATAGTAAGCACTGATCCTGGCGTTATTGGTCCTTCTGAGGTCGTACTGTATGGTCATCCCTTTAACCGTTCCGAAGTCGATATTATTATAAGAGGTATAGTCTTTCGGATAAGCACCTGTAAAACGGTAGATCTGGATCATGTCTCTCATTTCGCGGTAGAAGGCTACGAACTTCAGTGAAGAAGTGTTCGAGAGTTTCTGCTGGAATCCAAGTTCATAATCGATGGTCTTCGAAGGTTTCAGGTTTGGATTGTTGATGGTTCCCCCGATGTTGTCGAAGAAATAATATACTCTGGGATCAGCGAAGAGATTGGATGTCGGGCGCTGTGTAAGCACATCATAGTGGGCAAAGAACAGGGCCACATCAGAGATCGGGAAGGCGAAAGATACCCTGGGCATTACATTCACCTGCGGTTCGTAGTCAGTGAAAGATTCCATCGGTGGTTTTTCCAGGCTGGCATCTACCAGGTAAGGCGATACGCCGGAGCCAACGTTCAGAACATTGGGGTCCTGGATCTCAACACCCTCTGCATTGTACCAGGTATCTTCATCGCGGTAACCCGTAATGGCTGTGGGATTATTTACATTATCAACATAAACAACATAATCGCTGTCGATGTTCCCGGGATGTTGCGCAACCTGTCCGCCAATAGTCTGCACTTCGGCAACTGTTCTGGCAGGGTAGAGCAGGAAGGGGTCTTTCAGGACCATCTGGTTCGCATCGAAACGGTCGACACGGACACCGACGTTGAAAATCAGGTCGCGGAAAGCGAATTTATCCTGGATAAAGCCGGCCATGTA
>NPIE01008197.1_pt1 | contig 14325 bp, 10 predicted proteins | sample 8637661 | NCBI WGS metagenome assembly NPIE01 (sample SAMN07420842, study PRJNA396082) | bioreactor metagenome | isolation source: sample BA12 brine-fed electro-methanogenic bioreactor BA | place: Japan: Kochi | collected 2016-12-09 | reverse complement strand
GATTAAATTGGAACGGCGTCCTCTGAAACGATGGTCGCTCAAGAGCGTTTTGATTCATTTCACCATTAGCATCTGAACAACACTTTCATTTTCAAGAAAATATAGACAAGGAGTCAACACTATGCCGCGCGTACTCGTATTGGATAATCTGAGTGAAGAAGGAGTGGAGCTGTTTCGCAAGGCCGGCATTGAGGTGGACGTGAAGCCGCCGCAGAAGCCGGAGGAACTGGCCGCGATTATCAATGATTATGATGGGCTGGTGGTGCGCAGTGCGACCAAGGTGACCGCGGAAGCGCTGGCCCATTCAACGCGATTGAAGGTCATCGGCCGCGCGGGCGTGGGCACGGACAATATAGACAAAGCCGCCGCCACCAAAAAAGGCATTGTCGTAATGAACACGCCGGGCGGCAATACCATCTCCACCTGTGAACATGCCTTTGCGCTGATGCTGGCGCTGTGCCGCAATATTCCGCTGGCCCATGTCTCGATGAAGGAGGGCCGTTGGGACCGCAAAAAATTCATGGGCACGGAGTTGTGCGGCAAGACGCTGGGCATCATCGGCGTGGGGCGCATCGGCGGGTCACTGGCCAAGCGCGCGCGGGCCTTCGAGATGCGCGTATTGGCCTATGATCCGATTCTCGGCGCCATGAAGGCCGAGAGCCTCGGCGTGGAACTGGTGGAACTCGATGAACTGATCGCGCAGGCTGATTTTATCTCGATCCACGCGCCCAAGTCGGACAAAACCAATAACATGATCACGGCAGCCGCGCTAAGTCGCATGAAGCCCAATTGCCGGATCATCAACACGGCCCGCGGCGGCATTGTCAATGAGGCGGACCTGGCCGAGGCCCTGCGCGCCGGTCAAATCGCGGGCGCCGCTCTCGACGTGTATACGAGCGAACCCTTCGAGAACAATCCTTTCCTCGATTTGGACAGCATTATCATGACGCCTCACCTGGCCGCTTCGACGGACGAGGCGCAACTGACCGTGGCGGTGGACGTGGCTCAGCAGATTGTGGATTTCCTGACCACGGGCGCCATTGTGAATGCGGTGAATGTGCCCAGTTTGGACAGTGAAACGCGCAAGACCCTGCAACCACTGCTTTACCTGGCCGAACGGCTTGGGCAGTTCCAGTCCCTGTTTGTCAAAGGCCGTCCAAAATCCATCGAAATCGAATATATCGGCGATCTTGGCGTGACCGACACCTATCCGCTCACGGCGGCCATTGTCTGCGGTTTTCTTGCGCCCATGGTCGAGTCCGTCAACATGGTCAGCGCCCCCTCGCAATTACAGGAGCACGGCGTCGAGGTGTCCGAAAAACGAAGCCCCGCGGCAACAAGTTATGCCTTTGAAATCGGCGTTACCGTTGCCACCGACTTGGAAGTTCATAACGTGCGAGGAACGTTGTTCAATCGTACGGACCCGCGCATCTGCACGATTAACGGCATGCGCGTGGACGCGAAACCCGAAGGTTACATGCTGGTGTGCATGAATGAAGACAAGCCGTTGATTATCGGCCGCATGTGTACGGCCATCGGCGAGGCGGGCGTAAACATCGCCAATCTGATGCTTGGCCGCGACGCGCGCGGCGGTCATGCGTTGACAGTATTGAATCTGGACGCGCCGCTGAGCGAGGCGATTCTTGAAAAATGCCGGCAAGTGCCGCATGTCGCTGAAGTGCGCCTGGTGGCCCTTCCTGAGTCACACATCAATTCTTGAATTACCACGAAAAATAAAAGGAACATCATTCATGAGCAACGTTACCCATATACGCGTGCCGAAAGGCGAAGCGATTCAAGCGGGCTCCGACGGCAAGATCATCACGCCCGACCATCCGATTATCTGTTTCATTGAAGGTGACGGCATCGGCCCGGATATCTGGGCCGCCTCGAAGTATCTTTTCGACGCCGCAGTGCGGCATTGTTATGGCGACAAACGCACCGTGGCCTGGATGGAGATTTATGCGGGTGAAAAAGCGAACCGACTTTATGGCACGTATCTTCCGCACGAAACTATCGAGGCGATCCGACAGTACGAGGTCGCCATCAAGGGCCCGCTGACGACGCCGGTGGGCGGCGGCTTCCGCAGTCTCAACGTCTCGTTGCGCCAGATACTTGATCTCTTCGCCTGTGTGCGTCCGGTTCGGCATTTCCCCGGGGTGCCCAGCCCGGTGCGCGAGCCCGGGGCGGTGGACATGATTATCTTTCGCGAGAACACCGAGGACGTATACGCGGGCATGGAACTCGAGGCGGGTACGCCCGACGTCGCCCGACTCATCGAATTCTGTGCCAGAGAGTTTGGCTGGACCATCCGTCCGGATTCCGGCATCGGCATCAAGCCCATCAGCGCCACGGGCTCGAAACGGCTCATACGCGCCGCGCTGAACCACGCCGTTCAGCATAACCGAAAAAGCGTCACCCTAGTGCATAAGGGCAACATCATGAAATATACCGAGGGCGCTTTCCGCAAGTGGGGTTATGAACTCGTGCGCGAGGAATTCAGCGACGTTGCGGTCGGCTGGGACGATTGCAACGGTGATCCCGGGGATAAAATACTGGTGAAAGATACGATCGCAGACATCTTTTTACAGCAGATACTTACCCGTCCGCGAGAATTCGAGGTGGTTGCCACAATGAATCTGAACGGCGACTACATGAGCGACGCGCTGGCCGCGCAGGTCGGCGGCATCGGCATCGCGCCGGGCGCGAATATCAATTACGAGACTGGCGTCGCCATCTTCGAGGCAACCCACGGCACCGCGCCCAAGTACGCCAATCTCGACAAGGTCAACCCGAGCAGCGTCGTCCTTTCAGGCGTCATGATGTTCGAGCACCTGGGCTGGCAGGAGGTGGCAGACGCCATCACCAATGCGCTCACCCGCACCTTTGGACAAAAGAAGGTTACCTATGATTTTGCGCGGCTCATGGACGGCGCGACCGAACTGAAATGCAGCGAATTCGCTCGGGCCGTGGCCGAAAACCTTTAGTAGATTATTGGCCCGCAGGGCCTATAAGAACCAAGACGTTATAGGTCATTTTTCCGTAGGACGTGTAGGACGTGTAGGACGTGTAGGACGTGTAGGATGCGTAGGATGCGTAGGATGAGTAGGACATTATGCCGAAAGTATATGCGCCCGTCTTACTGGTCTTACACGTCGCGCCTGTCTTACAACACATGAACAAAAACTATCCGGATTACGGGCAACGCCCGCCCTCAGAATCATGTAAACGGCGCTCCTGCGTGGACGCCAGGGAAGACCAGCCATGACGAGTTCCTTTTTGCCCGGTCCTGCGCGCGTGCAAATTCAGACCCAGGCCGGCTGTAATGGGCGTTGCGTGTTTTGCCCCAACGAGGCGACGCTGCAGCGCGGTCTTCCCCTGGGCAAGATGTCGCCGGATTTGTTCCACAAGATCATTGACGAACTTGCTGAAACGGGGCCGAGGCGCATCTTATTGTACCTGCAAAACGAACCCCTGAACGACCCGCGCCTGCCCGAGTTTGTTCGCTATGTTGCCGACCGCATGCCTGAGGTGACCACCCTGGTCACCTCGAATGGCACCGGGCTGACCGAAGCGCTGGGCGAACAGTTGATTTACGCCGGACTGAAACGTATGAAGATAAGCCTCCAGTCGCTGGACGACGCCGTAAATCAATCGCTCATGGGCTATCCCGCTGCTGACGTAATCAATAACGTGATCACGTTTCAGCAGCGTATCTCACGCATGAAATCGAAGCTCGATTTACGCGTGTCCATGGTAATCACCAATCGCAATCAGACCGAAATTGAGCGGGCGCGCGCTTTCTGGCGGCGTCACGGCATACGGCTGGTTACCTCCGCCCTTGAGAATCGCGGCGGCAACATCAGCGACGTCGAACATCTGGGCGGTACGCGCATGCATGTGCGGAACAACTGCATACGCCCGTCGCGGGAAATGTGCGTGTTGTATGACGGCCAGGTAGTGCTCTGTTGCGTGGACTGGTTTCGCACGGTTATTGCCGGCAACTTGAGTCAGCAAACCGTTCGCGAGGTATGGAACTCGCCGGTTTATATGCGCATCCGCGAAGGCATGCGAGACGGCGACGTATCGAAGCTTCCCGACATCTGTGTTCATTGCACGGAAAATGTCTCGCCTGATGCGCACCGGCGCACGCTCAAGGGACTCGTGCGCCGGATTCTAAAACGTANNGTTGATTTCAGCGGTCAGGTCCCTCTGCGCCATCTGTAGGCGGGCTCTTTCGTATCATGGGGATGGGCCGTATCATGCATGACAGTTTCCCAGGCGTCCACGCGCGGCACAATAGGCGGCGCCATGTCCACAACCTCCTGCTGATGCGGCGTCAACTTGGGATAATCCGCCTCAATAACCGTGCAGGTCAAAAACACAAGCAGTTCATTGATTTGCTCATTACGCTGATTCGAGCGGAACATGAAATTAACAATCGGCACGTCGCCCAGCACAGGGATTTTTTTTACTGATGACGAGGAGTCGCTCTTACGCAGTCCGCCGATAAAGATAGTCTGCCCGCTGCCCATGCGCATGGTGCTTTGTATCTCGCGCTTGTCTTCAATGGGAATTCCCTGGAAAGTGCCGGAGGTAGTGCTTTCCTTGCCGTCAATACTGCAGATGATGGTATTATCGTGTGTCACCCTTGGCGTCACGGACAAGACGGTGCCCACGTCCTTAAACCGCGTGCTCGTCTGCTGTCCGCCGGCCGCCGTCTGAGTTAATTCGATATAAGGGATTTCCTGAGAAATGGAAATCTGCGCCGCCTCATTTTCCACGGTGAGCAATACGGGGTTGGAAAGGAGCCTGCCATTTCGGTTGCGTACTTCCATCTGGACAAGGCCGCGCCAATCAATGCGATCAGTCAAGACACTGAAGCCCAATACGCTGCCCGGATTCTGCAGCGCTTCAAGGTCCGCCAACAACGACAGGTTCTGTAAATTACCCACAGCGCGCCCGTCTTCACCCAAGGCGGCCTGACGCCGGGACATGCGGCGCACCGAGTCTATCAACCACTGTACGCCCGTATCCGCTTCGTCGCTTAGCACCGCGTCAACCACCATGGTTTCAATCAAGACTTGCTTGGTGGGGATATCCAGCTTTTTAATCAGTTCCTTAACCTGCTCGACCACAACGGGCATGTCGGTAACGACCAGATGCCGTGCGCGTGCGTCGCCGGCAACCTGTCCAATCTTTTCCGTCAACATATCCTGGACCAACGGCATCATATCCTGCGGCTCGGCATAATTCAGACTGATGGCCTCGGTAATGGTCGGCAGTACAGGTTTAGAAACGTCCAGTTGATGGGCCATGGCGACCAGTTCGTCCACACGCGTCTTTGGCGCGCTGATTACCAGCACGTTCGTCGAGCGATTCGCGGAGATATTGATAACCGCCTCGTCCCGTATGCCGCCAATCATATCGCTCAGTACGCGTTGTACGTCGTTGGCCTGCGCGTTTTCAAGGGTGACCATGACGGTCTTGCGATTAACGGCGGCCGCTTCTTCATAAGGGATAATGAAGTAGATGCCGTCTTCCTCGACAATTCCCAGGCCATTCATGCGCAACACAGTCTCAATAGCGACGCGCAAGGGCACCTGTCTCAGATTGGCGGTAACCATGCCGCGCAAATCAGCGCCGGCTACGATATTGATGTCGGCTTTGAGCGCCAGAATCGCCACGACATGGGTGAGGTCCACATCCCGGAAATCCAAATCTATCAACTCATCCAGGGGATTGCCCGAATATTTTGGCCGGGCAGGTCGTGACGGGGGCAGCGGCGCTTCCGCGACCTGCACCACTTCGGCGCCGGGCGCATCCATGACCGACGCCGGCGCGGACGGCGGCATTACCCCGGCCCCTGGCGAGGTATCGCCGTGCTCCTCAGCGCCAACAGAAACCGCTTGCATCAGCGCGCGCAACTGCGTCACCAGGGATGTATTCGCCTCCCTGACCTGGGGCGTCGCTTGTACCCGCGGTCCTGGCGGCAAGGGCGGCATTACCAAATCGGCGCTTTCTTCTTCCGACGCGGCCGCCTGCTCTTCCGCAGGTTCCGCCGCCGGGTCCAAATCACCCGCAGCGTCGTCAACAGCATGAAATACTGACGCGGCATCAAATTGTGGCAGAAGAATGTCCGGCATCGGAACAGCGGCAAGATTCTGTGACGACGCGACATTTTCCTGTTTGACAAGCGCCTCCCCGTCTTGCGCCGTTATCAGACTGCGCAGACTTGAGGCCACCAACGCTGATTTGCGGACGTGTAAACCGTCCGTCGCCTGATTCAGCGCGGCCGCTCTGGGTTTGGCTGACAACGCAGGCGCCGCTGAGTCGGCTTCGGACACTGTCGCGTCCCGCAGCCGTTCAAGCTGTTGCGCCAATGCGTTTTGTTGCTTCTGGTAATCTGTTGGCTCAGCCAAGCCCGCCCAAGCGGTTGCCATCGTGATGCCCATGAGCGTTACAAGCGGTAACATGCGCCGTGTATGCAGCATGGCTCAAAACTCCTTCATTTCCACCGGGATTATTGTTTCCCCTACCTTAAACAATACCCGGTTCTTTTGTATGTCGTATACTTCGGCGCCGGTGGGGAAAAGATAACCGTTATGAACGACAATATCGTCCACAATCGCCACGGGATTGGCAGTATCCCAGATAATGCCGCTGACTTGCTTTGACGCCATCTTATCAATTTCCTGTTCAATGGGCACAGGAGGCGCTTCCTCGCCTGGCGCACGTCTTGAAAACAGGTCGCCAACCAGAGGGGCCATCGGATTGCGGGCAATACGCACGCTTAAATAATCCAAGGGTCTTACCTCCACAGACTGCGTCAGTTCCTTCAGGTCAATATCCACATCACGCAACACTTGCGCCGGCGCCGCTGCCGCTCTGTCGCGCGCAGTGCGGCGCGTCGCGGCAGGCCGGTCCTCCTGTCCTGACGGACTCGGGCTCGGCGCCGAAGCGCCGCCATCCGCAAGAACAAACTGGTAAAACAAGACCGCGGCCAGCACCACGCCCAGAACGGCAACGATAATAATTTGCTTTTTGTTTTGTTCATTCATTCTTTGGCATCCGATTCGCGTTGAATAAAACGGAAGGTGCTTAAGACAAACGTTGCCTGAGAAACTCCAGCGCGTTCTTCGTCTATGTCTATATCGGAAATTTTTAGATACCGTTCATCACGTTCGAACATGTTGATAAACGTCGCGATCTGATGGAATTGCCCGGTAGCCGTGACCCGATAGGGAATAATTTCCATACGCGGCCGTATGCTTGTGGGCAACGACACCAACTGCACACGCAGCCCTATTTCGCCCCCCAGCCGTTCGAAACGACTCAGCAAGGCCGGAATTTCGCGCTCGTCAGGAAGGCGTTTCTCGAATATTTCGACGAGATAATTCATTTCCGCCGCCTCTTCACGCAATGCGTCAATTGCGGCGCTGATCTCACGCGCTTTGTCAAGTTCTCTGGTAACGGCGCTCAACTCCTCGCGCCGCTGTTCAATTACGCCTTGTTGCCGCGTGTACACGGCAAAATAAAAAATAACAAAGAGTACGGCCGTCACCGCCGCCACGGCGGCAACAAACAGCCAGTCCTGCATTGTCACTTTCCCTTTGAACATGTCCATCATAGACGTCTTTTACCTTGCGTTGTCCCGACAGGCGCACAGAATGCGCATTATCGGGCGATGCCGCAGTCTTATGCTATCCGGCGACCAGGTACTCGAATGTAAACTGCCTTACCGGATATCCGTTGAATTCCGTATCCGCAAACTCAGATCTGTATAAGGTGAACGCTTGGGAAAAATCCGGGTCTGTCTCCGTATTGGAGGCCAAAACATGGGTGCTGCTCAGGCCGGTCTCATCGTCAATAGCGTATCCGGATACTTCGAGAATGGCGCGCTCCACCTGGACGCGCGTCGTTCGCGGCCGTTGTGTGCGCGGATCAATTTCCTGTTTTTCGGTCTTTTTGTCAATCACAGGGCGCTCTTCGCTAAACCTGCGCGAGGTAAGCCGTATCCGCCGATACCAGATATTCTCCGGCGTCAGTGTGGTCAACTGGTAAAGGTGCTGAGACCATATGGTCCTGTCTTCAAGAATTTCCTGAATGATTGCTATTTTATCCTGAAGCAGCACCTTCTGCTCCGACAATTCGTTAAATTCGGCCACCACATCCGCAAGAGCGTCCAGGGCAGCCTGTTGCTGCGCAAGCTGCTGGTTGACTATGCTTACTTCCCCCTGCAATTTTATGAAAATCTGGCCCATATACATAATGGCAGCTGCAAGCACCAGCAGGCTGACGACATGCGGCAACAGCGTCCGCTGTATCGGCCGCATCTCATGGGGAAGCAAATTTACTTTAATCATACGTCATCATCCTTACAAATCCGCCATGCCGCGGGCGGCCAGCCCGATAGCGACCATGAATTGCGCGGGATGCGAAATCAAGTGTCTGTTGGCATACTCATCGCCCAACAGCAACGCGCTTTGGACCGGGTTGGCGATTTCAACAGCGCTGAACCCCAACTCATCTCGCAAAGTCTCGGCCACATGCGGCAGGGCTGCGGGCCCGCCGCTGAGCAATATGCGGTCCACCGGACGTTCATAAAGCTGATGCTCATAAAAGTCAAAAGACCTGCGCAGTTCAATACCCATGCGATTAAGAGGCCCGGCAATTACGTCTTCCATTCGCTGTTGTGCTTTGCGCGGTCTTGACAACGGCTCGGGGCTGCTCTCGAAAGTCTCGGACACCGCGTCGTCTACTGTGTCGAGTTCCTCATCAAGCGGCTCGAGGAGCGAGCCGCCCACATCGCTTATCTCCGCGAATGGTTCGCTTGCCAGTGGCGGCTCTTCCTCGATGCTGGGCGCATCGAATTCCGTATCCATTGCCTCGAGCGCCACAGGCACGTCCGCGCGGCCCTGGCTTTGGTTCATATCCTCAAGCATGGCAATCGCGTCTTCATAACTGCATCGTCGGCCCTTGGCCACCGCTTGTACCAGTTCACGAGAGCCCCAATTGACCTCGCGAATGAAGTTGGAGACGCCATCTTTGATAAAGTGGACACTTGATGAAGTCAGGCCGATGTTGATCATGGCCACCGTTTCTCCTGCGTGCAAAAAATCACAGGCCTCGGCAGCGTCAGCCAGCGCCAGAGAGTCAACATCCAGGACGCCGCATTCCACCTCGGCGCTTTGCAGCACCTGGAGGCGCGTCCCGATTACCTCATGTTTCGCGGCGACAAGAAGTACTTTTGTTTGTCGGCGTTCTTCTTCCATATATTCATCAAGGACTACCCAGTCCATGAATACATCATCGAGATCATAAGGAATATTATTGGCCGCTTCGCGCGCAACAGCCACGCTCAATTGTTCGCGGGGCACATCAGTGAGACGCGGATAACGAACAACAACCGTTTGTCCCGTTAATGCGGACACCACCCGACTCTGCGAGACCGCCATGCCTTGCAGCGCTTCCCGTACGGCCATGGTTTGCGCTACAACCGGATCGGCATTCAGCTGATTGCGGTCCACCAGCGCACAACTGGAGTAGTCCACGCGCAGGCGACCTGATGACCGCGACATCTGAACCGCCTTGACCGCATGTGTGCCAATATCAAGGCCAATCGCTTTTTTCGGTTTCGTAAAACCCACGGCGTCAGACACTCCTATAGCGCGACATGCTCGTTCTGCGCCAGTTGTTTCGTTCGCATGACATACCTCATAACCATTAACTGCCCTTCGTATAGAGTATTCATTTCGTTCACATCATAATACAGACGAAACGTTTTATCAAGTCTATCATAAATCTGACAATTTGTCAACACTTTACTTTAGCCGACCGATTCGTGTCTTCCGCGGCAGTGTCGCCCAAACAATCACGACACACGGCGCTATAAAGACTGCCTGCGTCGGGTTAATAGAATTGACGCAAGTGTCAAGAATATATTGTATGTTATTTTGAGCGCCACGTCAAGTCTTATTTTTCAACCGTGGTCAATACGCCGTCGGTAATCGGAAGAACACGGCGGGATAACGGTACAAGCAACCGTAGCGCCGTCACCTCCCTGTATTCCTCCCTTTTGCGTGCCTAATTTTTAAAACGGTTGGGCTGATGTAATTCGCATCGGTTCATACCAGCACTGGCAGGCCTGAGTTTGAAAAGTCCGGAGTGCTTTATTCACCATATCGCCGCCAGTATCTCGCGCAGCTTTCCAAGGGTATAGGGTTTTTGAATAAAGGCAGCCAATCCCTTTCCGGCAAACTTAGGCGCGATATCTTCTTGACTATATCCACTCGCCAGTATAACGCGTACATCGGGATTGATGTGTCGCAATTCCTTAAAGGCTTCCTCACCATTCATACGCGGCATAGTCAAATCCAACAAGACCAGCCCAATCTCACTGCCTTTCTCTTTATATATTTGGACAGCATCAACGCCGTCCTTAGCGGTAATAACATTGAATCCTATTCTTTTTAACAGTTTGGCGCCAACGGTGCGTAAACTCGGCTCGTCATCCACCAGTAAGACAAGTCCTTTGCCCTGCCAGTCTGTTTGCTCAACAGATTGTACTTGCGGCATTACGCATGTTTCCGTCATGATTGCAGGCAGCAACACGGCGATAGTCGTACCCTGGCCGGGTTTGCTGTTAATGGAAATGGCGCCGCGATGGGCCCGCACAATACCCAGCACAGCGGCCATCCCCAACCCGCGTCCGGTGAACTTAGTACTGAAAAATGGCTCAAAAATGCGCCTTTGGGTTTCGCCATTCATACCGCATCCGGTATCGCTGATTTCAATCACAACGTAATCATTTGCATCCGGTACTTCAGGCGCGCTCACGCAATCCTTGAAATTGATGACGTCGCGCTTCCTGACATCAATCGTAATGGCAATAACGCCCTCTTGCTCACCCAACGCTTCCGATGCATTCAGCATCAGGTTCATAATGACCTGTTGCAATTGACCCTGGTCTGCCAGTATGGGCGGTGCTTCTCTGACGACATGCAGGCGCATCACGGCCTTTTTTGAGACTAAGGTTTTGAGTAAATGCATCATTTCCTGTAAGAAAAGCTTTATATGGACATTTTCGAAGGCAAAGGTGGCTTTTCCGCTGTAGGCCAGCATCTGTCGGCACAATTCGGCCGCACGACGCGCGGCGACCTGTATTTCTCCGATATACTCGCGTACAGGCGAATCCTGTGGCAGCCCATCGAGTGCGAGTTCGCCATTGCCCATCACCACCATAAGGATATTATTGAAGTCATGCGCTATGCCGCCCGCGAGCACCCCCAGACTCTCGAGTTTCTGTGTTTGTTGCATCTGCCGTTCAAGTTGGCGTTGCTCTTCCTGGGACCGTCGCACCTCGGTAATATCTCGAACAATAGCCAATGCCCTATCGTTGTCAATTTGCACCAGACGGCAATCGAATATGCGCGTTCCAGTCGCAACGTGCAATGAGTATTCGTAAAGCTGGATATTTCCCGAGGCAAACAACGCTTCAAGATGCTCCATGGTAAGGGCGGCCACTTCAGGGGGCAATACCTCTTCGCTGCGCTTATTCAGGAGTTCCTCAACCGGCGTGAAAAGTAATTCCGGTGCGGGCGCATGGCAATCCAAAAACACGCCTTCACGATTGATCTCGAAAATCATGTCTGGAAAGGTCTGCAGGATTGCCCTGTTGCGCGCTTCGCTTTCGCGCAGCGCCTCACGAGCGGCATATTCCCGTGAGACGTCCGAGAAGACAAGCACTACGCCGATAATGGCCCCCTCTCTGTCGCGAATGGGCGCCGCGCTGTCCGCGATTTGAAGTTCCCGACCATCGCGGGCAATCAGGGAGGTATGATTCGCCAGTCCAATAATCGCTCCTGTTTCAAGAACCTGTCGTATCGGCGTTTCCATGGGTTCGCGTGTTCGGGTGTTCAAAATCTGAAACACCGCATCAACATTTCGGTCTTTCGCGTCATCGGCAGACCAGCCCGTCAACCGCTCAGCGGCCGGATTCATGCGTACTACCGTTGACTGCGGACTCGCCACAAGCACTCCGTCCCCCATGGCGTTCATTGTGACTGCAAGATACTCCTCGCGTTCGCGCGCTTCGGCCGTGCGCAACCAGACCAAAGATTCCAGACGCCCATTGAAAGCGCGTAAAAAGCCGATGAACGCACTGAGTGCCGCAGACAGAATCAAACCGAGAAGCGCAACTATTTTACTTGCCCACAACCCTTTGCCCGCCATGAATTGCGGAGAAGAGCACGTATGTATTACGACTAACTTTCCGAACGCCAGCACAGGGGTAACCGTGCAAAATGGTTGATTCTCCCACAATCGCCCCTCCCGGTCCGGCTCGATGGGTTGGGCAACCAGGGGAAAGGAACTGGCGACCATCTGTGTTTCAGCATCAGTTGAAATCAGCAGCACCTCAGATACCGTCGTTGACAAAGCAACGTCGTCTTGTGCGCCTGTGGCGCGGTCCAGCAAGTGTTGTAAATCTACAAGGGCAACCAGCAACCCATCGGGTGGCCTCGCGTGTTTTTTCCGTTCCGCCGCAGTATCCTCGTCAACCACAGCCGCCATCACAAGCATCTCGCTGCCAGTTCCATCCGCTGACAATAATCCCATGGGCAATACGCACTCGGGCAATCCTGTTTTGGCAATTCTGGCGAACGACGCCGGGGCCTCGGGCAAGGTCATTAAATCCAGGCCCATGAAATCGCCGGCATATTTCCGAGGCTCGATATAACATAAGGGGTAACGAACATCCTGTTCCGGAGCTGGCCTGACGTCTTCTTCAGCATCATATTTCCAGATGCTGGAAGCGCACCCATATTTCGGCGGCAACGCCTTCATATCGCGTTGTTCTTCGTCTGATATCCCCGGCGCCCAACCCAACATATACCCCTCGACATCAAGCACCATGGGATGCGTAAATAAATGATATTCGTCTTCATCCACATAATCACTTGCGGTAAACAGTCTGTCCACCATCGTTAGATTCTCGCGAATACCATATATCTTGGTCTGTATCAATTGCGCGTCTGAAACAGCTTCCTGACAAAACAGTTCCTCTTGATTGCGCGTTTCAATATCAAAACTCAACAACGAAAGCGTTCCCGTCAATAAAACCCCGAAAATACCTATCAAGACTGCTTCCAGATGTCTCAGGCGTTTCTGCCAGTCTGAGCGGAGTTCAGACCTGAAAAACAGCAGCCCCAGACCAAACGCCAACAACGTTACAGGCAGTGCGGCCCACCATAATTGCGGGATGGCACGCCATATCGCCAACTGTTGTCGCCAGGCGTCCAGTTCAATTTCCAACCCCACCAACATCAGGACGTCTCCGGTGGAGGGGTCAATAATCGGCGCATAGACGGCAACAACACTGTCTGCGTCAACAGGCGCCGCAGGCAATTTGACAAATGGTCGCCGCAAAAGAACGTCAGGGCCTATGAGAAAATCCGGGACCACAGTGCCGGGGTAACGACTCATGGGGTCATCCAGGGAATAAGAGTCAGGCCCGGCAATCCATTGACCATCTTGAAATCTTACGGTGCGGATACCGCGATACCCCATGTGGTGCGCATAGGCCGTCAATTGTGCTTGAACGCGCTCAAACGCCGGATTATTTAAATCCTTTTGATTAAATGCAAGCGCGCGAATCCGTGTAGGGTTCATGGCATGAGCCAACGCATCCGCCTGCCGGCATACATGGACGTGAAGCCGCTTTTCCTGCTGCTGAATCAGGTAATTCAACGTGAAAATGCCCAAACCGATTACAATCATACCCAGCACCGCAATTGCACAAGCCGGCAGATAGGTAATGGATGTTGCCGTAATCCCCTTTAGATGCTTATTATTCAAGGGCATGTGTTCTTCCCCATACCAAAAACCAACACAGTCTTCACTATCTTCATTATACAATAATTTGCGATAAATTGCGAGCACCTTGTTTTAATTTACAAACACATATATACGTCATAGATACTCATTGCGTTCGATGCAACCAGTTGCTCGGTGCTTATGATAATACAAATCATCAGCGTACGAACCGGTCCGATACAACATGAAGGCCGTTAACCTGCCTATCTCACCGGGGCAGGCGCGCCGGATATTAGCCGGTGGTGTCGCTGCGCTCAACCACCGGCTAATCTCCTGAATTCCTACCGGGATTCCTATAATTCTCACGTCGCAGCGTAAAATCATCTCCGAATACAACATATTGAAAAACAAGCGCTTAGCCTTTATATTTCTTGGAAGAATCGCAGAAAGACAGGTGGAAAAGTAATACCCGTTTCTTTTATTCCCTCGTAACTGTCTAGCACCAGTTGT
>NPIE01011903.1_pt1 | contig 14327 bp, 12 predicted proteins | sample 8637661 | NCBI WGS metagenome assembly NPIE01 (sample SAMN07420842, study PRJNA396082) | bioreactor metagenome | isolation source: sample BA12 brine-fed electro-methanogenic bioreactor BA | place: Japan: Kochi | collected 2016-12-09 | reverse complement strand
TTCGAATCCCTCACTCTCCGCCATCGATTTTAAAATCGATTATTTTTTAAAATAAAATATTGACAATTTAAAAAAAAGAAAAGATAATAAGCGGCTCAATAAGGCGCCCGTAGCTCAGCTGGATAGAGTACTCGGCTACGAACCGAGCGGTCGGGAGTTCGAATCTCTCCGGGCGCGCCATTTGAACATACCGAATTAATCCCCTGTAGCTCAGTCGGTAGAGCGGGTGACTGTTAATCACTAGGTCGGCGGTTCGAGCCCGTCCGGGGGAGCCAAATAAATCAAGGGCTTAGTAGAAATACTAAGCCTTTTTTTTGCCAAAAACATTCATTAATGTCGCGTTAAATGTCGCTTTGTGCAGAATAATTGTAAGTTAGGCAAAATCAAGCCGGGATGAATTTAAGTGGCATCATAACGAAACTCAGAAATTCGCAGGCAAGTCCTTTTCTCTCAAACTGATCACGTTGAGATGTGATTGATTGAGGATTTATTTTTCCGTTTTAGAACTGTTAAAGTTCAAAATTAACTAAAGCGTCAAGATCTTCTTTTTTACATACGGTTGCTCTCGGACTTATCTTCGCAGTAGGAATTTTGCCTGCGGCGACTAGTCGCCAAAAGGTTGCGATACTAATGCCCAAATATTCAGCAGCAGTTTTGGGTCGAAAATAAACTAAAGGCGGCTCGTTCATGACGTTTTCTCCTCTTAAATAACAATGTCAGTGTGGATATCACAAATCGTCAAGCGATGTTGGCAAGTATCTTTTGTTATTTATTTGATGAATGCTACATAAAACCCTAGTCAGCAAACTAAGGGTTTTTGTTGTATGAGGTAGAAAAGCATTTAGGCCCTTTTTTTGACCAAAATTCCTACAGTCTCCCGGTGGGGGGCGGTATCGGGTCGGAAAAATCTGCACGACCTGTTAAGAACAAGCTTCGCATCATCATTCAATATAGCTCATGGCCGATTTTACCTTTACTCCAGCCGATTATCCCGAGATTCGTCATCGAATGATGGATTTGAACAGCAAGATTTTCAGAAAGCTCACGAAGGACGATATTAAAACCTGCGGCAAGCATTTAGGGATTTGGCATCAAAAGACATTGATGGTCAAAAAAGAAAACGAAATGGACTTGTTTACCGATTATGCGATTTACGGCTATCGTCCGAACGACTTCAACATGGCGGAGAAGTTCTTGCGTCTATTCAGCAAAGAAGCCGACGAATATGAATTGGAATTGCTGCGTCGCATGAGCAACGCGCATTATGCGATTTACCGACTGGATGAAACGAATCGCAAAGATACCATCAAAGCGGAAAATGTATTCAGCAAAGCGACTTTTCAGATTATCGATTACAACATGGCGAAAGCAACTAGTTTAGGAGTGGTTCTGGCGGGCTATTTGGTCGATTTCGATGGTTTTTCGATTCAAACAGGAGGAACCGTTTTTCTCAGCAAAGAAATCCTCCAGGTGGAGCAGGTCAAACGGATAATTGACCGGATCGATGATAATGAGTTGAGTCATTTTCTGAACAAACCGGCAAACGGCGCCAAGATGGCAAAAGCGATCTTTTCTGCGACTTTCCAATTAGATAAAGCCTCCAATTTTGGTCATAGGCCGATTTAAACAGTCAAAGATAGACGCTCAATCGGTCGTATATCTCGTCCGGGGTCAATAAAAAAGCAAGGGCTTACGTTAACGCTTAGGCCCTTTTTTATTGGCTGCGTTTCTGATGGTCTCCCGATCGGCATCGGGCGGAAATATCCCTTCAAAAACATTCCGCAAAGTTTGTCGGGTGCTCAATCTATTGCTTCGCTCCCATTAAAATTTTGGTATTGAGTCGGTTAGCAGGGAATTGGCTAATCCGACTACTTAATGCATTTAACTTTTGCCAATGGGTAACCGCCGAACTTCTTGCTTCTTTCCTCGATGGTTTTTTACTGTCGTGTACTTTTGTTCCCTCATGAATCCGAGGAACCTTTGAATCGTGAGTTCCCTTCGTTTACCAAGTTCTGTAGTGCGTGCGGAAGCAATTCGCTGGATGAAGTCTGAAAAATCCAACGCTTTCATCTAAACTAAGTTGCTTTTTTAAAATGACTGGCTATACTCTAGACAAAGCAATTGTTTTTGCGCAGTTATTGCTTTGCAAATCCATGGCCTACTGCTAAGTTGACTCGGTCATTGCCGTTTGTGTGAATGGTTTGTCTGTTGAATAGGCCTATGTGAGAGGTATTAGTTCCGAACTTTCATTAGGAGCTTACTATCATGACGACAACGCTTAAGGCAGCCTTATCATTTTCACTGGCCTTGCCGCATTTCGTTTATTCCGATGAACTCGATGATTTTCGTCATTTCTATGGCGATGAACAAACGGTAGGTATCGCGACCGGCTATTCCCGTCCTTTGGCCGAGTCCCCGTCGGTCGTCACGGTCATCACGGCAGACGACATCAAAAAGAGGGGCGCGGTCTCGATCGAAGAGCTACTGGAAACCGTGCCGGGATTCCATGTGTCTTCGGCCAACGGTTTTGTCCCGGCCTATGTCATTCGAGGGATTTTTTCGCCACTGAGCTCTCATGTTTTAGTGATGCAGGATGGCGTGCCCGTCAACGATCCGGTCAATTCCGGTAAGCTATTCAGTTACACGCATCTGACCAAAAATATCTCAAGAATCGAAATCATTCGAGGCCCGGGGTCGGCGCTCTACGGTGCGGATGCCTTTGCCGGCGTCATCAATATCATCACCAAAACCGGTCGGGAAATCGGCGGCGGCGAAGTCGGCGCGTTGGCCGGCAGTTTCGACAGCTATGGCGGTTGGGCATTATTGGGTAAGCAGTTCGGCGATTTTGATCTGGCTTTTTCAGCACAAGGCCGAACCGCCAAGGGTCAGTGCGAGACCGTCAAAGCCGATGCGCAAACCCGTATGGATCGGCTGTTCAATACGCAGGTGTCATTGGCGCCGGGGTCGATCAATGTCGCGCGTGATGACCTCGATGTGGGTGCGTCGCTACGCTATCGTGACACGGTCAAACTGCATCTGCGCTATCAGGATTTCGAATCCGCCAATGGTGTAGGCACAACCTTGGCGTTGGATCCTGACGGTTCAATCCGCTATCAATCCTGGGCGTCGGGGCTCGATCTCAAACAACGGTTTGGCGATTTCGAACCGCAGTTCAATCTGAACTATTTTTTCTACAAAGCCACCGGTCTCAATCATCATTTTCCGGCCGGTGCCTTCGGCGGAACTTTTTCCGACCCGGTGACCTCGACATACCGGTATTTTTCTCATACCGTCGATGCGACCTTCAAGACACTCTATGACGGGTTCAAGCATCACCGAGTCACTGTCGGGGCGGGCTATAAATATGCGGTGGCACACGATCTCACGGAAAACCGCAATTTCTTGATCCTGCCGAATAGCCTGATCGTACCTGCCGGGCCGTTGCAAAGCACCGACAGCCTCGGGGTCGAAGCCTTATCCGACGACGCGGACCGACACATCGTATTCGGCCTCGTCCAGGATGAATGGAACATTGCCAATGACTGGACCTTGACCACCGGGCTCAGGCTCGATCATTATTCCGATTTCGGTTTGACGGCCAATCCCAGAGCCAGTCTGGTTTGGCAAGTCGGCCCCGCGTTGTCGGCCAAACTGATGGTTGGGCGCGCTTTCAGGGCGCCGTCTTTCATCGAACTCTACAGCAATGAGGGTCTGCAATTACGGGGCAACCCGAACTTAAAGCCTGAAACCATCGATACCGTGGAGTTGTCAGTCGCTAAAAAATGGAAATACGGCCTCTCGACCGGTGTCAATCTCTTCGGGTATTCCAGCGCCGATCTGATTGCCGAGACGAGTAGCGCGCTACGCACCTTCGAAAATTCCGCCGGAGCGATCGCTTATGGCTTCGAGTGGCTCGGTCAATACCGATACAATGAAAGTCTGACGTTCGATCTCAATTACACCTATCTGCGACTCGAACCGAAGAACAGCGCCAATGACAGTTTCATCATCGGCGCACCGCAGCACGATATCTTTGCGCAGATCAACTGGCAATTCGTGAAGGATTGGCATGTCAATGTGCGTTCCGATTGGATCATCGGCCGGCAGCGGGCGGCGGGTGACGAACGTGATGCGATCGGCGATTATGTCCTGGTCGGATTCAATCTGCGCCGCGAGCAGTTCATGGACGGCCTGGCGCTCAGCTTCAAGGTCGATAACCTATTCGATGTCAAAGCCCGGCATCCGAGCATCAACGGCCAGGCGGTCCCATACGATTATCCGATCGCAGGGATCGCCTTTCTCGGGCAAGCGGAGTTAAGCTTTTGAACCGCACAAGCGACCCGCAAAACCGCCTGCGGGAGGCGCCGGGACCGAAAGGCTGCCCGCTGACCGGTTCGTTGCCGATGCTGGCCTCGAATATCTTGCGGTTTTTTGAACGCGTGACGGCCAACCATGGCGACATTGCCTTATTCACATTGGGCCGAAAGAAGGTCTATCTGATCAGTCACCCGAAAGACTTGGCGATGCTGTTCGCCGATGAAAGAAAAGGGGGATACAGCCGGCAATTTTTTCATGAGGCCTACAAGCCGTCGTTCGGCAACGGTATTTTTAACAGTTACGGTGAAACCTGGCAAAAGCAGCGTCGGATTTTGCAGCCCTACTTCCAGAAGCGGGCAATCGAAACCTGGTTTCCGATCCTGCGCGAGGAAACGGAGTTGGCGATACAGCGTTTGACACAGCGGCAACAGGAAAATATTCACGTGGAACGCGAGATCTTGCCGCTGGTGCAATCGATCATGTGCCGGATACTGTTCGGCAGACCATTGGATGACGAAGATTCGCGCCGCGCCGTGGAAGCGATCAATACGGTCAGCCGTTACAACGTGACCCGCTCGATATCGGCATTCATCCTGAACGGCGTATTCAATCGCCTGCCCACACCCGGTAATCGAAAATTTCACCAAGCGCTCGATGACATCGATCGGACCCTGACGAATTTACGGCTCAAGGCCGAGCAGGCCGGCGATGACGGCAGTTTGATCAGCCAATTGGCGCCGCATTTCGATGCTCAGGAATTGCGTGATCATTTATTCACCTTGTTTTTCGGCGGACAGGACACCACCGTCAACGCCATCGCCTTTACGCTCTATTACTTGGGCAAGTATCCGATGATACAACAACGGGCTGCGGCCGAGGTCGAGTCCGTTCTCGGAGAAGCAGGGCAATTGGCCTATCGGGACTTGAAACGGCTTCCCTATACCGACAGCGTCATCAATGAATCGATGCGATTGGCGCCGCCGGCCTATGCCTCCTACCGCGATGTCATCGGCGACCAGCAACTGAGAGATGTGCGAATCCGCGACCGGTCATTGGTCGTGTTCTCGCCCTATCTGACCCATCGCCACCCGGAATTCTGGCCGGATCCCGAGCGCTTCGACCCGGAACGCTTCATGAGCAGCGCCGCGCAGGAACGATTCGCTTTTGTGCCCTACGGCGGCGGTATGCGCACCTGTCTGGGCATGAACCTAGCGCGCGTGGAAATTCTGACCGTGGTGGCTTTATTGCTGCAACATTTTCAATGGACCTTGCCGGAAAACCGCTCGGTGAAGTTCGTTCCGCACATGACACTGAAAGCCCGCAAGGGCATCACGATCCAATGCTCGAAAAGAACATGAAACTCCTGGTAGCCTCCAGTTTCGGTGACCTCACGGCGCAACTCGAACGACAGCTCCGCACTGACGGCATAGTCGCCGGTCTGACGTCAGTCCAATCGGCCGATGAGTTGGTGGAGGCCTTGTTGGAACAGCGCTTCGACGGCTTGATAGCCGATTATACGCTCCACGACATCGATATCTGGAAACTGTCGACCCTGGTTCGTTCCGGCCGATTCGCCGATCCAGCGGTGCCGATCTATCTGATTCAAGAAAGCTGCGAGACCGAAATCCCCCGCATCTTGGCCAATGAATACCGATTCAAGGTCGCGTCTTTGGACCAATTGGCACGGATGCTCATAACCCCGCCGGACCTCGATGCGTTCAAGCCGACCTTGTTGATCATCGAAGACGAGCCGGATGCCGCCAATATCGCTTTTCATGCATTGGCGGATCATTATCGGATCGATGTGGCGAGAGAAGGGCGGCAGGGTTATGAACTGTGGCGGCGACAACGTCATGATCTGATTTTGTTGGATTTGATGTTGCCGGGGCTTTCCGGCGACCGGTTGCTGACCGAAATATTGGCGGTCGACTGCGGGCAACCGGTCATCATCGTGACCGCCTTTTCCGGTCTGGAAAATCACAAGAACCTACTTATCAATGGCGCCAGCGAATTTCTCGGCAAGCCCTATTCATTGACCGAGCTACGTAAATTATGCCAAACGGTTCATCATCGGGCGCGCTTGGTCACGGAAATTCATTACCGGGAAGACCAATTCAAACTGATCGGCCATCAGCTCTGGCTGTTGGACCGGTGTCTAGCCAAAAACGATCATGTCAACAGTCATCGCGTCATGCAACGCATGCAAGCGATCATTCCGGCCCTATCGCCGAGCGACGACGAACAATTCAAGCTTTTGCAATCGGTAGCGTCACGGTAAAGTTGCTCGTGACGTCGATTTCGCCCGATAGCAATTCGCAATACAGTTTGGTGATGGACAGTCCCAAGCCTGTGCCGGCGGCCGGGCGGCTGAGACTCATGTCCGCCTGCCAGAAAGGCTCGAAGATTTTATCGCGGTCGGCTTCGGCGATGCCGCAGCCGGTATCGTTGACCCGAATGATCAGATGCTCTTGGTGAATCGACCAAGCGATCTCAATGCCTCCTTGTTGGGTGAATTTATTGGCGTTGCTCAATAGATTCATCAGGATGTGCGTCAACTTGTCTTGATCGGTTTCGATCTCGCACGCCTCGCCGATTATCCGGATGCGGTTGCCGCTGTCTTTCGTCAGCGGTTCGATTTTTTCGACGCATCGCAGTACCAGGTTTCGAAAATTGAACTTCGCGATATCAAGTTGGGCTTTACCCGACTCGAGCCGGGCGTAATCGAGGATTTGATTGATCTGATGTTCGAGATTCCGAGCACAGTCCAAACCCATCTGCAAACAATCTTCAGCAGTGAGTCGGCTCGATCCGTTCAACGCTTCTAGCGCAAGCTGCGAATAGCCCATGAAGGCGTGCAGCGGCGACTTCATCTCATGCGAGACTGTCGAGATGATCGTGGATTTATAGCGCGAAGCCGACAGCGCGCTGTTCAGCGCCGTTTGTAATTCGGCGGTGCGAGTAGTGACTTTGTCTTCGAGTTCCTCTTCCTGCGCTTCGATCTGATCCAGCATCCGATTCAGACGCTGCTTCAGTTCAACGATTTCTGCGGGACCTTCGAGCGATGCGCGAACGCCGCGACTTCCTTCGCCGGTTTTTTTCATGATGTCGGCTAGCTCCAATAAGGCTCGGGTCCAGACGTCTGAAAAATGTTGGACGGAGACGAAAAGCAACAGCTCGAATACAATCACGCTGGCGATGCTGAGCCAGAGTATCTGGTGGATAACGTTTTCCATTCCGCGTTTTGAAACCGCCAGCTCGACGAAACCGATCAGCGTTTTGTCGATATTTCCGCTGGGCTCGGGATCGAGAAAATCATGAGTCTCGGGTAAATAATGGATTGGTGCATAAAAGCACCAGGTTCGGGGCAATTCGAAGACGAAGGGATGTTCGACGCGATTCGCGTCGAAGCGGTTAGTCGCAGTAATCGGGCATTCGATGGTTCCTTCGGTCGAAGCCAAGCGCTCGCCGGAGCGTAAATAGATGCCGGTTTTTTCGATTACCGGATCCTTTTTGAAATGATCGACGATTTCGTTTGCTTTGACGGAGGAGGCGAGCGTGACGCTGAATTTGGCCGAATGGGCGAAAGTTTCTGCGTATTCCTGCCAATAATGAATAGTGTATTGGCGAGTATAGTTCGAGACGGCCCAGTATATGGAGAGCAACATGACCGTCGAAGCCAACGCAATCGCGAACAAAACCGTTAGACTGAAGCGTTGGCGAAGGTTGAATGACCGGATCACGTTATTTGACCTGCAGCTGGATGCGGCTTATGACCTCGGGAGCAAAGGAGAGCCCTAGATGCTTGGCGACGGTGGGATTCAAGGCGATGTGGATATGGGTCAGGCTTTCAAAGCCCGGTCCTGGGTGTTGGATCGTGAAATTGCCGATTTGCCGGCCCATCCCGATGTTGTCAGGATAAAAAACCATCAGCACACCTTGATTCAAGTGGGCTAGGTTGGTGGATAAAAGGATGACTTTTTTTTGCCAGGCCAATTGCGCCAATTCGTACAGAATATCTCGATCCAGTTGGCTCGGAACAAGGATGGCATCGGTTTTTGGATCGGCTTGTTCCAGCAACTGCCATAATCGACGGGAATGGGTCAACGGGTCTTGATGAAGCTCTGGGACGATAGACGGTTGGCTGTTTAGGCTCTCGGGGTAAATCCTGATATGCAATTGCCGAGGTGAGCCAACGACAAATACCCGTCGTAGGGAAGGGAGGATGGTTTTGATTTCTTGGAGCAGTCTACGGCTATCGATGGCAAGAGTGATACCCGTGAATTCATCGGGTTCGAATAAGGCGCCGGCCACGATCATTTTGTCGCGATGGGGGCTCGAGGCGATTCTGTCGGCAGTCGTTCGACCCAGGACGATAATGCGTTCGGGATTCGATGCGTTCAGTACGCTATCGAGCTGCTCCGGTTGCATACGGTGATCGACGATTAAGGGCGTACTGTCCGGTAGCATCTGCCCGATGCCTTCGATGATGGCGTCGAAAATCCGTTGAGTCGGTGCTTTGACTTGAGGAAAGACGATGACCGTGCGGGATGATTCCGCCTGGCAAACGGAAGCGATGATCGATAAAATCATCATGGTGGCAGCGATTGCATGCCTACAAATCTCTGGCCTCATGAATCGCTTTGATCCTTTTCAGTTCCCTGATGAAAGGCTGATAGTCCGCGGCGCGCAAAGTGTTCTTGGTCCAATACTTGGGAGAGTCGGAGCCATGGTTCCAAAGCATGACCGCTTTGACGGTTTTGCCGCAGAGCTCGACTTGCATGCGTGCCTGGGGTATGCGCTTATTTTTATAGCTATCGATGACAGTCAGTAATGCTTCTACAGGATCGAATGATCCGTCGGCGGAGACCTTACCTTCAAGCGTATTCAGTCGCCGAAAAAATTCAAGGGTGTTAGGATCGTTCGCGACCATGATCAGCGCGGCCGCCAATACGCCGGTCACAAACAATTCCGGTTTTAAATTTAAGCTGTCCAAGGCCGTCAATTCCTCTTTTAAAGAATCGATCGCCTTTTTGATGTCGATTTCCTGTTTTTCTCGAACCGACCGTTTGTCTTGTTGTGCCCGAGGCTTGCCGCGCAACGCGATATTCAACGCTTCCGTGATGAAGCCTTGATTGAGGCGTTCCGAGCTAAAGTTCAGGCCTAATTCCTTATAGGTCGCAATGACCAATTCATGTGGCGGTAATAACTCTAGCCGTTCGTCGTATAGGCGCTGGCGCAGTTTGTCGAATTCCGCTTGGGAGACATCGTAGATATCCGCCGTGACCGTCTCGGGTTTTTGGATTGCGCCCGATTTCCATAACTGCAAGCGTTGCCTGCCGTTTAATTTACACAGTCGATCACCGTCTATCCGGATCAAGGCGACCGAGCGGAGAAAAGGCGATAGCGGCGCAAGGGTGTCGATGATCTCCCAATGCTTCGGAATGGCAGCGTCTGCTTGTGAAAAAAACAGAGGCTCTTCAATCTTCAGCCATTGCTCGAACGGAAGGGTGATGCGCTCGACATTAAAAGAAATTGAGTCCTTCGTGTGATTCATTATTGTTTTTTTATAAAATATAAACTATGATCATAAACAATTGTTAGTAAATGGATTAACTACCTATACTTTTAATATTTATTAACAATAAAATATGATCAAAATCACCATCGTCAGCACCAAGGGCGGTGTCGGTAAGACGACACTGACCGCCAATCTAGGCGGCATCCTGGCCGATTCCGGTTATCGCGTGCTGCTGATCGACGCGGACCCTCAGCCGACTTTGTCCAGTTACTATAAGATAAAATACCGGGCAAATCACGGGTTAACTCATCTGCTCGTCAACTCGTCGATCGAGTCGGTGATCAGTCAAACCGACGTCGAACAGCTCGACATCGTACTGTCCGACGATCCTCAAGGGAAGTTGCGCGATTGGATTCGGGATACGGTCGATGGCCGGGTACGACTCAAATATATCTTGAGTAAATGCGATGTGCATTATGATTTCGTGTTGATCGATACGCAAGGTGCCGTCGGCCCTTTACAAGATGCCGCTGTCGCCGCCGCCGATTTCATGCTCTCGCCGATTCCGCCGGAAATTTTATCGGCCCGTGAATTCGTTCGGGGTACCGTTGCGATGATTCAACGTCTGGAACCGATGGCTCGATTGGGCGCTCCGATCGGCCCTTTACGCGGCGTCATCTACCGGCAAGATCGCACCATCGATGCGCGCACGATCGCCGATGAATTGCGGAAAGCCTCCTTTTTGCCCAGCAAAGGAGCGATCACGATTCTCGATACGGTCGTTCCGAATGCCGTTGCCTATAGGGAAGCCGCCACACGTAAAATGCCTGTGCATCGGTTTGAACGAACGCGCAAAGGCCCAACCGTCAGCGCTTTTGACACGATGCAAGCGCTGGCCCGCGAATTGATCCCCAATCTGCCCAACTTGGCTGACAGTTTGGAGGATGAGTAATGGCTTCCCGGCAGAAACGTCTTTCCCAAGATGAAGTCCAAGGCTTGTTGCTGGAGGGCCATTTCGGTTCGAACGACTCCGAGGAGGCGCTGCCGGCTTCCGACCCGATCACACCGGTACAACTGGTATTGGCATTGAACGAAATCAAAGCCTACGATCGAAATCCCAGGCGCGAGCGCAATCCCGCCTATGAGGAAATCAAAGCGTCGATCCGCGAACAGCGCGGTTTGAACAATCCTTTCAATGTGACTCGCCGTCCGGGCGAAACCCGTTACATGGTGCAGTCAGGCGGTAATACCCGCTTGGCCATTCTCAACGAGCTGTTCCGGGAGACGGGCGATGAAAGCTTCAATCGTGTGCATTGTCTGTTCGTCCCCTGGCAATCGGAATCCTCGGTGTTGTGTTCCCATCTGATAGAAAATGAACTACGCGGGGAGATGGCCTTGATCGACAAGGCCTATGCGATCAGGGAGTTACAGAACCAGATGGAAGCGGAAGCCGGAACGGCCTTTTCGCGCAGTGAATTTTGTCAACGCATCAAAGCAAAGGGCTATGCCTTATCGCGGCGGCATCTAATCCGTTTCGATTATGCGCTGGAGTTGGATCAATCGATTCCCATTGCGTTACGCAGCGGACTCGGCGCCAATCGCATCGATGCAATCAAAAATACCGAAAAGGCATACCGACAATATTGTCAGGATAAGACCGATCACTTTGCGCCGTTGTTTGCCGATGTCATGTCGGCGCATGACGGCGAGCATTGGGATTTTGATGCGGTACGCCGGGCATTGGATAAAAAACTGGCAGGTTATCTAAATACCACCGCCCAGCGCTTGCGATTGGAAGTCGATGCGCTGTTGTTCAAGCAATCAGCCGCTGACGCTGAATACCAGCCTAATCCAATGCAACAGCCAGTCGATACAGGTGACGCCAAGCACCCGGATGCAGCTATCGCCAATGCAAATTCGACGTCCGACAATCCGCCAACGAATTCCGCCGATAGTCAAACGCCAAAACCGACGCATAAACCCGACATCACACCGAAACACGATGCGAATGACGAGACAACCGATCCTCTGGAGGCTAGGGCGGAAGAGGTCGAACGACTCGATGATTTCCTGGCTCCCGATTTGAGCGAAGCCGATTCAATGCGCGACGATGCCGGATTGGAATCGCTGCAGGACCGCTCGTATGCATTGGCCAAGCGTATCGCCAAATCCATTGACAAGGAACACCTGGTCTTGCCGATCGCTCAGGGTATGGGGTTCGTCATCGAAAAACCCGACCAGGCGTTTACGTCCCATGACAGTTGGGGGCTTTGGTGGTTATTGCTGGGGATTGCCGAACAGAGCGTCAGTGAAGAGCGTATGTCGCTTTGGGAGCATACCGCCTTGTACCGTCTCTTTACCGCCGATAAAGCGGAACAATTGCAACAATTGGTCGGACCGGCGCCGAGTCTGGCGATGTATCCGCATGAAGTGCTTCAGAATCCGGAGGTGATCGGGGACCCGGTTTTCAACGATATCGTTAAATTGATGGAAACTTGCCGTCTGATCCGTCATCGTTTTTCATCCACACGGCTATGGCCCACCCGGCGTTCAGCATAGCATCGAGGTCACAATGAACTTACAAGCCGAATTAGCTTTGCATACATTGATGTGCGTATCCCGTATGGCGGCGGAAGGAGATTATGAAACGCCCCACCGCTTGGGACTGCGCAACGATCAAATCGAAAAGATCCTGGCACTCAGTGCGCAGGAAATCCATGAAATGGCGGCAACCACCAAGGCCGCCTACATGCAGATCCGTTTCGATTCCGACGCCTTGGATGCCGCAATGATGTTGTGCGGCCGGCGCATCCGGCAGCGCGAATTGATCCTGCAACTGTTGACGGCAGGCGCTTCCTTGCCGGTGATGCGCGCCTTGTTCGGCTTGACCAGCACCGATACCGCCGGTTACCGGAAATATCTGAACCTGCCCAAAGCTGACGGCCGACCGAGTATCCCTTCGGAAGACGAACAAGCCCGAATCTGGGAGCATTGGCGGGAGACCGAACAGGCATCGCTCTCTATCGCCGAGCGGTTGCTGTATGTCCATCAGCAAACTCAAATCAAAATCAGCGCGATTTGGCCATTGATCCAGGAATGGTTTGCCGGCCGCCTCGAAGGCGCCTATAACGGCGGACCGAATTAATGTTCGGTGGCATGCGGCATGACGTACCTTCCCACGGCTTCCATTTCCGAATCGGTCAGGCGACTTGCGCAGCGGATTGCCGGTGAACTCGAATCGATCAAGCCGGCGACTTCGGAGCAGTCGTCGACCGATTCGCTGCTCTATCTCGGTCATTGGCAAGACGCGATACCGAGGTCCATCTGGGTGGATCCCGACTTGGATGCGATCGATGTCCGCTGTTGGGGCATCATTCGAACTCAAGCGCTGGCCGGTTCGGCCGTCATCTTGTCATTGCACCGGTTATTACAAGCGCAATTGGGCTACTCCAAGCCGACCGTATCGAAAGTGCTGTTCGTCCTGCGCTTGACCCGCTGGATATCGATGTGTTCGGAACTGCGTCACGAGACCGGGCGGTTCAAGGGACATATCTATGCGATCCACGACAACCCCATTTCCATCACCGATGCGATGTATCTGGATACCGATTATATAACCTTCGTGAAACAACAACGTGAGCATCAACACAAGCAAATCAGGCGTATTGCCAGTGCGATCTGGCAAGGGATTCATGATTCGATCGCCAATCAACACAGTTTTATCGACGACGAACCCGGTTCAACATCGGCCATCGATAATTTCTTTGGTCGAGTCAACGGCCAAGACCGGGTTAATCTACTTAACTCGGGACACCGGGTCAATTTAATTGACCTGGCGCAAACGACCCGGGTCAATACGATTAACCCGGCTCGATATCAAAAAGAAACACAAGAAAATCAATTAGATAAGATCGGGGTTAAGCAAATTGACCGCGCTCGCCTATATATTACTACAACTACTACAAGTAGTAGTTGTAGTAGTTTTAATAAAAAAACTACTACTACAAATTCGCCGGAATCGAAAAATCGAACAGACGATGAGCAAACGAGCGCGCTGATTTTTCCGCCCGACTTCAACGCCAGCGAACGGGAACTGGCTTGCCTGTACCTGAAAGCCATCGATCCGGAACATCGGCAGAGCTTCCTCGATGAAACCGCCGCGCAGATCGAAGCCAAACGCCAAAGCAGCAAACCGATCCGTAATCCCGTGGCTTATCTGGCCTGGCTCTGCAACGAACAGGCAAAGGGCAACACCTTGCTGACCAGTCTGAGCATTCGTTATCGGGAAAACCGCGAACGAAAAAGCAACGCAGAAGCGCAAGTCAGGCAAAAACAACAGGCGCTCGCCCAGATGAGCCGGCCTGAACAGGAAGCGGTCGCAGACGGTAAGACGACATCCGGCCAACCCAGGAAAACTAATCCTACGCAACGATTGCGCGACGCTTTAAACCGGCGGGGAAAACCGAAATGAGGGTGTGCGGCCCGCACACCC